>Ga0180432_10010185_pt1 | contig 11313 bp, 11 predicted proteins | sample SS_ome_10_FD_132414 | JGI IMG/M metagenome (GOLD analysis project Ga0180432, IMG submission 132414) | Hypersaline lake sediment archaeal communities from the Salton Sea, California, USA - SS_1_MS_2 metaG | ecosystem: Environmental > Aquatic > Non-marine Saline and Alkaline > Hypersaline >... | reverse complement strand
GCGAGTGGATCGACAAGGCGCTGCCCGAACCGATTCGCTCGAAGATCCGCGCCTTCCCGCTCCCGGGTCGGTTCGACTACGCCCGCCTGAAGGGCGCGGGCAAGGCGATGATCTGGATCGCCGCCAACGTCATGCGCAACGCGGACGTGCGGAACCAAGTCAAGAACCCGGTCGACAACGTCGCCAAGGAGAAGCTGACCCCGCTGCTCGAGTACCTGAAGCAGTCGCAGTAGGCGCAGGCCCGCTCCGCGAGTCGATCTACGTGAGCGGAGAGCCCTCGAGCCACTCGTCGATCATCCGGCGGGAGATCGACTTCGGGCTGGGGAGAATGAGCGTTCCGGCGTCGACCTCCCGCCGGACCTGTTCCCGTGTGTACCAGTCGGCCGCCTCGAGTTCCTCGTCTTCGAGGCGGATCTCCTCGGTCAGCGCCTCGGCCTCGAACGCGAGCATCAGGCTCATCGGGAACGGCCACGGCTGCGACCCGAGGTAGCGCGTCCGCCCGACGCGGATTCCAACCTCTTCGGACACCTCTCGTCGCACGGCCTCTTCGAGGCTCTCGCCCGGTTCGACGAAACCCGCGACGACGGAACGGACGCGCGGCGCGAATCGCGGCTGACGCGCCAGCAGGCACCGTTCGTCCCGCACCAACCGCACGATCACCGAAGGATCGGTGCGTGGATAGTGAAGCCGGTGGCACGTCGTGCAGATCCGGAACGTCCCGCCTTGCTCCGACCGGGTCGGCGCACCGCACACGGGACAGACCGGATGAAAACGATGCCACGCGAGGAGCGCGCGGGCTCGCGCGAGAAGCCCCCAGGTCGCCAAGTCGATCGGCTCCTTCAGTCTCCGCAGGTTGCGGAACCGGCCGGATGGCGGAGAGAACCCGCCGTCCTCCTCGCCGAGATCGGAGACGTCGAGGGCGAGTCGGGGCGCCCCTCCGTCGCGACCGACGAGGACGGCCGAGGCGAGCGCTTCGGCGGGGATCGCGAGGTCGGCGAGCGAAACGAGGACGGGCTGCGTCCCCTCGAGAAGCGCCTCCTCGCCGCGGAAGAGAAGAAACCGCGCCGCCGGGTCGGCCAGTGCCGCGTCGAGGACCTCGTCACTCAAGCTCATCGGATCACCTCGTACGCGGAATGGTACGCGCTACGACGGACGAGGAGGAGGGCCACCACCCGGGGCGCCGAGCGGAGCTTGGAAGGACGTTCAGACCGGCGGACGAGCGAAGCTCCAGGCCCGGACCGATGTCCGCCCCTCCGCAGACAGGAGCCCGGCTGCCAGAAACCTCCTGCGTCTAACCTGATCTCGTAAAGAAGAGATGCGCAAGGGGGATTCCCGTCATGCGGAGGTCGAAGCTCTGGCACTTGGCCGCGATCCTCTTGTGCATCGGCTGTCTCACGTCCTGCCTGCGAGTCGCGCAGGCTCCGGTAGTCGTCATCCAAGCCCCGATCAGCGGCACGACGCACCTGTTCGGCGCCACGATCACGTTCGCGGGCACGGCGACGGACGCTCAGGACGGCACGCTGACCGGCGCTTCGCTCGTCTGGACCTCGAGCGAGGACGGCGAGATCGGCACGGGGACCACGTTCACGAAGGACGACCTAGCCCTCGGGACGCACACGATCACGCTCACGGCGACCAACTCGCTGGCGCTGAGCGCGTCCGCTTCGGTGGCCATCACGGTTTCGAACAACGCCTCGCCGACGGTGACGATCAACGCGCCGAGCGGAGGGGCCACGTTCGCGCACGGCGCACCGATCACACTCGACGGAGAGGCGACCGACGCGGAGGACGGCGCACTGACGGGCGGGTCGCTCGTCTGGACGTCGAGCCTCGACGGGACGATCGGCTCGGGCGAGACCCTGATCAAGACGGCGCTCGCCGAGGGGACGCACGTGATCACGCTGACGGCGACCGACTCCGAAGGAGCAACGTCGACGGACACCGTGACAATCTACGTCCAGACCGCGCTGACCGACAGCTGCTACGTCTACTCGATTCCAGACGCTGGGGGTGTGATCGCCCTCGAGATTCCTCAGGCCGGGCAGGAGCTCTTGTATACGCTGACCGTCTCGTGGGAGGGACCTTTGGTCGGCGCGTACTCGCCGGGTCTGTTCTGGCCGGTCGTCTTCACCCAGGCGTCGGACGGCAGCTGGCTCGCAGGGCCCGCGATGGCGATTGCGGGCGTCGTCGTGAGCGACGGCTCCGGAACGAACGGCGACGCCGCCGCGGAAGACATCCTCGGCGAAGCGATCTCCTCAAGCGGGAACTTCTTCGTCCTGCACGACGACTACTCGGGCGTCGAGACCGACGCCGACTGGTGGACGTTCGAGCTCGACAACTCGAATCCGGCCGAGCAGTTCTCCAACGTCAAGCTGTACGTCTTCCCCGAAGCGACGATCGACCCGCAACGGATCGAGGAAATCATTCAAGGTCTGCTGTAGCTGGAACCTGCCGCACTAGAACCCTGAATCCAGTACCTTGCCACACCTGCTGGCCGACGCGGGGCGAGTCGGGTCAGTTGCCGTCTCCGGAACCTGTCCCCGCGAGGATCTCGCCCAGACGCTCACGCAGCGTCTCGCAGGTCCAGGTCTCGTCGACGCGGACCATGACGAAGCGATGGGCGGCAGGGTCGGGATCGAGCGTCCCAACGGTCTCTGCTTTGAGGAGCGGGTTCGTCGCGCCGAGGACCGTCTGCTCGTCCGACCACTCGATCGTCCCCTCGATCCGATCCGATCCGACGACGACCCCGCTCAGCCGATAGCTCATCCGCTGGACGACGTAGGTTTCGCCCTCGAGGATCCCGAGGAGCGTGATTCGAACAGTCATCCCGGGCTCGCCGTCTTCGTCCTGATCGATCACACGCGGATCCTCGGGATCGGTCGGGAGCGGATCGGAGACCGGATCCTCGAGAAGGGCGCCCCGCACCTCGACGTAGGTCGACGACTCGAAGTGCAGGCTCCCCGTCTGCTCGACCAGAATCGCCGATCGTGCCGCGGGGACGAGCGATGCCATGAATGCTTACGGGATCACGGTCGTCACAAGGGAGGTTCCGTCGTCGACGATGGTGAAGCAGTACCGATCGTGCATCGTGAGTGTCGCGCCATTCTGTTCGATCTCGACGAACTGGGCGACCGTGCTCGACCGTGGAACTTCGCCGGCAATCGGCAGGATCGCGATTTCCGGAAGAACCTGGATCATCGCCCACGCGCCGGAGAGATCGGGCGGATCCGCCGCCACGAATACGCCCCACGCGACGACGAGCACGAGGATCGGCGGTACGCGTTTCACGCGCAGTGCCGAACGCGACGTTCGCATGACCTCCTCCCTCCGAGCGACCCATCATAGTCGAGGAAGGGTGGGGCGAACGATTCCGGCCGGACTTCGCGAAGCGCGCCGCCGACCAAAGAGAAAGCCGCCAAGCGGCGGCTAACTCCAACATACGTCATTCGCAATGAGAACGTCAAGGGTAGGCGGTGAATCTGCCCTTCCGAACGGCCGAAACCCGACCCGCGCCTCCGCCTACAACGCCGACTCGATGAACCGGGCCACGTCCTCCTTGAACGCCGCGAGACAGTCGACGTCGAGATAGAACATGTGCCCCGCCTCGTAGTTCGCCATCACGACGTTCCGTCGAAGCTCCGGATCGACGTTCATGTGACTGAGCATGTACTCGGTCGCGAGGAGCGGCGTTGCGAGGTCGTAGTAGCCCTGGCCTACGAAGACCTTCATGTACGGGTTCTTGGCGAGCGCGCTCCGGAGCGCCTCACCGGTGGTCGGAAGCTTCCCCTTCTCCCACTCCCACGCCTCGTTCACCTTGTAGCTCAGCGTCTCGTAGAAGAGATCCGTCTCGATCCCGAGCTCCGAGCGGACGTAGTGGCTGAACGCCGAGGTGTAGGGCGGGGTGATCGCGACCCCGGACGGGTCGAACTCCGGCCGCTCCGTGACGGCGAGCCCTTCCACGCCCTTGAAACGGGAGTCGAACCGTCCGACGCTCCGCTTCTCGCTCCGAAGAAGCTCCTTGCAGAACCGCTGGATCTCGACGCGCAGGTTGGTCCCGAGGACGTAGTCGAGGTCGAGGCCGGTGTAGGCAGCGAGTTTCTCGGCGACGCGATCCCGCTCCTCGTCGGGAAGATGGTCGCCCTTCATCAGAGCCGTCGTCAGGTCGCCCTCCGACCACGCCTTGACCTCGGAGACGAGGTCGCCGAGCGGCATCTTCTGGAAGCCCTCGTCGAGCCGCCCGTGATACCAAGCGGCCGCCGCGTACGTCGGGACGAAGAGCTGATAGGGAAGATCGTTCGCCGGGAGGAAGAAGATCGCGCTCAGGTCGAGGGCGGTCGAGAGGAGGGCGATCCCGTTGAACGCGATCCCCTTTTCGACCAGGTGCCCGGCCAGCGCGGCCGCGCGCGTCGTCCCGTAGCTCTCGCCGGCGAGGAAGAGCGGGGAGTTCCAGCGTTTGTAGCGCGTCAGGTAGAGGCGGATGAACTCACCGACCGACTCGATGTCCCCCTTGTAGCTCCAGAACTTCTTGTCGGACTCCGCTTTCGCCGCCCGACTGAACCCCGTCCCGACCGGATCGATGAAGACGAGGTCGGTCTGATCGAGCCACGTGTGCGCGTTGTCCTCGTACCGGTACGGAGGAGGCGGCATCCAGCCCTGCTCCTCCATCCGCACTCGCTTCGGCCCGATCGCGCCCATGTGGAGCCAAATCGACGAAGAGCCCGGCCCGCCGTTGAACGCGAACGTGAGCGGGCGATTCGCGCGATCGTCGAGGCCCGCGAGTTCGTAGGCGGTGAAGAAGATCTCGGCCTCGGTCTCGTCGAACTCGTCCTTCAGCGGGATGACGCCAGTCCGTGCGACGTACTCGAGCCTTCGCCCTTCCAAGGCGATCTCGTGGGTCGTCTCGATCGGCTCGATCCCGAGGAGCTTCCGCTTCTTCTCCTTCTCGTCCTTCTTCTGCTCGCCGTTCTTCGCGTCCGGTTTCGCCTTCTCTTCGGGCATACGACTCGCTCCTTCGGTTCCTAAGGGATTGCGCTCAATGAGGGATTGTACATCCGGCGCGGATCGGCGCAGGTCTTCCGATCCTTCGGGCACCGGCGGCTACGCAACCGTGCAGCGGTTTCGCCCCGACGTTTTGCTTCGGTAGAGGAACTCGTCGGCGCGCCGCAACACCTCCTCGGGAGATTCGTCCGGCCCCGCGATCGTGCCGCCGACCGACGTGGTGACGGCAAGCGGCGCCCCTTCAACGGAGATCGCCGACGCCTCCACGAGACGGCGGAGGGTCTCGCCTCGGCGCTTTAGCTCCTCGGCGTCGAGCCGCTCCATGACCACGACGAATTCCTCGCCACCCCAGCGGCCGACGACGTCGAACGACCGAACGTTTTTCGCCAACGTCTGCGCGACCATCCGAAGCACCCGGTCTCCGGTGTCGTGTCCGAAGCGGTCGTTGACCGACTTGAAGTGGTCGACGTCAAACATCAGCAGGCCGTAGGCCCACCCGTACCGAAGGAACTCGTCGTGTCTGGACGTGAGTGCGATGTCGACGTAGCGCCGATTCCCGACCTCGGTCAACGGATCGAACAGCGCCTGCCTCTTCAGTGACTCGATCTCCTCACGCAACGTCGCTCTCGCCGAGTTGTCGCTGAACACCTCGACCGCGCCGAGAATTCGGCCTTCTCGGTCGCGAATCGGCGACGTGCGGACCGAGACGGGGACCCTGTGTCCGGCCTTGTGGTGAAGGAAGACTTCGACCTCGCGGAGCTCGCCGTCGCCGATCGTCGCCGCCAACGGACAGGCCTTCTGACACAGAATCTCTCCCGCGTGGTTGACGTGCATCAGAAGACCGTCGGAGCAACGGGTGCCGACGACCTCGTCGCGGGCGTATCCCGAGAGTCGCTCGGCTCCTCGGTTACAGTAGCGGATCACACGAGCCCGGTCGACCAGGTACACACCGTCGTAGAGCTGGTCGAGAACCTCGCGACTCTCAACCGGAAGCGCCATCTGTTCGCTTGTGTCTCGCGGCGATCCGTCCATGGAAGGGAGTATACCTTGCGCACTCAGAAGCCTTGAAGCTGAATGCGAAGCGCGCCGGGATCGAACGTGCGACGATTCCCGCAGCGTCGGGTCCCGAGAACCTACCAGCGCGCGGGATCCTGGCGGTAGTAGTCGCGGAGCACGGCGTAGAGATCGGGCTCCTCTTCCGCGAGCTCGCGCGGAGCGAGGAAGAACGTCTCGGTCGCGACGGCGAAGAACTCGGCCGGATCCCCGGCCCCGTACGGGTCGATGAGCGTTTCCTCGTTCCGCTCGGCGGCGGCGGCGAGTCGCTCGTACGCGTCGGACATCGCGCCGGCCCAGCGCGTCCGAAGCTCCACGCCCACGAGGATCGGAGCCCCGTTCATCTCGCCGGTCTCGGCGTCGAGCTGGTGAGCGAACTCGTGCAACACGACGTTGTGCAGGTTTCCTCCGATGTCGCGCTTGACGTCCTCCCAAGCGAGGACGAGGGCTCCCGTCTGCCACGACTCGCCCGCGCGCGTCTCGTCGACCTCCTCGACCAAGCCGTTCTCCGTGGCAATCTCCTCGCGCACTTCGTACTCACTCGGGTAGAGGAGGACGCTCGACAGTTTCGGGAAGTAGTCGGTCTGCCGGTGGAGAAGGAGGATCCCCGCCTGCCCGGCGACGACGAGCTTCATTCGGTCAGTGAGATCGAGGCCGCCGACCCCCTCGAATCGCTTCTCGTCGAGCAGGACTTGGACGTGGCCGTGGAGTTCTGCACGATCCTCGGTCGGGAGATGCCGGAAGAGCGGGACTGCCTCGAGAATCCCTCGCCACGCGTCGGGGAACGGTCGCTCCCGGACGGCCTTCCGTCGTCGTTCCTTCCTCCCGAACATCCGGCCTCCTCCGGTCCCTGCGACGTCTCGCTTGACGCCATCTGCGCGGATGCTATGTGCGCCAACCGACCCTGTCAACGGGCCTGCGGGTTCTTCTCGCGGCTCACGCGCGAACGACCATCGAGTAGACTCGCCTGGCGGAGCGAAGGAAGGGGGTGAGCCTCGTGGAGGCGCCGGAAGCGAAGCTCGAGCGGCTTCGCGCCGCGTTCGCGTCGGACGGATTTTCCGTCTCCGACGGGAACGTCGTCCGCTTCCGCGGGCGTGTCGGAATCAAGGCGCGCCACGAGACGGCAACGTCCTACGACACGGGCGCGCCGAAGGTCGCCTACTACGTCGAGGGCTCGCCGTTCGAGATGGGCTTCCTGATGGGGCGGCTCGCCGAGTCGGAGATCGACCGGATGACCGAGACGTTCATCGACCGCGTCTTCCGCGCGATGGTCCGCGAGGCGATCCACGGAGAGCGCCTCGACTTCACCGGGTCGCGCGGGCCGAAGCTCGTCCGGGTCCACGGGCTCCTCGTCGGCCTCGTCCGCGAGATGATCCGGACCCGCGGAGTCCTCGCTGACGTCCCGAGGCGATTCCATCAAGAGATCCGCGGAATCCTCGCCGGCTGCCGCGAGGCGGCCCACCTCGAGGGGCGCACGACGAGCGTGACCGAGGAGGAGCTCTGGGTCCTCAACGCGGGGATCGACTGCATCCTCTCCAGGACGTACACGGGCGTCCTCCTCCCCGCCCCGATCCGTCCGAGGGACCTGCGACTCCCGATCGCCTGCAACGGGTTTGCGATCTTGAACGACGCGGCCGCCGACGGCGCGCTCTTCGGCCGCGATTACATGTTCCCGACCGGCGGCATCTTTCAGGAGATCGCGGGGCACGTGATCTACAACCCAACCGGCGAGGAGGAGGGCTCCCGGCTCCCGTTCGTCAGCATGACCGCGCCGGGGATCGTCGGGAGCATCGCGGCGATGAACGTCTCCGGCGTCGCCGCCGGAGTGAACGTCGCCGTCGGCGCCAACTGCGACCCGCGCCGTCCCGGGTTCAACTCGCTCCTTCTCGCTCGGGACTGTGTCGAGCGGGGGCGGCGCGCGACGGACGCGGTCCGCCGGATCGTCGAGGCGCGCCGCGGCGTCACCTGGAACTACCTCGTCGCGGACGGAGGAGGGACGGCCGATCGAGCGTGCGTCGTAGAAGCGGGCGCATCGATGAAGCAGATCCCGTTCACCGACTATCCCGGCGAGCTCCTTCGCCCTTTCCTACCGGACCGAGAGTTCCTCGACGAGAACCGTTCCACGGAGGACGTCCGCGGAACGATGGCCCGCTGGGACGACTTCCACCTGCCGAGTGCCTACCTCGCGTTCGACCGCCCTCTCTGGAGTCACTTCCGGAAGCCCCTTCGCCGCGGGGCGCTCGACGCGGAGGGCCGGATCAACCGGACCCCCGACGAGAAGAACTGCCCCGGCGGGTTCTACTTCGCCCCGTCGCGCGGCCGCCTTCGCCAGCTCCTCCTCGCGACGAACCACTTCGTGATCCCCGAGATGCGCCTCTGCTCGATGCACCCGTGGGCGAGCCGGGTCTCACGAGCTCGGCTGAACGACAGCCAGTGGCGGTACGACGAGCTGAACCATCGGATCCTGACGATCCTCGATCGCGACGGGCCAATCGGGGAAGAGGCGGCGAAGCGCCTCCTCTCCTTCCTCGCACCCGGGGGCGACTACCCCGACTACTACCGCGCGAACCCGAGAAGCGCCGACGGGAAGGAGACCGCGATCCTCGGAAGCACCAGCCTGTTCAACCTGAAGGCGCGGACGATCGAGTCGCACTACGGCTACTTCGCCGACCCGTGGGTCAAGACCCACTTGGCGAATTACGTCGGCGACCCGGACTGCCGCACGGCGTAGCACGGGCCGCACTCCACGGATCCGCTTCTCCGCCGCCTGCCGTGAGACACCCGGCTTCAGGATCTTCGACGGCCACACCCATCCCGGTCGCTCGCGCAGAAAGCAACTCACGGGCCAGCGCCTCATGGCCGGTCGTCGCAGCGCCCGGCGCGAATCGCTTCGTGAAGGAGAAGACCTGCCCGCGAGACCCTCCGCATCAGGATCTTCTCCCGATCGCCAAGTAGACGGCCGCCGCGACCATCACGCCACCCGAGATGCGCTCACGGATTCGCGCGCGTCGAGGAGTGGCTAACCAGCCGCACACCCGTTCGGCAAGCAGCGCGTAGAGGAGCATCACACCCGCTCCAATGACGAGATTCGTGGCGCCCAACGCTGCGAATTGAAGAGGCCGACTTGACTCCACCGACAGGAACTGCGGGAAGAGCGCAGCGAAGTATAGGATGGCCTTCGGATTCCCCGCGCAAACCAGGAAGCCCTTCCGGAAATCGCGCCACTTCGTGCCGTCGGCAGGGCCGTTTGAACCTGCATTGGAAGATGCCGATCCCCGAGCGCGCCACTGCTGGACGCCGAGGTAGACGAGGTACGCCGCTCCAGCCAGCTTCAAGACGACGAACAGCTGAGCGGACTCGCAAACGAGCCGGTCCAATCCCGCGAACACCAAGAGCATCTGAAGAACGTTCGCCGACAGCTGGCCCGCAATCGACATCACGGCTCCTGTCAGACCTCGGTCGATCGCGTAGGCGATCGTGAACCCGATCGAGGGACCTGGGATCACCGACCACGTCAACGTGAAAAGCGCAAACGACGCCCAGCCGTAGACCGTCACAGAGGGCTTCTCCCTTCCCTCTCATTTGGATACCCAGCAATCGACCCAAGAAGAGACGTCATCCTCGCTCCCAATTCGCGAGGATCCTGGTGAGGTGCACGATCAGCTCTTCCTTCTCCTGCCCCGCGAAGCCTCTGAAGGTTCGTTCCAGCAACGCTTCCGAGATCTCGCGGAAGGCGGGCTGGAAGGCGCGACCCTTTCTCGTGAGAGCGACGTGGACGACGCGGCCGTCGTGAGCATCTCGTCTTCGTGTGACGTAGCCGTGTTCTTCGAGCTTTCGGACGAGGGCCGTCACCGTCGACTTGTCGCGCCGAATCTCGTCCGCGAGCTCGGCCATCCCGATCTCTCGGCCGCGGAACAGGGCACTGAGAATCGCGCCGTGCGACGGGGCGAGGCCCTTCATGCCGCGCGCGTCGAGCTCTTGCTGAATGAAGCGATGAGCGCGGTCGCGGATGTCTCCGATGAGCGCAATGACGCCACGAGAGGGCATGTGACAACTGTAGTTTGATATCAAACAAATATCGACCGCACCGCGATGCTCGGCTTCTTCTCATCCTGCCACCGTGCAGGAGTCTTGACGTCCGGACGCGACGGATCCGAGACGCTCCCTTCGCAGACTTCTCGCGGGTCCAAGGCAATCCGAGGAGGGGACGCTCGTGAAGACGCTGGTACTGAAGGCAAGTCCGCGGAAGGACGGGAACACGGCGACGATGACCGATCGATTCGTCGCCGGCCTCGAGGATGCGGGGCACGGGGACATCATCGAGTTCCACTTGAACGACCTCGAGATCCGGCCCTGCCAAGCGTGCAACGGGTGCTTCAAGCCGCCGTACTCGGGGTGCGTCCTCGACGACGACTTCCGGACGATCTTCCCCGCCTTTCGCGACGCGGACCTCGTCGTCTTCGCCGCTCCGATCTACTGGTGGCACATCTGCGCGCAATTGAAGACGTTCGTCGATCGGATGCACCCGATGCTGACGTTCGATCGCGAACACTGCCTATCGACGAAGGACCTCGTACTGATCACGGCATACTTCGCGGAAGACCCGTACGGCGTCCAGCTCGCGGTCAAGACGTTCGAGTCGATCTGCGGATGGGCGGGGATGGGCTTCTCTTCTGTTCGCTTCCACTCCCCGAAGGGACACGTCCGGGACGACGAGGAGAAACTGGACGAGGCGTTCAGGCTCGGACGATCGTTCGCCGACTGGGAACGGCCGACCCTGTCAGTCCCGTGCCCCGTCGAAGGCTGCAGGTTCCACCTTCGGAGCGTCGACGCCGCCGCCCTCCACCTCGTGATGGCGGCCGGGGACGATCACCTGGCGTGGAAGGCCGAGCACCTCTCCGAGGTCCACACCCTCGCCAACACGGTGAAGCTCGTCGGTGAGGTTCGCGCGATCCTGACCGCTCGCGAGATCGGGCCAGCCTAGGCTCGTCCTACGGCTCCGAGGCGACGAACCGCTTCCCGTCGCTCTTGCAGATCAGCTGTACCACGTGCCGGCCCGACGAGACAGCCGGAGGAAGGCCGCCGCCGGGCGTCGTCCATTGGCCGATCATGTAGAAATTTCCGAGCCCTGGCAGGGTCTTGCTCAACTCCCTCGTGAGCGCCCCCCCGGTCGGCAGCCACCCCTCGTAGGAGCCGCGCCAGTTTCCGGTGTAGCGCTCCCACGTCGTCGGCGTGGCGACGTCGATCATCTCCACCTTCTCG
>Ga0180432_10010184_pt1 | contig 11314 bp, 11 predicted proteins | sample SS_ome_10_FD_132414 | JGI IMG/M metagenome (GOLD analysis project Ga0180432, IMG submission 132414) | Hypersaline lake sediment archaeal communities from the Salton Sea, California, USA - SS_1_MS_2 metaG | ecosystem: Environmental > Aquatic > Non-marine Saline and Alkaline > Hypersaline >... | reverse complement strand
TGATAAACTACCATTAAAGATAGAAAAAGTTTTAGACTTAAATTCACCACTAAAAGTTTTAATATCATCACTTTTCTTTAAAACCTTTACAGGTTCTGAAATGTATGTGTATGAGTTAGCCAAAGAATTGGTAAAGTTAAATTGTGATGTTACTGTTTTATCTGACATCGAAGGACCCCTATCAAGATTTGCACAACAATCAAAAATTAAAACCTTACCACACACACAACCACCTGGTTATATTATGGGTGATGGTGTTATGGGTTTTAACACTCCACAGGGGTTTGTTAAAACGGAGTCAGGTAAATTATATAGAAATGGTAGGTACGATTATGACATCGTTCACGTTCAACACAAACCAATCACTGAAAGAATTTTACAACTTTACCCTGATATACCAAAGGTATCTACGATACATTCAGAGGTCATTTCATTAGAAGACCCGATATCGAATGATACCATTATGAAGTATATAACGATTCGTCCTGAAATTACTGAAAAGATAACAACTGTTGATGGTATAGATAATGAAAAGACCCAATTAGTATATAATCCTGTAGATAATAATAAATTCAACAATAGTAATGTTAGTGACAAAAATTACATATTATTTGTGGGTAGTATTGATTACTTAAGGGAAAACACTCTAAAAGACATTTCAGAATATGCTAAGTCGATAGATAAAGAATTATGGATTGTTGGTGAAAACAAATCAAACTATTTAGACGAACTTTTAAAAGATAGTCATGTAAAACATTTTCCACCCACACAAAGAGTTGAAAAATTTGTTAAGGAATGTTCGGAAACTGCAGGAATCTTATTGGGTAGAACAACGATTGAGAGTTGGATGTGTGGTAAACCATCTTGGATATATAAAGTGGATGATAAAGGTAATATTGAATCTAAAGAAAGAGTATTACCACCATCAGATATTGAAAAATTCTACTCTTCAGAAGTTGCGAAAACAATCAAACAAATTTATATAGATTCGATTGTAGAATGGGAAGAACGTATCGACCAAAAAGAAAAAGATATTAGAGAAAAAATGGTTTTTAATGGTAGGTTAATTCAACCTGATAATACTAATAATTGGGGTGACTTGGTACCGTATTCAATAATAGATTCCTTATTCAATCATGACATATCAGAAGATGATGTATTCAATGTTAAAAACCCAAATAAAAAATATTCTGTCTATTCAACAGGTAGTGTTATGCACTTCACAAAAGATGATAGTATAGTTTGGGGTACTGGATGTATTGATGAAAATATGGTAGGTGATACACCTAAAAAAGTTTATGCCGTTAGAGGTCCATTAACAAGACAACAACTGTTAAAGAGAAATATTGATTGTCCTAAAGTATATGGTGACCCAGCATTACTTTATCCTATGATTTACAACCCTAAAGTTGAAAAGAAATATAAGTGGGGTATCATTCCACATTACATCGAATTTGAATCTGAAGAAGATAGAAACGTCATTAAAAATTTAGAAAAACAAGGATTTAAAGTTATTGATATTTGTTCAGGAGAAAAAGAGTTTATTGATGAATTATTAGAGGTTGAGAATGTAATATCATCAAGTTTACACGGTTTAATAGTTGCGGACGCTTATGGTATACCAAACGCTCGAGTTAATATATCTAACAAACTAATAGGTGGTGATTTTAAGTTTAAAGATTATTGTTTATCCGTAGATAGAGATATCGATTTAGGTCACCAACTTAATATAGACACGGAAGTTGGAGATATTGAGAATTTAAATTTTAACAAAAAAATAAAGTTTGATTCTGAACTTTTATTGGAATCAAATCCATGGACAAGAAAATAATTAAATAATGAAAATATTTGTAATATCATCCCAACGAACAGGAACAACATCCACAGGAAAATTCTTTTTACAATCAGGTTTTAAAGTTGCAACATACGCAGTAGGACTTAAAAATTTATGGACACCAAAATGGTTTGAAGGTGACTATGAATCAATTTTTAAATCAAATGACTTCAAAAACAATCAAGTGTTTGAAGATGACCCATGGTGGTGTGAAGATTTTTACAAATACCTATATTTCAGATTTCCAGATTCTCAGTTTGTTTTAGTTGAAAGAGATAGTGATAAATGGTTTGACTCAATGATGTCAAGAGGTAAAGGTAAAACTTTAGGTGGTACCTACCTTCATTCAAGAATTTATAATAGGGAAAGTGATTATAATAATTTAAATGTATATGAAAATGGAAAACCAAGATTTCATAATCTAAGTAAAATGGACAAATTATTACCAATGAATAATAATCATAGGGAACACTATACAAAAATTTACAAATCAAGAAATTTAGAAATAAAAAGGTTCTTTGAAAGAAATGATAAATATAGACTTATTAATGTAAAATTAGAAGACCCAAATAAATGGGAAAAAATTGCAAACCATTTTAATATCAAAAACTACCCTAAACAAATTTGGGAAAATAAATCTAAATAATTAAACATATGAAAATTTTTTGTATTGGATTTAACAAAACAGGTACTAGGTCATTAAAGCATTTTTTTCATAACAATGGTTTTTTAACTGCACCTGTAAGACCTTTTGAGATGACCATGTCAAATTATTACTCAAAAGAGTATAAAAAAATAATTAAGTTAATTAATAATGATTATTCTAAATTTTCTTTTTTTAAAGATGTACCCTTTTCATGTCCTAACTTTTATAAATCTTTAGATGCTGAGTATAAAAATTCAAAATTTATATTAACTATAAGGGATGATGAAAATGAGTGGTATAATTCATTAGTTCGTTTTCATAAAAAATTTGGAGACATTAAAAAAGTTGAAACTTTTAATTATGTAAGACGTGGTTGGATGATTGAATTCTTAAATAATACTTATGGTTCATCAGTTAATAATCCATATGATGAAAAAGTGTTAAAAAATGCTTATTTGAAACATATTAGTGATGTAAAAGAATATTTTAAGGATAGGGAGGATGATTTATTAATTATAAATCTAAAAGATAAAGATATAGTCAATAAAATTGAGAAATTTTTAGATGTTGAATTATCGAATAAAAATGTTCCTCATTTAAATAAATCTAAATAATAAAACTAAAAAAATGAGATTAATTACAGGAAATGGATTGGTTGGTTCAGCGTTAGATGGGAACGTAAAAATCTCAACCAAAGATTATGATTTAAAAAACACTGAAAGTGTTAAATCAATGTTTAAATTTTATAAACCCACAGAGGTTATACATACCGCCGCGAAGGTTGGAGGTTTGGGTTCAAATATGAAATATAAAGGAGAATACTTTTATGATAATATTATGATGAATACTAATGTTATTGAACAAGCTAGACAAAATGGTGTTCAAAAATTAGTGGCATTTTTATCTACTTGTGTTTTTCCTGACGATGTTGAATATCCCCTAACCGAAAAAAAAATTCATTTAGGTGAACCACACTTTTCAAACAACGCATACGCATATGCTAAAAGAATGACTGATGTTCAAATTAGAGCGTACAGAGAACAATATGGTCTTCAATATAAGTCAGTAATACCAACAAACATTTATGGACCTAATGATAATTTTTCATTAACACATGGTCACGTGATGCCGATGTTAATACACAAAATGTATTTGGCACAGAAGAATAATACCCCTTTTGAAGTGTGGGGTACCGGTAATCCATTAAGAGAGTTTATTTTTTCTAAAGATGTTGCTAAGTTGACTGAATGGGTTATGAATAATTACGATGAAGATGAACCTATTATTTTGTCCACTTCAGAAGAAATATCAATTAAAGATTTAGTTGATTTGCTTGTTCAGGAATTTAACTTTAAAGGAGAGGTCATTTTTGATTCATCTAAACCTGACGGTCAATTTAGAAAACCATCAGATAATAGTAAAATTAAAAATTATCTTCCTGACTTTAAATTTACACCTATAGAAGAAGGGATAAAAGAAACAGTAAAATGGTTTATTGAAAATTATGAAAAAACAAGAAAATAAGATTGCATTAATAACAGGAATTAATGGACAGGACGGTTCATATTTAACTGAGTTTTTATTATATAAGGGTTACACAGTTTACGGTATTTTAAAAAGAAATTCTGTAGCTGAAAATCAAACGGCAAGATTAGATAATGTGTATGATAAAATTAAATTATTTTATGCAGATATGACAGATTTATCCTCATTGATTTCGGTTATTCAAAAAGTAATGCCAGATGAGATTTATAATTTAGCAGCACAATCACATGTAAGAATTTCATTTGACCAACCTATATATACTGCAAATGTTACAGGTCTTGGTACTTTGAATTTACTCGAAGCTGTAAGATTAATTAAACCAGATACTAAGGTATATCAAGCATCATCTTCTGAGATGTTTGGTAATAGTATTGATGAGGATGGATTTCAAAGAGAGACAACACCTTTAAATCCAGTATCTCCTTATGGTTGTGCTAAAGTATTTTCATATAACATTTGTAGAAATTATCGTAACTCTTATGGAATGTTTATTTCAAATGGTATTCTATTTAATCATGAATCACCACGAAGGGGAACAAACTTTGTGACAAATAAAGTAGCTAAAGAAGCGGTAAAAATTAAGTTAGGATTGTCTAATGAACTTAAGTTAGGTAACTTAGATGCTACACGAGATTGGGGTCATGCTAAAGATTATGTAGAGGCAATGTGGATGATATTACAACAAGATAAATCTGACGATTATGTGTGTTCTACTGGTATATCACACTCAGTTAGAGATTTATGTGAATACACTTTTTCAAAACTTGGACTTAATTATGATGATTACGTAAAACAAGATGAAAAATATCTAAGACCTGAAGAATTACATGATTTAAAAGGAGATTCTTCAAAATTAAGATTACACACAGGATGGAATCCTAATTATACTTTTGAAACTATGATGGATGAAATGATTGATTATTGGTTAAATTATTTTAAATTATAATAAATAAAAGCGTTATATAGAATATATGCCAACGAGAAAGCAAAGAAGTGATAATAATTTATCACAAACGAAGATGACAACTAAAGAATATATAAACTCACTTGTAAAAAAGACACCAAGAAAAAAATTCCTTTCAGAATCACAAAAAGAATATTTTGATATTTTAGAAAATAACGAAATAACTCTTTGTACAGGTCCTGCGGGAGTTGGTAAATCTTACATTGCAATGAGTGCAGCAGTTCACTTACTGTTAGACCCAAACAACTCTTATGAAAAAATAATCATTGTGAGACCAGCAGTTGAAGCTGAAGAGAAATTGGGTTCATTACCTGGTAATGTTGAAGAAAAATTAGACCCATATATTTTCCCATCATATTACCTATTAAATAAAATCATAGGTAAAGAAGCTAGAGAAAAATTAAAGAACACCGACATTATTGAAGTATTTGCACTAGCATACATGAGAGGTATGAATATAGATAACTCAATTCTAATTTTTGAGGAAGCTCAAAACTGTACACCAAAACAAATGAAACTTCTTTTAACACGTATTGGGTTTAATTCTAAATTTTTCATTTCGGGAGACTTGGAACAAACGGACAGATATAAAGATAAAACACAATCAGGATTATGGGACGCTCTAAGTAGATTTAGGGAACTAGATAAAGTAGGTATTTTTGAATTTGATTCTAAAGACATTATTAGAAACCCATTAATTACAAAGATTTTAGATAGATACGAAGAATGAAAATAGCGATAGATACAAATGGTGTATTAAGAGATACTTTAGGTAAAGCAGAACAAGTATATCAAAAATTCTTTATTGATGATTACATACAAGAAGAAGGTGAAGAAGATTTTGAATATAAATTAAATTTACCTATTACGAGTATGAATTTAATTGACCATTTTGTTTTTCCTAAAACAGAAGATTTGTACGATTTTTTATACGTAGATTTTCCTATGAATATATTTGGTCATGCCGCATCTGTGAGTGCTAATACTTTTAATGTAGTAAATGAAATTTACGAGGATTTAAGAGACGACCACGAAATATCTATTATCTCAGATGAGATACAAAAGTCAAAACCAGCAACATTATTCTTCCTTTCAAAATATGGGTCTTTAGTTGAGAAAATTAATTTCTATTCTAAAATCACTATGGATGATGTAATCTCAGATTATGATGTTGTTATCACAGCTAATCCTGACATCTTAGAGAATGAGAATTTTAATATGAAAAAAGTAAAATTCAATACATCTTATAATGAAAATATAAACTCAGAATATACAATTAATAATTTAGAAGAATTTAAAGAATTGTATGAAGAATTAAAATTAAAAGAAAATGTTTAAAATACTAGGAGAAACATACTACTTAGATTTCAATGAATTAGATAAACAAATATCGATTGAAAAAATAGTAGTGAATGAAGATGATGAAAACCAAGGGGACCACAGTGTAAATTTGGTGAAATTTGAACTACTAAAACTAATGGTTGAAGTAGTTTTAAGTGAAAGAGAAGAAATAGATGAAAACTTGGGTGTTTACTCAGGTAAAGATTTAAGTATTCCCTTTAGAATAGCATTTAATACATTATTAAGACATAATATACTTAAAAGTTTATAATCAATGGAAATAGAACAAATTCAAAAAATTGAAGCATCTATCTTAAAATTAACAGATAGAACATCAAAAATTTATTTTTTAGTACAAGATACTAAAGGAAATGCCAAGGGTTCCATAAGATACATTTATCAAATGGCACAAACATTAAAAGATAATGGGTTTAATCCAATTATGATTCACGAAGAAAAAAATTACACAGGTGTTTCAGGTTGGTTAGACGAAAAATATATGGAATTACCTCATCAATCTATTGAAGGTCAAAATCTTCAAATATCACCTGAGGATTTTATTATTATCCCTGAAATATATGGTCACGTATTAGAGCAGGTTTCTAATTTCCCATGTGGTAAAATTGTACTTTGTCAAGCATATGACCACATGTTAGAAACTTTAACACCTGGGTCTAATTGGGCACAATACGGTTTTAGAAAGGCAATAACAACAACTACAGAACAAAAAGAGTATATCAGTAATTTTATGAAAGCTACTGATATGGATATTTTAACACCATATATCCCTGAAATTTTTAGTGTTAAAGATAAACCATCAAAACCTATTATTTCTATTCATAGTCGTGAACAAAGAAATACTGCAAAAATAATCAAAGGGTTCTATTTGAAATACCCACAATTTAGATGGGTTACTTTTAGAGATATGAAAGGTCTTAATCAAAAAGAATTTGCAGAATATCTAAAAGATAGTTTTGTATCTGTTTGGGTTGATGATGAATCAGGGTTTGGAACTTTCCCATTAGAATCAATGGCATCAAGAACTCCTGTAATTGGTAAAGTACCAAATATGAAACCTGAATGGATGACCGACCACAACGGTGTTTGGACTTATGAGATGAATAACATTATCGACATTTTAGCAGAATTTACACAGAATTGGTTAGAAGATAATATTTCAGATTCTTTATATGAAAATTCAGTTTTAACTGCTCAAAAATATTCAAATAAAGAAGAATTTGATAACAATGTTGTTTCAATGTTTAACGAATATTTTGATGTAAGAAGAGATAGTTTCCAAACACAACTAGATAAAATGAAAGTAACAGAAGAAAATTAATTATGGAAAATTTTAACGTATCAGTAATATTACCTGTAGAAAGTTCAAAACATAAAGATTTTGATGAACTATTCTCAAAATCAATACAATCAATATTAAATCAGTCAGTACCTGTTAATGAATTAGTTTTGGTACACTCAGACGAAGAATCACTTGTTTCTAAAATCGAAGGTTTTGATTTTAGTGGTCTAACAGTAAATAAAGTAGTTAACAACGGTGATACTGATTTCGCATCTCAAGTAAATTTAGGTGTCTCTAACGCAAATTCAGAATGGATTTCAATCTTGGAATTTGATGATGAATATGCATCTATTTGGTTTAAAAATGTTAAAAGATATGCTGAGGCATATCCTGATATGCAAGGTTTCTTACCTATTGTTGTAGATGTTGACGAGAAAGGTGTTTTCGCAGGATTTACAAATGAAGCTACTTTCGCTGCAAGTATGAATAGTGAAATCGGTATTTTAACAAATGAAGTATTACTTAATTACCAAAATTTCCAAAGTAGTGGTCTTGTTATCAAAAAAGAAATGTATGAGGACTTTGGTGGTTTTAAACCATCAATGAAATTAACATTTGTATATGAATTCTTACTTCGATTAACTTACAATTCTGTAAACATTATGACAATTCCAAGAATTGGTTATAAGCACATGAACTTACGTTTTGGTTCAATCTTTTGGAACTATAAAAATGGTGAAGAGAGAGTTACTGACGATGAGGTTAAGTTTTGGTTAGAATCCGCAAAAAAAGAACACTTCTTTACCAATGATAGAGGTATAAAATATGAAGCTATCGAAGGTTAATGTTTTTATCCGAAACAAGTGGAAGTTCAGAAAACAAAGAAGTAAAAAAAAGAGGTCGTAAGCCAAAAACCACGACTAATTATTTTGCAGAAAGAGAAGAACATGCTGTTCGCATGTTCTTATCTGCTTGTACGGAAACTGAAAAAAATGAAATATATAACGAGTATTTACGTGCACCTTTAGATAAGATGATTGAATCTATCATCAGACGTTATAAGTTATATAGAAAAGATATGGATTTTAGAGAAATCCATCACGATACACATTCTTTTTTAATCACAAAAGTAGATAAGTTTAAACCGGCTAGAAATAAAAAGGCATATTCTTATTTTGGTACTATTTGTAAAAACTATTTAATGGGTCAAATTATAAAAGACCAAAAAGAGTTAAATAGAAAAATATCATATGAAGACATTTCAAGCTCATTAGAAAATAGACCTGATATGGTTTATTATTTAGAACATGAAAAGGTAGAACCCGAACAAATAATCAATGAATTTTTAACAAAACTAAAAAACTTTATTGATGAAGAAAACTTAAATACAAATGAGCAAAAATTGGGTTACGCCTTAGTTGAATTGTTTGACAATTATGATGAAATATTCATTGGTACTGATAATAATAAATTTAATAAAAATATTATTTTATTATCTCTTCGTGAAATGACTAATCTAACAACAAAAGAAATTAGAACATCGATGAAAAAATTTAAGATTTTATATTACGATATGATGAAAATCATTAATAACCGATAAAATCTAAATTTAGATATTTATAATATTATGGGAAGACCTAAGAAAAAAGAAATTGTTTTATCAAAAGACTCCGTTCTAAGTTTGATGCAAGAAATCTACAACGAACTTGTAGAGCAAAGGTCTACTGCCGTTAGAATTCAGAATAAAATGTTAACAATGTTAAAAGACCCTGAAGATATGACGGTCATTGGTCCTGTAATCAAAGAACAACAAAAGATTATAAATGATACTATTGAAAAGAAATTAACCCTTTCTAAATTACAATCTTCTATTTGGGAAAAGGCTTCAAGTAATGATTCAGAAACCTTTAATCTTTCTGAAATGGATGATGATGTTCTACAAGCACTTATACAAAAAGATTTAGATAAAGATGGTAAAGACGAGGGGTATAAAATAGACTAATTATACCAACATGTCGATTGATTTAAGTCAAGATTATTCTACAATAAAGGCCAAGTTAAGTGCACTTACAACAGTTTTAGAGAACGATAAGAATGAAAGTATTCTTAGAAAATCTAGAGATGGTAATGCTCAAGATTTAAATAATCAAGACATCAATAAACCAATCTCAGAGTTTAGTGATGGAGTATCAAAATCAATAAAAACTGTTAAGTCTCAATTTGACGAGTTAATAGATATATTTAAATATACTTTACCTAACGACCAATCAGGTTCTTATAATAGTACACTTATTCGTGTTTTTTCGTTAGCTGCGATAAACACTAAAGAAAAAATTTTACAAATATTAGTAGAAGAAGTTTTATCTGCGATTGGATGTTCTCAAGAACAGACTTTTGTAATTAACGAACCTCTTTATATAAAAGTTGAGTCGATTGATTTATTTGACCAACTTAAAAATAATCCTAATGAAGAACCCAACGCCTTTTTATACGAAGAAACTCAAACCTCACCAGGTGCTTTACCGTTCTCAATGAATCGAGAAATATACAATCGTATTCAGGACCCTAACGTAAGTTTAGAGGATAATACGGGTTCAAATTATATTGGAGCTTCTAATACTGAAATATTTGATTTTGAATACACAAAAAAAGATGCTCAAGGAAATGTAGGTAACTTTTTAAAAGTAACTCTTTTAAAAGATACGGGTGCAGTTAAAAGGATTTCTGATTTCTTAATGGATTACTACCAATCTATTGATATTTTAAACTTTGATATTTTAGTTGCGAATATTATGCAGTTAATGACTGGGTTTATTTCAATATCAGGTGGTATTTCAGAAGGTAAACAAATAGATATTTCAAGTTGGCAAAAACTAATAACTCGAATTATGGGGTTATGTTTTGATGATACTCAAGAAATTGCTGTGAGTGGTAATGCTAAGTTATCAGACTTAGGATTAATTGATGAATCATTTTTTCAATTAACACCATTAGACTTAAGAAATATAGAATTAGAAACTGAAAATATAAGACAAGGTGTTGTTGAGTTTGAAGATTGTGATAATGTAAAATTACCTATCAATGTGGAGTCTTTTAATTCTGCAATGAAAAATATTAGGTCTAAAGATTCAACAAATGGTAAAATTTTAGCCGTTGAAACATTTTTGTTTGACACCGCAAATAATAAAGATTGGAAAACTTTAACAGGACCTAAATTTAATTTAGACGCCGCATTAAAACTAGACTTTATTAAAGCACTTCCAAGAGCCGTAATGTCAACAATATTATCACCAAAAACTATGTTTGGTATTATGGTGGCTTTAAAGGCTTTAGGTTCATTAGTGGGTGATGGTATTGATAGTTTAATGACATTCATTAATAGATTTAAAAAATTTACAGTTAATCTAATGAGTAGAACTTTATCTATCTTTATTGAAGAACTATTTGATTTAATTAAAAAGAATATAAAAAATTTAGTTGCCGATATCTTAAGAAGAATTGTACAAGAAAGTAAGAATAAACAAGTACAAATGTACACATCAATTATCTATGCACTTTATTTACTTGGTAGTTTAATATTGGATTATCGAAAATGTAAGAGTATCGTAGATGAAATATTAGCACTTTTAAATTTAGGACTTCAATCTTTAGGTTTGGGTAATATTAGTGTACCTCTCCCATTAT
>Ga0180432_10010183_pt1 | contig 11314 bp, 8 predicted proteins | sample SS_ome_10_FD_132414 | JGI IMG/M metagenome (GOLD analysis project Ga0180432, IMG submission 132414) | Hypersaline lake sediment archaeal communities from the Salton Sea, California, USA - SS_1_MS_2 metaG | ecosystem: Environmental > Aquatic > Non-marine Saline and Alkaline > Hypersaline >... | reverse complement strand
GCTCAACCAGAGCGGTGAATCCCGGTGCGCCGGGACTCGCTCTGCCAACTGAGCTGACGGGGACCCCGCGGCACGCTGCCCGTCGCAACGGGCGCGTACGGCCATTTCGAAGGACTGTAGCGGGTACGGGCGGCTTGTCAAGGATCCGGGGTGCCCCCCGGACGAACGGCGGGCGAGCAGGCGGTTGGCGGTGAGCGGCCGAGCAGCCCGCCCACGGAGGCAGCAGGCGGTTTGCCGCGACTCAGTAGAGCAGCCCGCCGTCGTGGCCGGCGGCCGGGTCGGCCTGCTCCCACTCGCGGCGAACCAGCCCCAGGCCGTGGCAGCAGAACTCGAACTCCCGGCTGAGCCGGCTGAACAGGGCCGGCGGGGGCGAGGCGTCGGCGTCGGCCAGTTGCGAGACGATGGCGTAGGAGCGCTTGCCCTGGGCCACGTAGTCCAGAAGCTGGTCCTTGCAGGCCAGCCCCCGGCGACGGCGGAGCCCCTCGGGGTAGACCCCGCTCCAGAACAGGGCCACGTCGCCGATGTGGCGGTGGACCAGCAGGTCCTCCTCGCCGGAGACGCCGTCGTGGCCGCAGTCGAGGTGGGTGAGCAGGTCGGCGATTTGCCGCAGCGGCCGGCCCTCCGCCGTCCGCACCACACAGAGCATGTCGACGTGCGTGAAGTTGACCAGCAGCTCGGCGACGTACTCGGTCAGCTCCGGATCGCAGAGCCCGATCTCGGCGCAGAACACGTTGTCCACCAGCCCTCGAAAGAGCCTGCGAAGCACGTGGTTCTCGGGAACCGGCTGCATCGGACCACTCCCTTACCACCGCGAGGAACGACCAACTACCGCCTCCACAACCACTTCGGACAACAGTGCCGCCATCTCAATGATATGATTCGCGAAGGAGGCGGGGCAACCGGAGGTCGGGCGGGCAACTCGCCCCATAAAAAAAGGCCGCGCACGATCGCGTACGCGGCCTCTCAGCAGTGTCAAAGGTTGTCAAGCCGCAGCGGCGGATGTCAGTCCGACTTGCCGGATCGCGTCCGCGAAGATCGCTTCGGCGTGCTGCGCTTTCGCTCCGGTGCCTGCTTCCGGCCGGCATCGTCCGCGGCGGCGGCGTCGGTGCCCTTCTTCGCCGTCTTCCCGGTTGTGGCCGAAGCCCCGCTCTTGCCCTCCCGGTAGGTCTGCCGCTGAGCCTCCGTGGGGATGCTGGACAGGCGGGCCTGCATCTCGATGAGCCACTCCTGCACCCGGGCGTTGAGGCGGTCGAGCTCCGCCTCGGTCTCCTTGACGACCTTGAGGTCCCCCGAGCGCCGGGCCTCTTCCTTCTTCTTCTCGGCGGCCTCGATCTCGGTACGATGGCTCTTGCGATAAACCTCGGCGTACGACTTGTATTCCCGACCGATCGACCGGGCCGCCTCGGATTGGGCCGTATCCAGCTTGTAGTCCCTGATGAACTTCTCCACCACCTCGTCGAAGGGGTCATTCGGCCCCACACGCTCCTGGATGACCGGCTGCGGCGAGACCTTCTGCGCGTTGCCCAGCGACTCCGGGGGCTTCGTCGGCCGCGGCGGTTCGGGCTTCTCGATCTGCGGCTCCGGGAAGATCGGGTTGTCCACCGCCTCGCCCCGTTTCATGGCGTCGGCGTTCTTGCGGATCAGCTCGAACTGGCCCTTCATCTCGTGCAGGTCCCAGTCGTGCAGCCGCTTCTGCTCGTCGCTCAGCAGGTGCCGCCACTCCGCGTTGGCCTCCTCGATCGTCCGGCGGGCCTCATCGATCAGCGGCTGCATGGCCTTGCCGATCCGCCGGCGCTGCTCGACGCTGAGATTGGACCCGTTGAACCTGGCACGGGTGAGGTCCCGAACCAGCGGGAACATCTCGTCCTGGTGCTCGATGAGGAAACGGTTCACCCCGTCCCGCATCATCTTCAGCGTCCGGTCGTACTGGGCCTTGTTCAGGTTGTAGCGCTGGGCGATGTTGTTGGTGGCCTGCTCGATCATGTCGTCGACCGGATAGAGCCCCCGGATCTCGCGATCGCGGGAGGCCTCCTGGCCGCGGGCCACCTCCGTGGCCTGCACCAGGAGGGCGCAGGCGATGACACAACCGGCAACACTGCCTCTCATCGGGTCAGACTCCTATTGGGATACGCTGCAAGCACGCGGTGCATGCTACGCGTGATTATATGCGGCATCAACTGTCCGGGTTGCAGCGCAGAACGGGGTGCCCGCCGGGCGGCGGCTAGCGCCCCAGGAGCCGGGCCACCGGCCGGCCCACGCGGCGGGCCACCCGCAGCACCCGGAAACGCCACAGCCGCTTGGAGAGCTGGGCCAGCACGTCCGAATCGGGTGCCAGCCGCCGGGCGTCGCGGAGCAACTGCTCCGCCTGGCTCCAGCGACCGAGGTGGATGCAGGCCAGGGCGGCCTTGTGGACGGCCATCAGGAAGTCCGGGCGCAGTTCGATCGCCCGCAGAAAATGCCGGAGTCCGGTCTCGTGCTGCCCCAGCAGGAAGCAGCAGACCCCGAGGTTGTGCCGGGCGTCCGCCGAGCTGTCGCTCTGGGCCACGATGCGGCGGAAGGCGTCGGCCGCCTCCGCCGGGCGATCCAGCCGCAGCAGGCAGGTCCCCAGCGCCATCTGGCCGGCCTGGCCCTGCGGGTCGCGTTCGAGGGCATCTTCCAGGTAGACCAGCGCCTCCTGGTTCCGCCCCAGCAGCAGGCTGGCCTCGCCCAGGCGCAGGTCCAGCAGGGGGTGGTCCCCACCGAGGCGAACCACCTCCTGGAGCGACTCCAGGGCCGACTCCGGCTTCTCATCGCGCAGCAGGGTCTCGGCCAGCGCGAAGTGGGCCGCCGCCAGATCCGGTTCGAGCTCGACGATCTGGCGGTACTTGGCCGTCGCCCCCGCCAGGTCGCCGGCCTCCGCCAGCAGCTCGGCCAGCTCGAACAGCAGGTCCGTGTTGCCCGGGTCCTCGCGGATCTCCGCCAGGTAGTACTCCCGGGCCCGCATGCCGTCGCCCTGGGCCCGATACGCCTGGGCGATCCGCTGCTTGATCCCGATGTAGTCCGGGTCGATGTCCAGCACCCGCTGCCAGGCGGCGATGGCCCGGTCGTAATCACCCCGGGTGGCCAGGGATACGCCGACGTGGCAGAAGCAGTGGGGGCAGTCCTCGTTGAGCTGCTGGGCGAGGTAGAACATCTCCTCCGCCCGGTCGTGCTTCCCCAGCTCGGCGTACGCCACGATCCGGTGGCAGAAGGCCGGCTCATAGTCGGGGTCGATGGCGGCCAGGCGCTCGAAGGAGTCGATCGCTTCCCCGAAGCGCCCCACGCGGATCAGGTCCACGCCGAGGGCGGTGGAGACGTCGAAATCCTGGCCCTGCAACTCCAGGGCCTGCTCGAAGGCCTCGATGGCCTCCTCGAATCGCTCCAGTTGATCGAGCAGGAAACCCCGGTGGGCGTGCCAGGAGGCATTCCCCGGGTTGATTTCGAGGGCGGCCTCGATCTCCTCCAGCGCCTCGCCCCACTGGCGTGACTCGGAGAGTTCCTGAGCCCGTTCGATCCGCTGCTCCGCATCAAACCAGTCGTTCATGAGCCGGCCCCACCTTGGTTGGGCGTGTCAACTTCTGGTCCACCGATTCTATTTCCCTTATCGGACATCAGCAAATGTCCATGCAATCAGGTAGCTGCCCCAGTTTACGAGTTTGGCCCAGTTTGCCCGGCGAACTGAGCATTCTTGACCAACCCTCCTCCGGGGCTACAATCTGCGTGCCACAAACGGGGACCACCGCCATGAAAGCTTCCATCGTCGGGTTGCCGCAGTCGGGCAAATCCACGGTGTTCACGGCCGCGACGGGCATGGCCCCCGCGGTGGGTGACACCCATCGGGAGCGCCTCGGCATGGTCCGCGTGCCGGAGCCCCGGCTGGAACTCCTGATCCGACTCGATCGCCCCAAGAAGGTCACGGAAGCCACGTTCGAGTTCGTGGACGTGCCCGGTTTCAGCCTGGACGATCCCCACGGGCGGGACGAGTTCCGGCGACACCTGCCGGCCGTCCGCCAGTCAGAGCTGCTGGTTTTGGTGGTGCGTGACTTCGAAGACGAGACGGTGCCGGCCTACCGCGACCGGGTCGACCGGCAGGCGGACCTGACCGAGCTCTGGGATGAATTCCTCTTCGCCGACCTGGAGACCGTCTCGGCGCGCGTCGAGAAGCTGGAGAAGGCCCTCACCAAGCCGACCCGCACGCACGACCAGGAAAAGCGGGAACTCGCCCTCCTGACCCGCTGCCGCGACGGGCTGGAGAACAGTGAGCCGCTCTCTTCGGTGATCTCCACGCCGGAGGAGGCTCGGCAGGTTTCGAGCTTCGGCTTTCTGACCGAGAAGCCCCTGGTGGTGGTGTACAACGTCTCGGAAGACCAGGCGGCGGAGCCGGCCCCGGATCCCCCGGAGCACGCGGTGGCGGCGATCAACCTGTGCGCCCGAAGCGAGGCGGAGATCGCCCAGCTCGACCCGGAGGACCGACCGGCCTTCCTGGCGGACCTGGGGCTGGAAGCGCCCGCCTGCGATCGACTCGCCCGCACCTGTTTTGGCGCCCTGGGGCTGGTGGTGTTCCTCACCCACGGCGCGGACGAAGTCCGGGCCTGGCCGATCCCCCGGGGCAGCACAGCGGTCGAGGCGGCGGGAAAGATCCACTCCGACCTGGCCCGGGGGTTCATCCGGGCGGAGACGGTCGCTTACGCCGATCTCGAGGCGGCCGGCGACATGCGGGCGGCCAAGGCGGCGGGCAAGGTCCGGCAGGAAGGCAAGACCTACGTCGTCCAGGACGGCGACATCCTCACCATCCGGTTCAACGTCTGATACCCGGCAGGGACCCTGCCCCGTCAGGCAGCGGCCCCGCGGGCCCCTGCCAAGCTGCGGCGATACCTGCATGCCGGCCCCGGCAGGGGAATGGAAGTCCAAGCCACACCCGGTCGATAAGAGATGAGGCGTCAGCGCGGGGCGGCCGGCCCCGAGGGCCACACTCGCCGACTGGCACCACACGCGGAATCGGACGCTGGCCCTGGCCAGCCGTCACCTTCGGGCATGCCCGGATGGGCCGGCCGTGGCGCCCTGGTTCTCGGAGATGGTCATGGCGACGTCGCAGCCCAAGGTCCGAACGTTGATCGTGGACGACAGCGCCTTGATCCGGGGGATCCTGCGGAACACCCTCTCCCAGAGTTCGCGGATCGAAGTCGTCGGCATGGCCGTCGATGGGGTCGACGCCCTGAGCAAGATCAGGACCCTCAGGCCCGACGTGGTCACCCTCGACGTGGAGATGCCCCGTCTCAATGGAATCGGGGTCCTCGAGCGGGTGGTGGGCAAAGCGCCCGTGTCCTTCGTGATGATCTCCACCCTGACCGAGTCGGGGGGGGCGATCACCATGGAGGCGCTGCAGAAAGGTGCCTTCGACTACATCACCAAGCCGAAGAGCGCGGGCGTGGCCAATCTGCCCGGCTTCCGGGCCAAGGTGATCAACCGCGTGATGGCCGCTGCCCGGGCGAAGGGGCGCACGCGGCGGGTGGCGGTCGGGACGGCCAGCTCCGCTCCGAAGCTCCCGCCGTCGAAGGAGCGCGGCTGGCTCGTGGCCATCGGCATCAGTTGCGGCGGCCCGCAGACGCTGATGGAGATGCTGCCGGTGTTCCCCAGCGACTTCCCGCCCATGTTGATCACGCAACACATGCCGGCGCAGTTCACCGCTTCGTTCGCCGCCCGCCTCAACAGTACCTGCGCAATGGAGGTCCGCGAGGCGACCGACGGGCAGGCCATCGAGCAGGGCATGATCCTCATCGCCCCCGGCGATCGACACCTGTGCGTCGTTCGCCGGGGAGTCACCCTGAAAGCCAGTCTGGACGACCGGCCCAAGGTGAGCGGCCACAAGCCCTCTGCGGATGTGATGTTCGCCTCGGTGGCCAGGACCTGCGGGCCCCGATCGCTGGGAGTGGTCATGACGGGCATGGGTTGTGACGGCGCCCGCGGCCTCCAGACGCTGCACGAGGCCGGCGCCTGGACCATCGCCCAGGACGAGCAGAGCAGCCTGGTCTACGGTATGCCCAAGGCGGCCGAGCGCACCGGCTGCGTGAACCACACCGCCTCCCTGGCCCAGATCCCGCACGCCATCGCCCGGCTGATGAAGAAAGGAACCCGGCGGAGGACCGCCGCCCTGCCCAACTGACCCCCCGGTGCGCTCTCCCGCGCAAACCCCCGCCCCCAAGGCCGGCCCGCTCACCTCGCGGAGGCCGACCCCGTCTCGCCGAACCCGGGAGCATCAGCACCGGATGAATCACCGGGCAGATTCGCCGCGGGATGCCGGCGGGCCCGCGGTCGCGATGACCGTCGCAGGGTGGCGGGCAGACCACCCTTGGGTGACAGAGCGTGTCACCAAAGTCCGCGCACGGCGAAACGACACCTCACCTCTCTCTCTCAAGGCAGGGCGCCGCAACGCCGTTGGGGTAGTTTTGCAAAAGGAGGATGCTGTCTTCATCCGCCCTCCCCGGCCCTTCGGGCCTACCTCCCAGGAGGACGGTTCAAGTCATTAGGAGCGTGCCTTCTCGGCATACCCTCGAAGGCACGCCTTGTTCCGGCAAGTATCGTGAACTTCTTTGAACGTTTCGCGAACGTTCTCTCCCAAAGCGAGCCGCCGAACTCTCTCTCACCGTACTACTCGACGACGCACCTCTGAATCTCTCTCTCCCGTGCTTGCCGGATTATTCATGAGGGGGAACACTCAGCTTCGAAGTGCTACCCTCTCTCTCACGTACTTAAGCTTATCGGATGACTCCTGTGGTGTCAAGCGCTTTTGCCAAAAAAAGACTCAAGAATGCGACCTGCCCGGGCGGTACTCGGCGCCCTCGACGATCGGCGGCGTCGTGCCCGGCAGGTTCGGCGGCCGAATGCACCAGCCGATGCGTTGACCGCCGCCCGCGGCGCGGGAAACATTATCGGTATGCCCACGCCCCCCCGGTTCCTGTGCCCCCGGTGTGGCCGCAACCTGTCCGGCTGCCAGGGCACCCTCTGTCCGGAGTGCGGCTTCGTGCTCACGCCCTCCCGGGCGAGCCATCGCGGCAATGTCCGCTACTGGCACTTCCTGCGGGCCCGGCAGCGGGTGGCCTTCGCCCTGGCGATCGTCTGGTCGGCCGGCATCGTGGCGGCCTACAAGATCATCTCCATCTCTCCCACGCCCTCGCTGATCGCCATCACGGTCGCGGCGGCCGTGGCCATGCTCGCCCTCAGCCGGTACCTGGTGTTCAGGCGGCCCGGCAAACCCTGACCGACTCCGGCACGCCCGGATGACGAACCTGGTCCCCATCGTCCCCGCTACCCCCGGCGCGAGCACCGGCCGCGGCAGCACCCGCCTTCCGCGCCCTCACTCATTCGCGTAACGCACGTGACGGACCCGCTGCATCACGCCGGTCACGTAGAGCCCCCCCAACAGGACCGCCAGCCCCACGAAGCCCCCCACCAGAACGTTGTAGACCACGGAACCGCGAGCCTGCACGACCTCGACAATCTCGAAGGCCCCGAACAGGGACAGAACCCAGCAGAACACATAGGGCGGGAAGATCCCGGCGCAAAAGCAAGCCACGCGGAGGGTTGCGCCGGTCACGTTGCGGCCGCCGTCGCGAGACAGGATCCAGCCCGCGACCGCCGCCACCCCGCACATGAACACCCCGCAGACCGTGGCGACGAACGCGCCCACCCAACCCACGACGTAGAAGGCGTCCGCGGGGATGTCCTCACCCACGACGACCCCGACCCCGGTGCAGATGCCCAGCGAGAAACCGACCGCCGTCAGTCCCACATGAGCGAGCAGGAATGCCCCCGCCGACACCAACCCCGTCCGGGCAGAAAGGCTGCCAAAGAAGCGTCGGGGGGCAAACCACGCTTCCCAGGTAGCCCGGGCAAAGCCGGTCGGGTGTAGACCATCGGCGAACGGTCCCCAGCGGACCGGGCTGCGCCGCCCTTCGGCCAACGACTGGGCCACCGGCCGGCCGCACTCGGGACACCGCCCGCTCATCTCGTGGTGAGACAGGTTGTAGCCGCAGGACTCGCACAGTGGCGCCCGCTCCTCGGGCTCCGTCAGTCGCGTGGTCATGGCCCGCAGCAACGCCCAGACCCACCAGGCTACGCCGCCGGCATACAGCCACGGTAAGAGGTCGATGTAGTTGTCGACCAGCCAGATGAGCAAACTCGGCGTCGTCTCCGGCGGCCAACGGTTCCCGTGCTGGGGCAGAAGGCTCCACAGGTTGCTGCCGGCCACCTGGAGCGCCACCAGTACACCTGCCGTCAGGCCCACCTGCCCGGTGTGCAGCCAGACAGTGCGCAGCGCCTGCCGCCAGAGGGGCCGGACAGGCGCATCCGCGTCACCCCACGGCAACAGCAACACCGCGAGCAGAACGAACCCCAGTTCCACCGCGGCCAGACTCGCCAGCACAATCGTCAGGCCGACCGGCGCCAGCAGGACGTGCGGATTCAGCAGTTCCGCCAGGTCGGCCCCCAGCACCGGATCACGACTCAGCACGGCAAGCAGAACGACGGAGGAAGCTGCCAGGCCCAGCAGGTGTGCCAGATACGCCCGGCCCAGGGAGGTGCTCGCCTGGGCCCGAGCAACCCGGCGCGGAGCGAAGCCGGCCAGCAGAAGCGCCCCCGGAATCCCCGAGCCCCTGCGGGTGCCGGCCTGTCGCGAACCCATGTGCACCATCCTTCTACGTGCAAGCAGGACCATCGGCCGACCCGAATCGCTTCCGGTCCGTGCCGCTGGATCGCGTGCAGTTATACGCGAAAGACGGCCGGCCACAGAACCGGCTCAGCCACACGGGATCGCTCCCCGGGGCTGGCACCAGCCCCGCCGACCCGCTCAAAACGACGCCAAGGAGTGATCCCGACGATTCGGAATCACCCCCTGACCGTGTGACGGATGCCCGGGCCCCGGAGTGGAGCTGGCCGCCGCGGGTGCTACTGCCGCGCGAGGGCCTGCGCCGGTTCCGGCGCTCGCTTGACTCGCAGCTCTTCCGCTCGCACCTGCTCCGGGAACTGGCCTTTCCCCGCCTGGGGCATCATGATCCGGGACATCATCTCGATGACGTCCTTGACCTGAGGCAGGCCGGTGACGTGGGCAGCCACCCGCAGGCGGGTCGGCGTCTCGTCGGCCTGAAGCATGACCAACGTCGAGCCGGCGATCGCCCCGACCATCCGGACCTCGTCCAGGTCACCCGGTGGGCAGAACTGGGCCGCCACCTGGGCGCAGCGCCCGGCATGGGCCACCGCCACGATGCTGGTCGTCTCGGTGAGGCGATCCACGGCCGCCTTCATCGCCGGGTCCTTCAGGATCGATTTGCCGGACCTGCGGGCCTCGGCCGCGGCCGCCACCGCCCGCCCGCTCGGGCTGATCACGATCCCCCGGTCCAGCAGGGCCACGTGGATTTTCACACCGTCCGGCATGGGGTACACCTCCACGTCGAGGCCCGCAATCCTGCGCGTCTGCGGCTCGGGCAGCTCGATGCCCATGAACATCGAGGGGATGGACAGCAGGTGCTCCCACAACTGGCGGCTCTTGGCCGGATCCTGCGTGGCGATCAGGATGCCCACGTCCGGAATCGGTGGCCCCTCCCCGGCGTACCGCGACTCGCCCGGCACGACGAACGCGGTGATCTCTTCGATGTTGGCGAACAGCTCACGCCCCAGATCCAGCCCGGTGACGTAGCGCAGCGTGTCCGCCTTGGCGGCCGCCCGGGCGGCGTCGTCGGGCGAGGTGGCCGGGTTGATCCCGATGCCCACGAAGCCGGCCGCGCCGGCCGGCACGCTTTCCAGCGTCCGCCCGCTCATCGGCGGCGTGCGAACCAGGTTGTACACCAGGTTGGCATGCCCCTCGTCCAGGGCCATGGCCACCTCCGCGTAGAGGTCCTTGCCGGTGGTGCCCAGCGAGGCCGACACCGACTGAGCGTGGCGGATGTCGAACAGGCCCTGGGCCATCGCCAGCGCCTGCATGGCATCGGGGTCCTGCTGCAAGTGCTGGTGGGCCGTGGCCACGGCACGCTTGACGTCCACAAACGCGAAAGCGAGTGAGTGCCGCCGCTGCTCCGCCATGGCCACCATGTCCGCCCGGTCGGCCAGCGACTCACCGCCCCGGCCGCTCAGCCGATCCACCACCCCCGCCACCAGACCCCGGGACGTGCCCGCGACGACCAGCCGGTTCGTGAAGGAGACCACGATTCCCGGCGGGGCAACCTCCAGCGTCGGGAAGCCGCTGATCGGCTCGGCCGGCACGACGAACTGGGCGAACGTCTCCAGTGCCCCGCGGAGCATCTGATCGTCCCCCGGATGCAGTACCACCACGCCCTGCACGCCGCCCAGGTCCGGATTGCCCGCCGGCGGCGCCTCGATCCCCGTGATCGCGGCCGCTACGCCTCGGAAGCGCCTCAGTTCATTGACAATCCCGGGGCTCAGATAGATTTCCGGCGGGACAACCAGGCCGGGAGCATCGGGGATCGGGATGCCACCTCCCTTGCCCGCCGGCCGGGTCAGGTTGGCCAGCGGATCGCCCAGGAGGCCAAGCATGCCGGCCAGGTTCTCCACGTGCCGGCCCGGCTCACGCAGCTCGACGAACGCGATGCTCTCGGCCGGCATCAACGCGGCCAGGTCGGCGCTGCGCAGGTCCTCCAGGCAGCTCTGCCGGCGCTGCTTCGCTTCGGCAACCAGTGCCTGGGGCGCCCCGCGGCTCTGGGCGACCGCACCGTAGAGTTCGGCCGCCCCGGCGAGGTCGCCCTGGTGGGTCTCCAGGAAATAGGCCCGCTCGAACCGGGTCTGCGCCTTCTCGGAGTCCGCCCACGCAGCGGTCGGCGCCAGCAGCATCGGCACGACCGCCGCCACGACAACGTACTTCAACGCTTTCATCTCGAGTTCTCCTTCCGGTCTACGTCCTGCGCCCCGCTCAGTGACCCGCCCGGAGGCCAGTGACGCCGTTGGCCGGTACGACGCCGCGTTGCGGCCCGGACGCTGCGGCCGCCCGGGTGGTATTCGCTCCGCCAGGGTGCTTATTCGCCACCGCGGACCGTTTCGCACATCCGCCGCCGCGGTCGACGCACCGGCGGGCGCGGATCTATAATCCGCCGTCCTGAATCTCCAGATGGCTCCGGTCCGTACCCTGATGCAGCGCTGGAGACCCCTCAACGGACCGGGTTTCTGCCCCGGACGGGCGATTCGAGGGTAGCCCGGCCTTTCGGACGGCATTGGTCGGCCTGCCCGCGACCGGCCTCATCCGTCCCTCCGGGACTTTGTTTTCTTTCGGGCAGTCGACCCAGCGATGAAT
>Ga0180432_10010182_pt1 | contig 11314 bp, 11 predicted proteins | sample SS_ome_10_FD_132414 | JGI IMG/M metagenome (GOLD analysis project Ga0180432, IMG submission 132414) | Hypersaline lake sediment archaeal communities from the Salton Sea, California, USA - SS_1_MS_2 metaG | ecosystem: Environmental > Aquatic > Non-marine Saline and Alkaline > Hypersaline >... | reverse complement strand
GATCTTGCCCTCTTCGATTATTTGCTTAGCCAGAGCGATTGCCGGGACGCGGCGGTAATTGAAGGCCACCATGTGAAGCACGCCCGCGGCTTTGGCCGCATCGAGCATGGCTTTTGCCTCGTCGGCGTTCATGGCTACCGGCTTCTCACAGATTAAGTGCTTACCCGCTTTGGCGGCTGCTACGGCAATCGGCATGTGAACGTTATTCGAGGTACAAATGTCAATCACGTCAATGTCGTCGCGAGCAACGAGCTTTTGCCAATCCTTCTCCCGGCTCTGCCAGCCGAAACGTTTGCAGAAAGGTTCGAGATTCTCCGCCACGTTATCGCAGGCAGCCTTCATGACCGGCATGGCGGGCAGATCATAGAATTTCCCCACGTCCATCCAGGCGTTGCTGTGGGCCCGGCCCATGAACTGCGTCCCCACGATTCCGATGTTCACTGTTTTCCTCATAGTCAATATTTCTCCCGTAGGGTGGGCTCTGCCCACCAATCACGTTGCGGTGTGCGGTGCACACCCCATCGTCTTTCCAAATCAAGCCAATCCGAGGATTTTCTTGTTCAATTCGTCGTCGCTTTTGCCGCCGGCGAAGTCGTCGAACGCAACATCTGTCGCCTCGATAATATGCCCGGCAATAAACGGGGCGCCTTCGGCCGCACCCTGCTCGGGACTCTTAATACAGCATTCCCATTCCAATACGGCCCAGCCATCATAGCCGGCTTCAGTGAGCAGGGTGAATACACGGGTAAAATCAACCTGGCCGTCACCCAATGAACGGAACCGGCCTGCTCGGTCGGCCCAGCTCTGGTAGCCGCCATAGACACCCACTCTGCCGCTGGGATTGAACTCGGCATCCTTGACGTGGAACGCGGTGATTCGCTCGCCGTACAGCTTTATGAAATCACAATAATCAAGCTGCTGTAGCAGGAAGTGACTCGGATCATAATTGATGCAGGCGGCCGAATGCCCATCCGAGACTTCCAGAAACATCTCAAACGTTGCACCGTCATAGATGTCCGAGCCCGGATGTAATTCATAGGCGATTGTGATACCCTCATCGCGGGCCGCATCGAGCACCGGCTTCCAGCGCCGATAGAGTTCCTTGAACGCCATATCGATCAGTCCGGCCGGGCGCTGCGGCCAGGGATACATCATGTGCCAGGCCAATCCTCCCGATAAAACCGGCACGACTTTGAGCCCAAGATTCGCAGATGCCTTGACGGACTTTATCAATTGGTCGGCGGCCCATTCGACGCGAGCGGCATCGTTCAGGCCGGCCGGATAGAATGGAGCGAAGGCCGTCTCATACGCCGGGTGAATCGCCAGCACCTGGCCCTGTAAATGGGCGGCCAGCTCGGATATCTCCAGGCCGATATCGGCAAGTAACGCCTTCAAGTCGTCACAGTAGGCTTTGGATTGGGCTGCCTGGTCCAGATCTATCACTCGGCTGTCCCAGGTTGGAATCTGCACTGCCTTGTAGCCGAGACCTGCCACCCACTTGCCGATATTATCCAGATTATTGTAAGGCTCGGTGTCACGCAAAAACTGAGCAAGAAAAATTCCCGGTCCCTTTATTGCTCTCATGTCGAGTCTCCTTATTTGTATTAGAGTTTTACAAAATGGAGATTAGGCATATTTTGAAAAGGAAGAATCTTCTTTTTTTGATTCTTCCTTTTCGAACATAAATCAACTTTAAGCACTTAGACCGATTACATAAGAAAATCCAAAAGACAGATTTCCTTAAATAATATATGCCTAATCTCCATTTTGCAAAACTCCACTGCTAACTTCATATCCAGAATTCACCTGGGCACGCTCTCCCAGTCTTTGGCAAACTGCGACAATCCTACATCCGTCAACGGGTGCTTGTACATCTGGAAGAACAGCGATTCCGGAATAGTGACGATGTCCACGCCGGCGCGCAGACAGCTTAATACGTGATTCTGGGTTTTCATGCTGCCCGCCAGGACCTCGGAGCTGAAGCCGAAGTTCCGCTTGATCGTGACTGCATCGGATATAAGAATATCGCCCTCATTGCACACCGCGTCGAGACGGCTGATAACAATGCTCACGAAAGTAGCGCCGGCTTTCATCGCAAGATAAGACTGGGTGGACGAAAAGACCATAGTGACGTTGCACTTGATGCCCTTTTCTTCCAGAGCCGGCACGGCCTTGAGCCCGTCCACCGTCATGGGAATCTTGACGGCGACATTCGGAGCGATCCGGGCGGCTTTCTCGGCCTCGCGTATGAGATCGTCGCAGGTCTCGGCAACCGCCTCCACACTCACCGGGCCGGATACGATGCCGCATATCTCTTTAACAATGTCCTGAAACTTGCGGCCGGTTTTCGCAATATGAGTCGGATTGGTGGTGACTCCGTCCAGCAGGCCCGTATCGTTGGCGCGCTTGATGGATTCGACGTCACCGGTATCTAAGAATATCTTCATTCGTTATGCTCCTTTGATCGGGTACGGATCACCGGCGACAATACTTTTGACGGTCTCCAGCGTAACCAGAACGTTTGGAGGCTCGCCCAGCTCGCTGACCACCAGGTCGGCCTTTGAGAAGTCCTCATGCTCGGTATACCCATTGGTGGTTACAAGACAATGCATGCCGGCGGCCTGCGCGGCGAGCAAGCCGTTTCGACTGTCCTCGACGACAACGCATCGATCCGGATCGAGATTCAACCGGCCGGCGGCCAGATTGTATATCTCCGGATCGGGCTTTTTCTTCGAGACCACGTCACCGGCAAGGATGGCGGCAAAACGGGACCTTCGCTGCGGGCCAAGCAATCGCTCCACAACGTTGTTTACCGCCCGCTCGTTAGAGGTAGAGCATACGGCCAGCTTGACATTGTCGTCTATAGCCTCGTCCACTAAGCGGGCCACACCCGGGCGCAGCGGAAGTTGGCCGGACTCGATGATTCCCATGAAACAGTCGGTCTTGAGCTTGTGCATATCTTTGATGAATTCATCGCGCCGCTCGACGTTGTCGGGCCATCCGTTCGTGTTAAAGTAATGCCGCATGCGCTCCTTGCCGCCGGCGACCTCCAGAAGCTCGCCGTAAAGGGTTACGTCCCATTCAGCGTCAAGTCCAATTTCTTCAAATGCCTGGTTGAAGGCTACACGGTGACCGTCGCGTTCGGTATCGACTAAAACGCCGTCACAATCGAATATCAAGGCCTGCAGTTCTTTATTCATTCTCACTCCCTGAAAGAATATTTCCGATCCTCCGGATATTATTTCTCAGCCGCATTAAGCACGTCTTCCTTCGTAATCCTTCCTCCCGGTCCGGTCCCGGTCACAGCCTCCAGATCGACTCCCTTTTCCTTCGCCATACGACGCGCCGACGGCGATGCCGCGGGACCGCTGTGCTTTGGAACCAATATCGCTTCCGATGAAGCCTTTTGTTCAAGCGCCGGTGGCGAAGTAGTCTCAACGGCAGGTTTTTCAGCCGCTATCTTTTCGCCGGGCCGGCCTATATAGGCGATCGGAGTAAGCACCGGTACCTCGGCGCCTGCATCATATAGGATTTTCAGCAAAACACCAGATTCGTACGCCTCCACTTCGAAGGTCGCCTTGTCGGATTCCACCGTGGCGATTGTCTCTCCCTTTTGGATGGGATCGTTTTCCTTTTTGAACCACTCGATAATAACGCCGGTTTTTATATCCTGGCCCACCTGGGGCATCATAACTTCAGTCGCCATCTTTAAGCCTTTCCTGCGCTGCCGAACAGCTTGATGTTCTCGGCGATACCCGCCTTGAGGTCCTGGAACTGAGCGCCGAGCACCTTTAGCGGATTGTATTCGGTTTTGTTATTCTCGTGGTAGCGGACGAATCCGTCAATAAACGCGTACTTTAGCTGCGTGGATATATTGACCTTCGCGCATCCCAAAGAGATGGCACGTTTGAACACTTCGTCCGAGAGCCCTGTGCCGCCGTGCAGGGCCAGAGGCAGACCTCCTTCGCGGGCGATTTGATCCAGCAGATCGAATGCAATTTTGGGCGTTCCTTTGTACACGCCGTGTGCCGTACCTATAGCCGGGGCGAAACAATCGAGCGAGACCTGACTGCAAAACTTGACGGCTTCTGCCGGATCAGCCAAATGGGCGTCCTGCTCCCTGACGTGAATATCGTCTTCCACGCCCACGATAGCTCCCATCTCCGCCTCGACCGTGATATCCTTCGGCGCTGCCATCTTTACTACCTGTTGTGTTAAGTCCAGGTTCTCGGCAAAGGGCTTTGAAGAAGCATCGATCATGACCGAAGTCCAGCCGTGTTCGATGCAGTTTCTGATGACGTCCAGGTCTTTGCAGTGGTCCAGATGGATCGCCACCGGCACGGGAACGCCGGCGGCCAATTGCCGGTACCACTCGATAATCGGCCGATAGCCCCAGAAGACAACTGTCTTGACCGAGGTCTGGATGATCACGGGCGCCCGCAATTCAACGGCTGCCTCCACGACGGCCTTCATAGAGTTGTAGTCTAAAATGTTGAAAGCGCCCACCGCATATCGGCCTTCTTTGGCCCGGCTGAGCATTTCCTTCATGTTGGCAAGTGCCATATCGAATCCTCACTTAGGCGTTAAACATCTCTGTGACTGCGCCGACGATTTCCTCCTGCCGGGGCACGCAGGCCTTTTCCAAATTCACGTTGAATGGAATCGGGGTATTCTTGCCGGCCAGTATTCTAATTGGCGCGTCGAGATAGTCAAATGCTTCTTCCTGAACTATCGATGCGATATCCGAGGCTACGCCGCCCCGCCGGACCGCTTCCTGAACGATGACGAGGCGCTCGGTTTTGCGCACCGATTCGAGGATCATCTCTTTATCCAGCGGCACCAGCGTCCTCGGATCAATTACCTCGGCGTCGATCCCCTGGGCGGCGAGTTCCTCGGCTGCTGCGAGCGTTCGCTTGACCATGCCCGACCAGGCGATTAGCGTCACGTCGCTGCCCGGGCGTTTGATGTCGCCGACGCCGAGCTCAATCGTGTAATCCTTATTCGGAACCGGCCCTTTTTCCATATAGAGCAGCTTGTGCTCGATGAACATAACCGGGTCCTCGTCGCGGATGGCGCTTTTGAGCAGCCCCTTTGCATCGTACGCGGTGGAAGGCATGACAACCTTGAGGCCCGGCACGTGATAGTACCAAGCCTCCAGGCTCTGCGAGTGCTGGGCGGCCAGGCCGTTTCCGCTGCCGCCCTGAGTGCGCAGGATCATGGGAACCCGGCCCCTGCCGCCGCTCATGAAGCGATACTTGGCGGCCTGGTTGACGATTTGATCGATTATCAGCGAGCTAAAGTCGATGAACAATATTTCCACTACCGGGCGCATTCCGGTGATGGCCGCGCCGACGCCCATACCGGTGAAACTCGCTTCGGAGATCGGCGTGTCAATTACCCGCTTTGGCCCGAACTCATCGAGCAATCCCACGGTCACCTTGTAGGAACCTCCTCGCTGGGCTATTCCTTCGCCCATGACGAACACTCTTTCATCGCGAAGCATCTCCTCCCGCATCGCTTCATTCAGGGCCTCGCGAACCATAATCTCTCGCGTCTCGACGTCGATGTTGACGGTAGGGTGTGCATCGCACACCGGAGAATGCAAATGGTGTGCAGTGCACACCCTACCGGCTGCGACCTCCTCTATGAAAGCTCCGACCGACGGCTGGGCGCTGTTTTTGCCGAACTCAATTGCCTCTTCCATCTGCCGGGTGATGTCTTGTTCGACGGCCTCAATGTCGGCATCCGTGTAACGCGCGTGCTCGAGAAGGTTGCTGCGCGCTCTTTTTACCGGATCGCGGGCGAGATAATATTCCAGCCGCTCTTTCGGCATATACGCCCCCGGATCGTTGACGTGGTGGCCGCCGTGCCGATACGTCCGAGCCTCGAGCAACACCGGGCCTTTGCCGGCTCGGCAGGTATCCACGGCTTCGCACGCCTTCTCGTATACCGCCAGCACGTCGTTGCCGTCTACCTGATGGGCCTCGACGCCGTAGCCGGCGCCCCGCTTGTACAGGTCCGGCACGCGGCTCATCTCTTCGACCGGGCTGGTGACGGCATATTGATTGTTTTCCAGCATAAACACCACCGGCAGATCATAAATTGCCGCCAGATTCAGGGATTCCGCAAACACGCCGTTGTTGCTGGCGCCGTCGGAGAAGAAGATGACCGTAACCTGGTCGCCCCCCCGCACGCGCACTCCCATGGCCGCACCGACGCCGATCGGCAGGCCTCCACCGACTATGCCGTTGGCGCCGATGTTGCCGGTGGCGATATCAGCGATGTGCATGGAGCCGCCCCGGCCTTTGCAGTAGCCTGTCTCCCGGCCGAGCACCTCGGCGGCCATTTTCTTTAGCTTGCCGCCTCGGGCGATACAGTGGCCGTGGCCGCGGTGAGTGCTGACGATATAATCGTCATCGCGAAGAGCGGCACAGGCGCCGGTCGCGATGGCTTCCTCACCCATATATGGATGAAAATAGCCGATTATTAAACCCTGACGATAGAGTTTTATGCACTCGGTCTCGAAGAGACGAATAGTATAGAGCGTGCGATAGAGCTGCTCCAAGAATTCAGCCGAATAGGCTTTCAACTGTCGCTACCTCACTAAGAATGTCATCATTATATGGACGTTTTATACAACTCAAAGCACTAAGATAACGATTATCCGCATACTTGGCAACTCCTCGCTTAAATTTACGCAATCGGCTAACTTGAGTTTTCCGGCGAGATTGGTAGTATTATTAACGCGACTGTTGGTCACGGTCGGGATTTAGTATTCCGTATTGACTTGAACCGATTTGTAGGAGTATTTTGGATGGCTGATCGCCCGCGGATTATCGAGCGGCCCTGGGGACGCTACAGAGAGTACGCACGAAACGAACCGTGCACAGTATGGATTGTCGAGATGAAGCCGGCTGAGCAGGGCAGCCTGCAAAGCCATGAGAACTTCGACGAGCTGTGGATCATGCTTACCGACGGCGCGGAGGTTCAGGTTGGCGACGAGGTGCTGCGCCCCAAAGCCTTTGACGAAGTCTATATCCCCAGAGGAACAAAGCATCGCCTCAGTAATTGCAGCGATCACTTGTTTCGCATGATGGAAGTGGCATACGGCGACGTTCAGGATGATGATAAAGTACGCTATGAAGACAGATACGGCCGAGCTTGAAAGCACAAGCGCCCTACAAAGAGTGAATTTATGGATAGATAAGCAAAGTGTGGCAGCCTCATCCCTGAAGGATGAGGCTGCCACCCGACGAGAAAACATACAATGAACATGGCCACGAACGTAAAACAAATTCTCTGCATCGGAGACATGTGCGCCGACATCTTCGCCAGCCCGTTAGCGCGGCTTCCCAGTCCGGGCGAGCTGGCGCTGACCGACGAGATCGCAGTCTATCCGGGCGGCAATGCCCTGAACACGGCCATTGCGCTTCGCCGACTCGGTTTGCCGGCCGCGATAGCGGGCAGCGTGGGAGACGATGCACTCGGCGGCCTCCTGCTGGATCAATTGCAGTCTCTTGGACTCGATACACGGGGCGTGCGGCAGGAGCCGCAGGGCCGGACGGCCACGACAATTATCATCCGCGCAGAGGGCGAAGACCGGCGTTTTATTCACGCACTGGGCGTCGCGGCCGACTTTACCGGCGAGCACGTCTCGGCCGACCTGCTGCCTGACAACGGCATCCTCCTCGTGGGCGGCTATTTGAAACTCGGCGCCTGGGATGACGAGAAATTAGCAAATCTGCTTGAGCAGGCACATCAGCGAAACTGCTGCAACGTGCTCAACGTGTGCATTGCTAAGGACAGCGGCGTCGATCCGAGTCGCGCAGTCCGCCTGCTCGAACACGTAGACGTTTTTGTTCCTAATGAAGACGAGGCGAGCATTCTCGCCGGCGAATCATCCCTTGAGCGGCAGGCAAAGACTCTGCGGCAAGCTGGAGCCGACACGGTAGTAATCACCCGAGGCGAACAAGGGCTCTATGCCGACGACGACAGACAACGGATACAAATGGGAGTTTTCGACGTACCCCTTGTCGATCCGTCCGGCTGCGGGGATTGCTTTACGGCGGGCCTGCTGGCAGCCCTCAGCCGGGGCCGGGAGTTGGTGCAAATTCTCGAATTCGCCGGCGCAGCCGGAGCGCTCGGCGCAACCGCCCTCGGCTGCACCAACGGAGTCCCATCATTTGCCGAGGTGGAGCAATTCATTAAACAAAATGAACTGCACATCTCCGTTAATCCCATCTCATGAGCAGGAGCGGGATTGCTATTACCGCGATAAAACTGTCTTATATGGGCCTGCGTTTTCTAAGCCGCCATCCGGCAAGACCCAGGCCGAGACTGCCCAGAACAAATGCTCCTGGTACCGGGACAACCGAAACGCTCACATTGTCCACGATAGCAGTCGTCTCAAAATCGTCGTCATCATGGAATAAGTCGAGAATCAATGTGACCTCCTGGCCGATCAAGCTCGATACTGGAACATTAAACGTATCTGAAAAAGTCCCGGCGGTGCCTCCGTCAAGTCGGGCGAAGTACCCCTCTAGCGAAATAGGAGCCACAGGTTGATCAAGTTCATCCAGCAACTTTGCCGTAAAGTGGTCAGTCTCCGCACCACCTTCACCCTCAACGTTCATTACTACATCAAGAGAAAGCGTTAAAGATAGGGGATCGATTAGAAACTCCTGGCTCAAGACACTGTGATCCGTACTGGTCTGGAAAAACAATGCTGCACCGCTATCCGGTATCACGGAGTTACTTGGATCGACGGTCCATCCACTTAGGTCAGTATCAAACGTTCCGTTGGTAACATCGGCCAGTGCCGGTTGTATTAAGATAAGAACCAATACGGCGCCGACAGCTATACTGAGTCTACATTCCTTTTTCATCCCTGCTCCTTTCAAAATGTTTATGATTTTCGTTAGGGAATTCTAAATCCCGTACAAACTCCATCAAGCTACCGCCTCAATTACCATCCTTCGCACTTACTACCGGGCAAGGACGGCACTACGGAAGGGTATCTGCCACAACGACGGGACCGGGAAGCAGATAAAAGGGGTTCGATCACCCATGTCCTTTCACCCTTCACACTCACGAAAGCTTATAGGCCTCTCGTGTGGGAAGGTCAAGAAAAAACTGCAAAAATTTCCTTGAAACTATATAGGACTGGCTTGCCTCTATTATCAGTGATTGTACAGCCGTATATAGACCGTATTTGTTACACAATCGAAGATAACGGTTTGATCGGGATCGTCCGGCACACGACGATATTGCAGCAATCCGGGATTTCGCGAACCCTTTATCCACCAGGATGGATGAGTTATTGTCTGTGGACCAGAGCGCAGCAACCGTCTGAGCATCGACCTCAAACGACCGGCAAAGCTCTTGGTCATGATAACCGGCCAGCCTGAATCGCCCCCGTAAGGACTGCCCAGTTCGTAAATCCCGGAATCCCGGAGGAAGGCAACAACGTCATCCTGTGAGGCTGTGAACCTTATAAATGAGACTCGTCCATCATACAGGAAGTCGCCCTGTCTGTTAATCATCACATCTTTAGCCGAGTCGGGAAGTTTCGCAAAACCGGCGCGGGATAGAACGGCATTTACATCGGAGTCGCGCCTTATCCGGATGATAACCAGCAACAACAGCAGCGCAGTCAATGCAACAAGAACGATAGCAAATCTTCTCTTGTTAGATCTGAGTCCCACTGCTACCATGTCCGGCCTCCGGCCAGATACCACGTCACGAAGTCTTGTAGGGTGGGGCTTGCCCCACCGAGTTGGCTACGATGAATCCTCTTGCACAAACGGTATTATGGCATGAGCAAGCGTAAAAAACAATGTAGTTGTTTAGTGCAGGGCCTGCCGTACCGTGTTCGACCTTTACGGCTCCCTCATGGTGGGGCAAGCCCCACCCTACTTGAGGCCTAACGAACAAATGGCGGATTTCATCACGGGGATAGTTACCAACGTACGAGCTTTAGTTGTAGAAAATGGGGCCAAAACGGCCACGAGCATCCATGCCCGCAGCCATTGTCCTTATTTTTTACCACAAAAATCAGGAGCTGTCTATTGGGGTAACTACGTATTTTTCGCAAAAAATTTAAAAAAACCCCTGCTCGGTGGAGTTTGTAGGTGAAGACGAAAAGCAGGGGTTCAAGATGACTACACAAAAGCAGTTAACGGCTTATTATCCACACTACTCTGTATATATAGACGTTTGGAAAGCTTAATCGTTACAGCTTTTTCCAAAAAAAACATTTCGCCGGAAAGCAACATCGCCTAATCCAGCGTTTCGGCGTAATTTCGGACTTCAAGCTGATAATCAATCGCGTATCATCCAATAACGCCCCGCTGAGTGGTTTATCTTCGTTCGGACTCCGTACAGACGCCGAATAAGCTCCGGGTTGATGATTTGCCGCGTCGGGCCGCAGGCGATGATCCGCCCTTCGACGAGCACGAGCACGTTCTCGAAAACCGGCATGATCTCTTCAATATGATGCGTTACGAGCACCATTGGCATTCCCGGCTGGATTTTGGAGAGATTTTGGATCGCTTCGAGCATCAGCTCGCGGCCTCCGGGATCGAGCCCGGCACACGGCTCGTCGAGGATCAGCAGAAGCGGCCGGGCCATCCTCGCCCGCGAGATCAGCACCCTTTGCTTTTCACCCTGCGAGAGTGTGCCGAATCGTTGGTCTGCAACGTGAGCACAGTCCATTTCGGCAAGATACTGCCGGGCCCGCACAAAATCGGCTTCGTCGCATTTGTGCCCCGCGAACTCGCGCAGGCCTATCTGCGCGAATTTACCCGAAACAACGGTCCGAACCGCCGTCTCGCCGGGCGGAATCTGATCGATCAGGGAAATCGTTACCCAACCGATGCTTTCTCGCAACTCGATCAGATTCACGAGGGAACGACCCTGTCGATAAATCCGCCCGCCGGCGTTGGCCCAGATGTAGCCGCAGGCGATCCTGAGCAGGGTAGTCTTGCCGGCGCCGTTCGGGCCCAGGACCGCCCAGTGCTCTCCCTTTTGCAGCCGCCATGAGACGCGGTCGAGGATCAGCTTATCGCCGATTCTGTAACTAACATCGCGAATATCGAGTATTGCCGGTTCCATAGGCCCGAGTTCCAACTAAGTTTGTCCTGGCTCGGCAACGCCGCCGAACTTTATCCGCGATGAGAATATCGGCTCAGACCCGAAAACTCAAGCTTTTGAGCGTCAGCCGGCCGGACAAACTCTCGGGCGGTTAATTCAACGTGGGATTTTTACTTTTCTCGGTGATTATTGTTTGAACGCTCATTCGGGACCGCCGGGGCTT
>Ga0180432_10010180_pt1 | contig 11315 bp, 6 predicted proteins | sample SS_ome_10_FD_132414 | JGI IMG/M metagenome (GOLD analysis project Ga0180432, IMG submission 132414) | Hypersaline lake sediment archaeal communities from the Salton Sea, California, USA - SS_1_MS_2 metaG | ecosystem: Environmental > Aquatic > Non-marine Saline and Alkaline > Hypersaline >... | reverse complement strand
GGCGATGCGCTCGACGGTGCCGGCGAGTCCAGCGGTGGGGAGCGCGTCCAGCGTCACATCCACCACCAGTCCCTCGATCAGCCGCGCCACATCCAACTCATCCACGCCGACGCGAACGCGGAACGCGGAACCATCGATCATCGTGACCGCCGGCAAGCCAGTCACGACACGCTCTCCAGGCTCGACGTCCACCGCCGCGACGACGCCAGCAAAGGGAGCGCGGAGCATCGACTGCTCAAGTGAGAGTTCTGCACCTTCCAGCGCGGCCTGCGCCTGCGCGACCCGTGCCTCGGCAGCCGCGATCTGTTCATCGCTCGCGCCTGCCATCAGTAGGTCGAGCTGAGCCTGCGCCGCGTCCCGCTGCGCAGCGGCCGCAGCGACGTTGGCCCGAGCAGCGCGAACCTGTTCGGCGTCCGCTCCGGCCAGCACGTCATCGAGGCTGGCCTGCGCCGCTGCCAGCGCCTGGTCCGCGGCGTAGAGATCGTAACGAGCCTGCTCCTTCCGATCCTTGTCCTTCTTGTCAATCCGGTCATACGCGATCTGGGCCGCCTTCTGCTGCAAGCGTGCCGAGGCCAGCTCGGCTTCGGCAGCCGCGATTTGGGCCTCGCTGGCATCGCCCTGGAGTTGATCCAGGTTGGCAGCGGCGGCGCCCACCTGGGCCTCGGCAGCGCGCAGGTTGGCCTGAGCATTTTCGATCTCGCCTGGCTGCACACTCGCCTGGAGCTGAGCCAGTTGTGCCTCGACCGACGCCAGCGCCGCCCGAGACTGCTGTATCTGCAACGCCAACTGATCGGTATCCAACCGGGCCAGGACATCGCCGGTCTCGACGGCATCGCCAACCTCGACGGGCACCTCGGCGACCAGGCCGGGCACCTCGAAAGCCAAATCCACACGCGCCTGGGGCTCGACACTGCCGCTGGCCGAGACAGCCACGAGCATTGTGCCCCGTTCCACGACGGCGGAGCGAATCGGCTCCTCAGCCCGCGCCATCCCCCGTGACCGCATCAAGATCGCGCCAGCTGCCACTGCAACGACGACCACGCCCAAGGCCACGTAGAGTATCGTACGCTTCATCCTACTATCCATTCCTACTACCCCTCCCGTTCACCAAAACCGAACGACATGGACTCGACCCAGAAGACCTCATCCCCTTCGGAGAGGCCACTGAGCACCTGAGCACGCCCACCATAGCGCACACCCAGTTCCACGTCCACTCGTTCGAAATCATCACCTGCTGGCCGATACACGTAGGTCTGGCCTGTTGTGTCGTCTACCCGCACCACCCAGGTGGGTATCATCAACACGTCGCCAAGCTCGTCCACGCGGATGGTCACGTTGGCCGTCATGTCGCCACGAAGAGGGGCATCGATGGGAGCCAGCCCGACGGTGACCTCATAGTACACAACCCCACCCTCGGGCGTGGCCACCGGCGCAATCCGTTCGACCGTGCCGGCGACGACGACGTCCGGGAGCGCATCCACCGTCACCTCGGTCGCCAGTCCCTCACTGAGCAGCCCGATGTCGATCTCATCCAGGCGGGCAACGACCCGGAACCTGGAGGTATCGACCAAGGTGATGGGGGGCAACCCGCTCGACGCGATCTCACCCGCCGTGACGTTGACACCGGCGACGACGCCATCGAATGGCGCAAGCAGCGTGGCCCGCTCCAGCGCTAGCACCGCCTCGTCGAGCGCGGCTTGCGCCTGGGTGACCTGTGCCTCGGCATCGGCGATTTGCTCGTCCGTCGCGCCCGCTACGAGAATATCGAGCTGGGCCTGCGTCGCATCACGCTGCGCGGCAGCGGCCAGCACGTTCGATCGACTGGCACGAATTTCGTCAGCGTCTGCCCCGGCCAGTAATTCATCGAGACGGGCCTGGGCCGCCGCCAATGCCTTGTCGGTGGCCTCGAGGTTGAAGCGCGCCTGTTCCTCGGGCGCGCCCAACGCAGGACAGATCTTTTTCTTCTCACCGGTCGGCAGCTTGAAACTGAAACACGTCAACACCATGTCATACGTATCCGCAGCCGACTTTTGCTGCGTAATCGCCGCGGCCAGGTCCGCCTGGGCGGCAGCGATCTGCGCATCGCCAGCGCCGACCGCGAGCTGATCGAGGTTGGCAGCGGCGGCGCTCACCTGGGCCTCGACAGCACGCACGTTCGCCTCGGCTACCGCGACTTCCTCAGGCCGCGGCCCTGCCCCAAGCTGCGCAAGTTGCGCCTCGGCCAGCGCCAAAGCCGCCTGCGACTGTTTCACCTGCAGCTCCAGACGAGCTGTGTCCAGCCGTGCCAACACATCGCCCGCTTTGACCGGGTCTCCCACTTTAACCGCCACCTCGGCCACCCGGCCGGGGGCCTCGAAATCGAGGCTCACACGGGTCTGTGGCTCGATGGTGCCATTGGCCGAAACGGCGACGAGCATCGTGCCACGTTCCACGACAGCGGAGCGGTTCTCCTCTTCCGGTTGTCCCGCCACCTGCGAGCGCCAGAGGAATGCACCAACCACAGCCGCAATCAAAACCACGCCCAAAATGGCGTAGAGTGTCGTACGTTTCATCGTTTTCTCCCTATTTGTGACCAAAGTTCAAAATTGACCAGGGTCATATTATAGACAGTTCGGGGAAAATGTCAAGGGGGGATTCAGATAATCGTCCCCTCGGGGATGACCGCGTTCTTGGGGATGACGACGATCCCATCCCGGATGACATAGTGTTCCGTCTCCGCCATGTCTTCGTCGGGCACGTGGGGCCGGATCGTGACACCGGCCCCGATGCGGGCGTTCTTGTCGATGATCACTCCCTCGATCAGGCAACCGCGGCCGATACCCACGTCGGGACGGCCGAGCCGGCGATTCTCAGCCTTCCGCTCGGGCGTCTCGTAAAAGTCGGCTCCCATCATCACCGTGCGCGTAACTCGCGCATCCGGCCCGATGATGCTGCGTAGCCCAACCACCGATTCGCGGATGTCGGAATCCTGGAGTAGACACCCCTCGGCCAACACCGTCCGCTCCAGATCACAGCCATCGGCGCGGGAGGAGGGCAAGAAGCGCGGGCGAGTGTAGATGGGGTATCTGGGATCGTAAAAGCCAAAGGGTGGCTCCGGGAGCGTGAGCGACAAATTGGCCTCGTAGAAGGCACGGACGGTGCCAATGTCCTCCCAGTAGCCATCGAAGGTAAAGGCATACACGCGGTGGTCTTTAATGGCAGCCGGGATGATCTGCCTGCCAAAGTCCTCGGCATCCGATCCCTCCAGCAGTTCCCGCAGCACATCCTGACGGAAGACATAGACGCCCATCGAGGCCATGTGGGGCCGGTCGCTATCCGCCAGGCTCTCCAGCCCATCCAACTCGCTGTCCGGGGGTTTCTCGCGGAACGCGGTGATACGCCCATCCTCGTCAGTCTTGAGGATCCCAAAGCGCGGGGCATCGGCACGGGCGACCGGCTGGACGGCGATGGTCACGTCGGCCCGCTTCTCGCGGTGCAACGCGACGAACTCGGCGTAATCCATGCGGTACAGATGATCGCCGGAGAGGACCACAATGTCCTCCACGCGGGCGTGGATGAAACGTGGAAGTTGCTTGCGCACCGCGTCGGCCGTGCCCTGATACCAATCCATCCCACTGGGCGTCTCCTCGGCCGCCAGAATGTAGACGAACCCACCGGAGAACAGGTCGAACTTGTAGGTCTGGTAGATGTGGCGGTGCAGCGATGCCGACAGAAACTGGGTCAAGACGTAGACCTTTTCGATGCCCGAGTTGAGGCAGTTGCTGATGGGCACGTCGATCAGGCGATACCGGCCGCCGATCGGCACGGCAGGCTTGGCCCGCAGCTTGGTCAACGGGTAGAGGCGCGTGCCCTGACCTCCCCCCAGAATCACAGCCAGCACGTCTCGCATCGGCATCCCATTCACCTCCGGTCGTGATGCCATAATCTTACACCAACAATCGGTTTCGCGCCAGAGACCTGTTCCCCCAACGCCCTGCTGTTGCCCACCGCGAGAGTTTCAAAATGGCGCGCATGGGTCTATAATCCACGTCCATCCAAAGAAAGGGAGGATCCCAATGAAACGCTTTGTGCGCGAGACCGCCTTTCGATTGGCACGGCGCGACCTGCTGCAATTCATCCAAGACCACGAGGATGACCTGTTGCGCATCTTTCGCGAGGAGATGGAGAGACTCGACGAGCGGATGCCCGAGGAACAGTTGTTCATCGACATCCGGATGGTGCCCCTGGGCGAGGAACTGCTGCGGGCCGTGCTGGCAACACTGAAGCGATTCCTGCAAGAGACCTGACTGTGCCTTGCGCATTTGACAATACCTACGTCTGTATGGTACTATTGCAGGCGTCTTCAAGATCCCTTCTTTCCCTGGGCCTACAGGTGCCATCGCGCACCGGCTCTGAAGACCAAGGAGGTTTGCAATGAAGAGGATGCTGATCACGGTGCTGCTGATGTTCGGCCTGCTGCCCGTACTCGGCTCCACCCCCTCCGCCGCCAGCCCACCCACCCCGCCCAATCAAAAGATCGCCTCAAACCTGGGCCTGCTGATGTCCCTCCAGCGGGAGGGCATCCAGGTGTCATCGACCACAGCGCTGGGCCACGAGATGGAGCAAGTGCAGGCCGATGGCCTTATCGAGGTGAGCGCCCGCTTCACGCACGAGCTATCAGCGACTGAACGGGCCCAGATCGAGGCACTGGGCGTCGAATTCGAAATAGTCGCGGGTCAACTGGCCCACCTGGACCAGTTCTACGCGCTGCAGGTGCCGGTGGCCGCCGTCGACGCCCTGGCCGCACATCCGCTCACGGTCTGGCTGGAGGCTACCTGGCAGCCGGTCCTGCCAGCGCCGCTGGACGTGAGCGTACCGGCCAGCAACGTGCCGGCAGTGTGGCAGGTGGCGGCAGGCCCATGGTCCACCCGGCTGACGGGCGCAGGAGTGACCATCGCCAACTTTGACACCGGCGTGGATGTCCATCATCCTGCGTTTCTGGACGGGAACTATGAACTCGGGCGCACTGACTGGGATACCTGCTCGCCAGACGACAATGTCTTCACCCCCGGCTGCGACACCCTCCCGCCCTCGACCGGGGTGCTGCGCTACTGGAACGCCCAGGGTGACCCATTCAACACCGCGGGATTCGACCCCACCCAAGACTGGGTCTACCTGGACAGCAACTCGAACGGCACGTACGAGTACACGGAGCTGATCCTGATGGCCTACGACGCCGACGGAGACGGGCTCCTGGAAGATGGAGAAAGCCTGATCCCACGGGGGACAATGAGCGCAGGCATCCCCAAGAGCAAGATCGCGGCCACGCTCAACGCGGGGAGCGTCTCGCGCACACGGGGCGTGGACCTGGAATCGACGGCCGCCGACGTTAACGGGCACGGCACCGGCGTGGCCGGTATCCTGGTGGGAGGCAATGCGCTCCACTGTGACCCGAGCGGCATGTATTGCATATATGCATACCCCAACACGCGCCGCTACACCGGCGTCGCGCCGGACGCCGACCTGCTGGTGGCCGACCGCGTGGGGCTCAACGACAACTATGCCATCTACATCCCCTGGGCCGCTGGCCTGGGCGCGAACGTCATGCTTTACGAGTACGGTGGTTGGGTAAACACGTACCTGGACGGTTCCTCCAACCACGAGCAAATGATAGACGCGACGTCGGTCATTTCGGGCGCCGTCCAGGTCGTGCCAACCGGCAACATGCATGGCGGCGGACGGCACCTGCAGTACATGGTCCCCAGCGGGACCTTTAACCACTGCTTCAACGTGCCCGCGGTGGGCGCAACCACGGTCTACGCCTCGATGGTGTGGCTGACACCGGGCAACCACATGACGGTTTCGCTGACCACGCCGACGGGCGGGCCTGGCAACACAGTCGCGCTGCCCTGTTCCACCGCGCCCAGCGGATGGCAGTGGGTCATGACCAGCGATGGCCACAACGTAGGCTGCGAGCGGGCGGCCAACTCTAGCCGGGGAACGGCGCTCTACAACGTGCAGATCCTGCGAACGGCAGGAATTGGGACGGGCTCCTGGACGATGGGCATCTCAAACCCGAGCGGAAGCTCCGAACTGACCAACTTTTACATCGCCGACGACGCGACCACCTGGAGCGGTGGCGCAGCCTGGGTCAACGCGGGGGGCGGCGTGGAGAAGCACACCGCCACCTGGCCCAGCACGTGCGATACCTGCATCGGCGTGGCCTCGTACGCTACACGGGGCCGCGTGGATAGCACGCCAGTAGGCGCGATCAGCCCCTTCAGCGGCCGCGGTCCCCGCTTCTTTGACAACGCCCGGGTCGTCGACGTCGCCGCGCCGGGTCATTACGACGTCATCGCCCCCGAGTCGAAGGACACGGGCACCTTTGCCCGCGGCAAGTACCAGTGGTTCGGCGGCACGAGCGCAGCCGCCCCCCACGTGGCCGGCGTGGCAGCGCTCCTGATACAATTTGCGGGCAACAGCGCAGATCCGGCCGAGATTGAGGCCGCCATCCAACAAGGCGCGGCCAGCGACGGATCCACCGGCTCCACCCCCAACGATACCTGGGGCCATGGCAAACTGGACGCGTACGGCGCGCTACAGCACATGATGCACGATCTGGGCGACGCGCCCGATAGCAGCAACCACGATGGGGTGAGGATGAACGCCTACCCGGGGGCGCACCCCGGGGTGCAGGCCAACTTTCCCACCGTGTATACTGGCACCACGCCGCTCTCACCCCACGGGCCGATGCACTGGCTGGCCGGCTCGGCGGCGACCGGCCCGATCGATTCCGCCCTGGGGGCAGGCGTCAGCGCCGAGGGGGAGGCCGACCGGGGGTTTGACGAGGACGGGGGGGCAGGCAGCGCGGCTCACAACATCAGCCCCATCACAGACGGGGCCAACGGCGATGGATCGGAAGACGGGCTGTGGCCGCCCGGCACTATGAGCCACTGCACAAGCCACACACTCAACTATGGGTTGACGCTCGCGCCCGGGACCCTCGGCACCCACTATGTCAACGTGTGGATCGACTGGAACCGGGACGGCGATTGGGGGGATGTCTTTACATGCACCACCTCGGGCGACGCACCCGAGTGGGCGGTGCAGAACCAGGTGGTGCCCTACAGCTCACCGGGCTTCCATTCCATAGGCACGCCCGGGTTCCTCCCCTATCAGCCCACCGATGCGTACGATCCCACCTGGATGCGCATCACGCTCAGCGAACAGCCCGCGCCTGTGGACCCGGTGACGAGCCGTGTGGACGGCCGCGGGCCATCCACAGGCTACGCCTACGGCGAGACGGAGGACTATTACCTGTGGTATCCCCCGACGGCGGGTTTCCAGGTGGCGGCGACCACCACCTGTGTGAGCTACACCGTCGCCTTCACCAACACCTCGACCGGATCCCAGCCCATCACCTACACCTGGGACTTTGGCGATGGCACCACGTTGACCACCATCACGAGGACTCATCCCACGCACCACTATGCGACACCAGGGCCGTACCGGGTAGTACTGACGACCACCGGATCCTACGCCGGCCCTCCCATCATGGACCTCGACTTCCAGTGGCTTACAGTCAATCCATCCCCCCAGGCGGGCTTTACCTCCAACTCGCCCGTTCCTCTGGGCACGCCGGTGGTCTTTGGCAACACGAGCACCGGAGCGACCACCTACCAGTGGGACTTTGGGGATGGGATCGGCACATCAGCAGAGGTGAGTCCCACGTACGTCTACAGCGGCACGGAAACGTACACGGTGACGCTGACGGCGACCAATGACCTGGGATGCAACGACGTCTACCAGGACACGGTCGCCGTGCAGTCCAGCATCTACCTGCCGCTGGTGCTACGCGTTCACCCGTAATGCTCACCGGGCGCGGCGTGCCCTGGAGCACGCCGCGCCCGCGCCTCTCTTATTGCCCCCCTCAGAACGGCACGCCTGTACACCGTGTCGCCTGCCAGGATTTGCGACCCAGGGAGAAGTGCGGTAGAATCAAACCAGGAGGCGAGAGATGCCCAACCCCCAACAAGGCCAATCCCTATGACAAAATCCTACCCTCTCGGAAAGCTGCCCGCCGAACACCTGGCCCGGCTATTGGCCCGGTACGCGCCCACCGACCCGCGCGTCATCCTCGGGCCAGGCGTGGGGCGCGACGCGGCGGTCATCTCCTTCGGCGATCGCTACCTGGTCGCCAAGACCGACCCCATCACCTTTGCCAGCGACGAGATCGGCTGGTACGCCGTCAACGTCAACGCCAACGACATCGCCTGCACCGGTGCGACCGTGCGCTGGTTTCTGACCACGCTGCTGCTGCCGGGCGGGCAGGCCAGTCCCCAATTGGTGGACACCATCTTTGACCAGGTCGCCGACGCCTGCCGCAAACTGGGGATCGAGATGGTGGGCGGGCACACCGAGATCACCCATGGACTCGATCGACCCATCGTCGTGGGGTGCATGCTGGGCGAGGTGACGCCCGATCGGTTGGTACGGTCCGACGGAGCGCAACCGGGCGACGCCCTGATCATCACCAAGGGTATCGCGGTGGAAGGGACGGCAATTATCGCGCGCGAGAAGGCGGACGACCTGGCAGGATTGGACAGATCGCTGCTGGAGCGATGCCAGGGGTTCCTATACGATCCCGGGATCAGCGTCGTGCGAGATGCGGCAGTGGCGACGGCGGCGGGCACAGTGCACGCGATGCACGATCCCACCGAGGGCGGGCTGGCGACAGGGCTGCAGGAACTGGGCAAAGCCGCGGGCGTCGGGCTGATGGTGGAAAAAGCCGCCATTCCGGTCCTGCCAGAGACACACACGCTCTGCACGCGGCTGGGGCTGGACCCGCTGGGGTTGATCGCCTCGGGCGCACTGCTGATGGCGGTCACGCCAGGCGACACCGGTGCGGTCCTGGATGCGCTGCAGGAAGCCGGAATCGCGGCAGCACGCATCGGCCGGGTGATCGAACGTGAACAGGGAGTCGTGCTCTCCACCAAAGCGGGTGAACGGCCATTGCCCGTCTTTGAGCGAGACGAGATCGCGCGCCTGTTCGAATGATCTACGAGTGATTGCCGATTTAGGCTCGCAATTGGTACAGACAGCCGTGGTGGCCTGGCGGCAGGTGCTCCAACTGGGGCCCTACGTCGCCGGCGGCATCCTGCTGGCGGCGCTCCTGGGCCAACTGGACCTGCCCCGTCGATGGGCCAGGGCACTGTGCAACAGTGGGGCCGGGATGGTGCTGGGGGCGGCCTGCCTGGGAGGTGGTTCGCCGTTGTGCACGTACGGGACGGTGCCGGTGCTCGTGGAACTCTTGCACGGCGGTGCGTCACCGAGACCGGCGCTGGCCTTTTTGATCGCCTCATCGCTTCTCAACCCCCAGTTGTTCGTCGTCATGGCCGGTGGGCTCGGGCTGCGGCTGGCACTGGCACACGCAGGCGGTGTATTGTTGCTCAGCGTACCACCGGGACTGCTGGCGCGCAGGCTCAGGCAGGACACCTTCCTCAACGCAGGCGTGCTCGCATCGTCCCTTTACAATTCTACACCCTCCAAGCCGCGTGCACCATCGGGGAAAGGTGGTGGGAAAACGTTCGGAGAGATGGTCCGCTCGACCCTGCGCCTGACCGAGCGGGTGGGGCTGTATTTCGTCGGCGGCGTGATCCTGGCGGCCTTGTTGCAGACGCTCGTCCCAGCCACGTGGACCTCGTCGCTGCTGGGCACAGGTCGCTGGTACGGCGTGCTGATCGCCGGGTTGCTGGGCGTTCCATTCTACGCCTGTGGCGGCGGAGCGGTGCCGATCGTTGCCGAGCTGCTGGCCCAGGGGATGAGCCCCGGGGCAGCATTGGCCTTTTTCCTGGCCGGACCAGCCACGCGGCTGACATCCCTGGCTGCGCTGGGCACGCTGTTGAACCGGCGAGCGCTAGTCGCATACGTGGCCTACGTCGTGGCGGGAGCGGCGCTGATGGGGACTTTGTTCAACCTGGTGACAGGGGCTTGAGACTGGAGATTGGAGATTCGAGATCGGAGGCTGCGGTGAAACGACGGTGGAGGCTGATCACTTTGGTTGGGCTGTTGGCGCTGCTGGGCGGGATGAGCGCGCTGCAACACCGGGCGGCGTACTCCAGCGCGGCAGGTGGCCCAACGCAGGTTGCGATCGTACAGGTGGGCGCGTCGTGGCCGGTCTCGGACGCGGAAACCGAGGCAGCCGTGCGCCAGGCGGTGGCACTGGCGGGAGGGTTGGAGGATATCGTCGGCGACGGCGACACGGTCGTGGTCAAGCCCAACCTGTATTGGAACGCCCCCCCGGACGAGGGGGCGGTGACCGACCCTCGGGTTGCACGCACCGTCGTACAACTGGCGCTGGAGGCCGGCGCGGGAGAGGTGATCGTCGCCGAGGGATCCGGCTGCTACTATAACTACCAGCCGAACAAGCGCCACGCGACCGACGCCGCTTTCCGCGACGCCGGATACGACGTGGACGAGGACATGGTGGACGACGTCACCGGGGCGCAGTTGGTCGACCTCAACGACGCCGGCGGACTCGACGAGCACGACTCCCGCCTGGTGCGGGAGGTGCACCTGCGGAACGGGCTGATATGGAGCGACTATTGGCTGCCGAACGTGATCCTCGACGCCGACGTGCTGATCGGCGTGCCAGTGCTCAAGAACCACCACAGAGCCGGGGTCACGCTGGCGCTCAAGAACCAGATCGGCATTGCCCCCTCCGATATCTACCACCGCTCCGGGTCCAAGATGTACAAGATGGCGCTGGGCCACGGGCCGGACGATCTGGGCCGCCACATCGTGGACCTCAACCTGGCTCGTCCGCTGGATTTCGTCGTCGTCGACGGGCTGCGGGGGATGACCGACGGCCCCACCGGGGGGACGCTGGCCGATCCGCCGATGCGCCTGATCATCGCCGGCCCGGACGCCGTGGCCGTGGACACGATCGGCACCCTGGTGATGGGTTATGAACCACAAAGCGTACCCTACCTGGGCTGGGCTGCCGGGGCAGGGCTGGGCACCGACGACGTCGGCCAAATCACCGTCCGCGGGCTGCCGGTCAGCCAGGTGCGCAGGGACTTTCCCGCCCCGTACGGGGATACGCCCACCGACCGGGCCGAGGCAACGGATCCCTCCGTCGAGATCGCTGCGCCAGGGGAGGCACACATCGTCCTGGATCGGACTGCCGTCCGGGCGTCTGCGTCGGACGACACCGCGGTCGCCAAGGTCGAGTTCTACGCCGGGGACGAGTTACAGGCCGTCGTAGCCGCCCCGCCCTACCAGGCCACGCTTGACCTGAGCGCCTACCGTGGCCAGACGGTCACGCTGCGCACTGT
>Ga0180432_10010179_pt1 | contig 11315 bp, 8 predicted proteins | sample SS_ome_10_FD_132414 | JGI IMG/M metagenome (GOLD analysis project Ga0180432, IMG submission 132414) | Hypersaline lake sediment archaeal communities from the Salton Sea, California, USA - SS_1_MS_2 metaG | ecosystem: Environmental > Aquatic > Non-marine Saline and Alkaline > Hypersaline >... | reverse complement strand
GAGCGTTTTCGATGTCGTCTGAGAGGCCAGCCGGTCGACCGCGCGCCGAATTTCGACATCATGATGGTCTTCGCGGCGCACTACGTTCGTCAGCCGCTGTCGGCCTACTACCAGGACTACCGGGTCCTGTGCGAGGCGAACCTGGTGGTCCAGGAGGTGTTCGATCTGGACATCGTGCAGGCGATCTCGGACCCGTATCGGGAGACGGCGGATTTCGGCGCGACGATCCGGTTGCCCCACGACGGGCTTCCGATCTGCGAAGAGCCGTTGCTGACCGACCCGGAGGCGTTGAGCGATCTGCGCCCGCCTGACCCGTGGTCCGGCGGGCGGATGACCGATCGCGTGCAGGCCGTCCGGCGGTTCCGGCGTTCCGTTGGCGGCGAGGTCCCCATCATGGGTTGGGTGGAGGGGGCGTTGGCCGAGGCCGCCGACCTCCGCGGCGTGCTGGATCTGATGACCGACCTGTACGACCGGCCCGAGTGGGTGCACGAGCTGCTGGAGCTGTGCACACGCGTGTCCATCGGGTTCGCCAAGGCCCAGGTCGAAGCGGGGGCCGACATCGTCGGCCTGGGCGACGCGATCGCGTCCCAGATCGGACCGGCGTTCTATCGCGAGTTCGGCCTGCCGTACGAGAAGCGGATCTACGAGGCGATCCGCCAGGCCGGCGCGGTCGGGCGGCTGCACATCTGCGGCGACACGACACTGCTGCTGGACGACATGGGCGACAGCGGGGCCGACATCATCGACCTGGACTGGATGGTCGACATGGCCCACGCCGCGCGCGTCATCGGCGACCGGGCGGTCCTGTGCGGCAATTTCGACCCGGTCGCGGTCATGCTCCAATCCAGGCCGGATCAAGTGGAACGGGCTACGTTGGAGTGCCTCCGGCTGGGCGGCTCGCGGTGCTTCAGCGCCGCGGGGTGCGAGATCCCGGACGGCACGCCGACCGAGAACCTGCTCGCCCAGGCGACCGCGCTCCAGCGGGCCGGCGGCGACCAGGATTGAATTGCCGGGCGGCCCATCGCCGGGTATACTGATTGCGTTATGTCCAACACCACGCGGAAACCGACGACGGCGGCACGATTGCTGGCGGCGGTGTGTACGTGCTGCCCGTTCTGCATCACCAGACGTCAATGGCCCGACTCGGCCTACGGCCGATTCATGAAACACATCGAGCGCGCCTGTCCCTTCTGCCGCGCGTACGACCGATTGCACCCCGACGAACAAGCCGGGACGTAGGTTGACGGTCTGCCACACTGCGTTCGTAGCGCTGGCAATGCGTGGTCGGTGTGGGTACACTTGTCGGCCCTGAACGGTGTGGGTCAGGGGGGTGGTTCCAGGGAGATCGCGGAGATGGCCGATTACGGTGCGATGGTCATCGGACCCGGATGGGTGGCCGGTGAGCACATCAAGGGATACTGTCAGGACCCGCGGAGTGAGATCCGCGCGATCGTGGGGATGGTGCCGGAGGACAAGGCCCGGGCGGAGCAATACATGGCCATGCACGGGTTCAAGGCCGACTACTACGAGGACCTGGACGAGGCCCTGGCCCGCGACGACGTCCAGCTCGTCAGCGTGTGCACGATCAACTTCCTGCACTACGAACAAACATTGGCATGCATCCAGGCCGGCAAGAACGTCCTGTGCGAAAAGCCCCTGTGCTTCACGCTCGATGAGGTCCGCGACCTGGTAGCGGCCGAGAAGAAGCACGGGGTCAAGACGCAGGTGGGGCACGTCTGCCGGTGGTATCCTGCCGTGGTGGGGTTGAAGAACTTCGTCGACGCCGGCGGGATCGGTGACGTGTTCTACGTCGAGTCTGACTACTGGCACGACATCCACGGGACGTGGAAGGTCGCCGCCAAGACCGGCGGCAGCGCGCTGACGATGGGCGGCATCCACGCGGTCGACATGATCCGCTGGATGGCGGGCGAGGAGCACGAGGTGGTGGAGGTGTCGGCGTTCAGCCAGCCGGCGCGGTGGCGGCCGGAGTTCGAATACGATCCGACCGTCGCGTTCATCTGCAAGTTCGAAAACGGCACGATCGGGCGGGTGAGCACGTCGCTGGAGTGTAACATGCCGTACGTGTTCCACCTGCAAGTGAACGGCACGAAGGGGTGCATCCGAAACAACGGGATCTATTCGTCGACGATGTTTCCCGAGTCGGGCGGGTTCATGGGCATCCCGGCGACGTATCCAGACGACTGGAACGTGAGCCATCACCCGTTCCCCGAGGAGGTGAGCTACTTCATCGACTGCGTGGCCAACGACACGGAGTCGCACGTGAGCATCGGCCGGGCGAGCAAGACGTATGAGCTGACGTTCGCGGCCGAGCTGGCCGCGGCCGAGGGCCGTGTGGTCAAGCTGCCGCTGTTGTAGGCAAGCGTACAAACGACACATGCCGCCGTGCAGGCGGCCGGGCAAAACGATTCGAGGGACCCAACCATGGCGATCATCAGCGCATTCGCCGACGAGATCGATGCCGATCCCAAGGTCCAGATGGACACGTTGGCAGCCCACGGCGTGATGCACATCGAACTCCGCGGCGCGTGGGACACGAACGTGATGAAACTGAGCGACGCACAGTGCAAGGACCTTAAGCGGATGTTCGGCGACCGCGGGTTCGGCGTCGCCTGCATCGGGTCGCCGATCGGCAAGGTCACCATCGACAGCGACCTGGACGCGCACTTCGACGAGTTCAAGCACGCATGCGATCTGGCGGCGTTCTTCGATTCGGGCCTGATCCGGGTGTTCAGTTTCTACCCGCCGGAGAACGGCGATATCCTGGATCACCGGGACACGGTGATCGAGCGGTTACAGCAGATGTGCGATTACGTGGCCGACCGGCCAGTGAGGCTGGCGTTGGAGAACGAATCGAACCTGTACGGCTCGCTGCCGCCGCAGCTCGAGGATCTGTTCCAGACGCTGCGCAGCGAGAAACTGGTCATGGCGTTCGACCCGGCCAATTTCGTGAACGACGGCGCGCTGCCGGTGTTCGAGACGGCGTGGGAGCGACTGAAGCAGTACGTGGGTCACTTTCACGTCAAGGACAAGGTGGCGGGCTCGACGGGTCCGTGCGTACCGAGCGGCGAGGGCGACGGCGACATGGAAAAGGTGCTGCGCGGCGCGCACCAGATGGGCTACGAGGGCGTGTTGACGTTGGAGCCGCACCTGGCCGCAGCGGGACAGTTCAAGGGCCACACGGGTCCGGAGCTGTTCGAGAAGGCCGTAACCGCGCTGAAGCGGATCTGCGACCGCGTCGGAATGAGCTACTAGTCGCGCCGACGAGTCCCATGAGCACAGACGACTACAGGCTGGCCAACCCCAACGCCCTTCAAACGCCGTGTCTGCTGGCGTTTCCGGCGGTCATCCGTCGCAACGTCGATCGGATGGAGCAACTGCTGGGCGGGCTGGGTCGAATCCGTCCCCACATCAAGACGCACAAGTGCAAGCAGATGATTCAACTGCTGATGGCGCGGGGGGTCGACAAGTTCAAGTGCGCGACGGTGAGCGAGGTGCGGCTGCTGGTCGAGTGCGGCGTCCACGACATCCAGTTGGCCTACCCGCTGGTGGGCCCACCGGTGAAACGGCTGGCGGCCTTGCTGGCGAGGCATCGCAACGTCGGCGTACAGGTCACGGTGGACGACGTGGGCGCGGCGGCGGCGCTGAACGCGGCCTGCGAGGAACACGACCGACCGGCGGACGTGCTGATCGACCTGGACGTGGGGCTGCACCGAACCGGCGTGGCGCCGGGTCCGCTGGCCGACGAGCTCGCGCGGGCGGTGGCGGGCATGTCCCACCTGCGGCTGCGGGGGCTGCACGCGTACGACGGTCACATTCGCGAGCGCGACGTGGGCGCGCGTCGGCCGCTGGTCGAGGCCGCCATGGCCGGGCCGTTGCGGATGAAGCAACAACTCGCGGACGAGGGGTTGTGCCACGGGCCCCCGATTCTAAGCACGTCAGGGACGCTGACGTTCATCGTGGCCAAGGACATCGACGGCATCGACGAGGTCACGCCGGGCACGTGGCTGCTGTGGGACGGGGTCTACAACGAAATCGACGGGGCGCGGTTCGAGTTTGGTGCGCTGGTGGCGTCTCGAGTGGTCAGCCGGCCGGGTGAGAATCGGCTGACGTTGGACGCCGGGTCAAAGGGCGTGAGTCGAGACCTGCCAGGCCCGCCGGTGGTGATCGATCGGCCGGGGTTGGTGCCCGGGTCCGCAAACGAGGAGCACCAGCCGTGCGAATGGCAAGCCGACGGGCCGGCCCCGTCGATCGGTGAGCTGATCCTGCTCGGGCCGCGACATATCTGCACGACGGTGTACCTGTACAGCCAGTTCCACGTGGTCGAGGGCGGGGAGGTGGTCGATCATTGGGCGATCACGTGTCGGCATGGGGATGATTGATGGTCTGGGGGCGTGACGGAGACGGCAGGATGAACGGCCGGTTGATTCGAACCTCGTTGGCGTTTTCGGGAACGCTTCTCTTCGCGACGTGTGTCGGACCGATGACGGTCGAGTCCGCCGCGGCCGACAAGAAGGCGGCCGCCAAGCCACCCATTCAGGCGCTGGTCGTGACGGGCGGGCACGCGTACGACAAACCGACGTTCGAGGCGATGTGCCGCAGCCTGGAGGGCATCGCTTGCCGGGGGGCGCAGCAGCCCAAGGCCGGCGACGAGTTCGCACGGGGCCGGCGCGACGGATTCGACGTCGTGGTACTCTACGACATGGTGCAGTACACCAGCGAGAAGCATAAGAAGGACTTCATCGACATGCTGCGGCAGGGCAAGGGGCTGGTGATCGTGCATCACGCCATCGGCGCCCGGCAGGGATGGGACGAGTACTTCAAGATCCTCGGGGGGCGGTACTACACGAAGGGCGGGGCCCGACTGGCGCGACGGAAAGACAAGCGGATCTCGACGTGGCGCGAAGACGTGCACATGAAGGTCCAGGTGAAGGACAAGACCCATCCGATCACGGCGGGCATGGTCGATTTCGAGCTGATCGACGAGGTGTACAACCACTATGACGTGGCCAAGGACGTGCACGTCCTGCTGGGCACGGACCACCCGGAGAACGAGCCGACGCTGGCATGGACGAACGAGTACGGGCGCAGTCGCGTCGTCTACCTCCAACTGGGACATGGACCGGGCGCATTCAACAACTCCAACTACCGCGAGCTGCTGGCGCGGGCGATCCGTTGGGTGGCCGACGTCCCCGACGATCAGATAGCCACGCCGGGGTTCAAGCCCGAAACCGGCAAGGCCGAAGGGGCCGCTAAGGGTGAAGGTGCCGACTGGATTCGGTTGTTCAACGGCAAGGACCTCGACGGGTGGGAGATCATGGGCGACAAGGCCGGCTGGGAGATCCTGGCCGGTGGCATCATCCGAAGCGATGCGGGCAAGGGCGGCAACTGGCTGCGATACGCCAAGGAGGAATTCGGCGACTTCGTCCTCCGCGTCCAGTGGCGGGTAAGCAAGGACGGCAACAGCGGCGTGTTCATCCGCGCGAAGCGCGAGGGGAGCCCGTGGATCGCGGGCCATGAAATCCAGATCAGCAACGCCCCGCGCGATGATTCCCACTGCACCGGCAGCCTGTACGGCAGCGTGGCGGTGAAACCCAGGCCCGATGAATCGCCCGGCCGATGGCACGAGTTCGAGATCCAGGCCAAGGGCGAGCACATCGTCATCCAGTGTGACGGCGTGAAGGTCATCGACGCGACGTACGCCAAGCACGCGGCCCTGCGGAGCCGGCCGATGCGGGGTTCTATCGGCCTACAAGACGCCCACGCCGGAACGGGCAAGTGGATCGAATGGCGGAACGTCCGCCTGAAGCGGCTCGACAAGTAGTGAACCGCAGGGATCTGGCCTCCGGCAGCAACAGGACCTGAACGAACGTCCCGATGGCAACACCACCTACGTCCAAGAACCAACTCCTGCCCGGGATCGTTCGGGTTCTGTTGCTGCTCGCCACGCTGTACCTGTTCTTCTTTAGCATCAAGCTGATGGGCCATTCGTTCAAGCTGTTCGGCAAGGAGTTTGCCGAACGGCTCGTCGCCACGACCGACAACCCGTTCATGGGACTGGCGATCGGGATCTTCGTGACGAGCCTGATCCAGAGCTCGTCGACGACGACGTCGATCGTGGTCGGTCTGGTGGCGGCCGGGGGCCTGACGCTCCGCAACGCGATCCCCATCATCATGGGGGCCAACATCGGGACCACGATCACGAACACGATCGTGTCGCTGGCCCACCTGACGCGCCGCAACGAGTTCCCGCGGGCGTTCGCCGGGGCGATCATCCACGACGTCTTCAACATGCTCGCTGTGGCGATTCTGCTGCCGATCGAGATCCGCTTCCGCACGATCGAGGGCGTGGCCTCTTGGCTGGCTCGCCAGTTCACAGGCGTGGGGGGCGCCAAGCTGTTCAATCCACTCAACGCCATCATCAAGCCCACCATCGCGCTGGTGGACGGCGTCTTCGAGCACCTGCCACATCCTCAGGTGTGGATGCTAATCATCGCGCTGGTGGTGCTGTTCTTCTCGCTCGGCGGCATGGTCAAGATGTTGCGCGCCCTGATGGTCGGGAGAATGGAGGTCTTGCTGGGTGGGTTCCTCTTCCGCAGTGATCTGGGCAGCATGGTGCTGGGGGTCGTCTTGACGGCCTCGGTGCAGAGCAGCTCGATCACGACGTCGCTGGTCGTTCCCCTGGTGGGTGCGGGATTGCTGACGGTCAGGCAGATCTTTCCGTACGTGCTGGGCTCCAATGTGGGGACGACCGTCACGGCGATCCTGGCGGCGTTGGCGACGCAGAGCCCGATCGCGATCACGGCGGCCTTCGCGCACCTGATGTTCAACGTGTTCGCGATCGGGATCCTGTGGTGGGTGAAGTTCATTCCAATCTGGCTGGCCGAGAACTTCGCGCGGCTGGCGGTGCGATCGAAGAAGCACATGGCGGTGTGCCTGGTGTGCTATTTCATGTTGTACGTCCTTCCGCTCGTGTTGGCGATGCTGTGGCGAGGGCGCGTTGGTGGCGGAGAAGGGATATGATATCATACGGGACTCCGAGAAACCGTCCGACCTGGGCCGTCAGTAAGGCCACGTCGTCAGGCGCGGCGGGGGAGACCTTCGGATGCTGAGCCGCATCATGGAACTGTGGCGAGGCAAGAGCCTCATCAGCCAGATGCTCGACGAGTTCGCCGAGATGCTCGATTTGGGAAAGGGCATGTTCGATACGTTGGCGCGCGCCGGTCTGGACGAGGGCGATCTGGAGGCGATCCGCCAGGAGTTCTTCGACAAGGACAAGGCCATCAACCGGCTTCAGCAGTCGATCCGGCGGAAGATCCTGGTGCATCTGAGCGTTCACGGGGATACGGATATTCCCGCCTGCATGGTCCTGATGAGCGTGGCCAAGGACGCCGAGCGACTGGGCGACTACGCCAAGAACGTCTTCGAGGTCTTCGACAAAACGTCGCGCTTGGCGCGGGGGCCCTACTATGACCTGCTCGTGAAGCTCGCGGGCGAGACGTCCGGCGCATTTGCGAACGTGGCCAACGTATTCAAGCAGTCGGACGCCGAGGCCGCTCGTCAGCTCAAGGAGGCCAACTACCGGCTGGAGAAGGCGTGTGACGCTGCCATCGGTGAGCTGTTGGGCGGCGCGGCCTGCGAGACGGCGGTGGCGTACGCGCTGCTGTTTCGGTTTCTCAAGCGGATCCTCGCCCACCTGAGCAACATCGTCAGCACGGTGGTCATGCCCGTCGACAAGATCGATTACTTCGATTCGCCCAACGCAGGTTCAGCACAGGACCCCGCCAAGCCCGGTTAGGCAGACGATCATGAGATTCACCGCACCATTCAAGGCGATTCGATTCAGTGGCGCCCTCGTCGCGTGCATCGTCTTCGTGACGTCGGGGCGGGCCGTCGCCGGAGCAACCGTCGATTGGCGAGATCCGCCCCAGGGCGTGTTCGAGGATCGCTGGTACGTCGTGTTGGTCAATGGCCAACGGTCCGGGTACAGCCGCATGGCCAGCAAGCGCGTCGGGCAAACCATCGAATCGCTGAATTTCATCGAGATCTCGATTCAGCGCGGGGCCGTCAATGTCAAGATGGTCATGAAGGGCAAGCAGCGTGAGACGGTGCGCGGCGAGCCGTTGGGGTTCGAGTCTAAGCAGAAGATGGCGAAGCTGGGCGTCAAGAAGACCGGCGAGATCCGCGACGGCCGCGTCTACATCACCACGACCCAACAGGGCCAGACCACCCGGGCCGACTACGCCTGGGACCCGAAGGCGAAGATGGCCTGGGCCGTCGCGCTGGCGACCCGGACCGACCCGCTCGAGGTCGGCAAGACGTGGGACCTGTGGGTCTACGACGTGCTGACCAAACCGTCGGGACCGATCCGAACCCAAACCGAGTTGGTCGGCACCGAGACGATCGAGCTGATCGGTCGAAAGGTCAAGGTCTTCAAGGCCAAGACGACCACCTACTTGGGCCTGCTGCCGATCACGTCCGTGTCCTACGTGGACGAGAACGGGGTGGACCTGAAAATGACGATGGACATGGGGTTCATCAAGGCGGAGCTGATCGCCTGTAGCGAGGCGTACGCCCGCCGGAAGGCGGCCCCGCCGGAACTGTTCGTCCAGACCTTCGTCGAGTTGCGCCGGCCGCTGGACACCGACGCGCTGCGCCGAGTCCGGTATCGCATGCGCGTGGACGACAAGATCACCGACGACATGTTCCCCACGACGACCATGCAGACGGTGGTCCGTCGGACCGAGAACGAGATCGAGCTCGACATCCGCCGAACGGATTGGTCGACACTGGCGCAGCCCTCGACACGGACGCGGGCCGGAGCCAAGAACGTTCCCGAAAAGATCAAGCCCTATCTCCAGGCCAGCACGTTTCTCAACGCCAAAGACCCGACCATCGTCAAGCTGGCCCGCGAAGCGGTGGGCTCGGCGACCGACCCGATCAAGATGGCGGACCTGCTGCGTCGGTTCGCGACGGACTTCGTCGAGCAGAAGGACTTGAGCGTCGGGCTGGCGACCGCGAGCGAGGTGGCCCGGAGCCGACAGGGCGATTGCACCGAGCACGCGGTGCTTCTGGCGGCCATGGCGCGGGCGGCCGGGATCCCCGCGCGCTGCGTGGGCGGCATGGTGTACGTGCCCGTCCTCGCCGGCCGGGAGCACGTGTTCGGATTCCACATGTGGACCCAGGTGTGGATCGCGGGCCAATGGGTGGACGTCGACGCCGCGCTCCGACAGACCGAGTGCGACCCGTCGCACATCGCCATGACGATCATGCCCCTGAACGAAGACAGCATGGTCGACATCGCCGTCGGGATCCTCCCGTTTATCGGCAAGACCCGCATCGACGTCCTCGAGACCGCCAAGAAGGGCAAGTAGCCATCGGACCACCCGGACATGATCGGGTGCTGACGAGAGAAACATGGTCGAAACAGGTCCAAGACGTTCGACCCGGCCAGTCAAGGTCGGTACGGTAACGATCGGGGGCGAGGCGCCTGTCTCGATCCAGTCGATGACGAACACGCCGACGCATGACGTGGACGCCACGCTGGATCAGGTGAACCGATTGGCCGCGGCCGGATGTGAGCTCGTGCGGGTGTCCGTACCGCAACGGAAGGACACCGTCGCGCTGGCCGACATCGTGGCCGGCGCACCCGTGCCCATCATCGCCGACGTGCACTTCCAGCATCAACGGGCGATCGAGGCCGTCCAGGCCGGTGCCGCCAAGATCCGCCTGAACCCCGGCAACATCAAGGACCCCAAACAGATCGCCCGCGTCATCGACGCCTGCCGGGAACGGGGCGTCGCGATCCGGATCGGCGTCAACGAGGGCAGTGTCGTCGAGCGGCGCGACAAACAGCGCCGCTCGGCCGAGCGCGCCGCGCTGCGGACCGACTACAACAAGCACATCGTCGAGCTGATGATGCGCCGGCTCGAGGAGTACGTTGGCATTTTCGAGGGGCGTGATTTCCACGACGTCGTCCTGGCGGCCAAGACCAACGACGCCCGGTTGACCATCGACGCCTACCAGGCCGTCAGCCGACGGTTCGACTGCCCGCTGCACCTGGGCGTTACGCACGCCGGCCCGCCGGAGACGGGACGGGTCCGATCGATCGCGGCCCTGTCGGCCCTGCTGAGCCAGGGCATCGGGGACACGATCCGCATCAGCTACGCCGCCGATCCGATCGAAGAGGTGCTCGATGCGAAGGAGCTGCTGTGGTCGCTGCACCTCCGCGAGCGGACCGAACCGGAACTGATCGCGTGTCCGACCTGCGCGCGGGTCGAGGTGGATCTAGTTGCGTTGGTCCGGCGGGTTCGCGAGGGGCTCTCGTCGATCCGCGCTCCGATTAAGGTGGCCGTCATGGGCTGCGTGGTCAACGGTCCCGGCGAGGCCGACCAGGCCGACGTCGCCCTCTGCGCCGGCAAGGGCCGGGCCGACATCTACGTCCACGGCCAGAAACGTCGCACCGTCGCCGAGCCCGACATGCTCGACGCCCTCCTCAAGACATGCGCCGAACTAGCACCCCCCAACCAGGACGCCTGATTGTGCACAAGCCGTCAGTCCGCCAGACGGAGGTCAGCCTCGCCGGTGGTGCGACCCCGTGCGAACCCCCGGCTTGGTGCCGGCAGGGGCACGTTGACGCCCGCACAAGACTCACTGGCCGAAAACGGCGCTACTTCCGCTGAGAGACAGGGCGGATGGTCACCGTTGGGGGATCGGCGAAATCGGCGGCCCATCGGTCGTTGGCGTTGCGGTCCGGTGGGCCGTCGTGGACGACGCAGCGGTAGCGAAGCTCGAGGGACTTGCCCGCCTCGATGGTATAGGGGCCGCGCTGAGCGAAGGCGAAGCAGAAGTAGGGCTTGTCTGTGTGGATGCGGGCGGCCGTCGGGTACGTGGGATTCGACGGATGGTCGATCATGGTCAGCCCGCCATCGTGCCCGCCGGGGAGTTTGCCGGCCATGTCGACCCAGCGGGCGCTCTCGGTCGCGCCCTTCTTGGCGTCGTAGCCGTCGCTGGCCTCGATCTGGGGCCGATTGCGCTTGAGCCAGTCGGGCCGACCGCGGTAGGCCACTCCGCCATAGTGGTACTTCTCCAAGACCACCGGCTGGTCGGTGGCGGTGTGGCGAACGTCGAGGTCGATGAGCCACACACCCATGGGCCCGGCGTAGATTCGCGTGACCCAGGTCTCCTTGATGGCCACCCGTCCGTTGGCGACGCACTCGTTGTACGCGATGAACCCGCCGAAGACGGGCCCGCCGACCACGTGGTCCAGCCGCCTGTGGAGGGTCTTGCCCCTTCTT
>Ga0180432_10010178_pt1 | contig 11316 bp, 7 predicted proteins | sample SS_ome_10_FD_132414 | JGI IMG/M metagenome (GOLD analysis project Ga0180432, IMG submission 132414) | Hypersaline lake sediment archaeal communities from the Salton Sea, California, USA - SS_1_MS_2 metaG | ecosystem: Environmental > Aquatic > Non-marine Saline and Alkaline > Hypersaline >... | reverse complement strand
TACTCGCCCGGTCCCCAGTGCTGCCAGTTGCTCAGCCAGGGCAGTTGTCTCTTCTTATAACTCATCATCAGAGCAAGGCCGAGTTTGCGATTGTGAAGCCCGACGGTGCACATCCCTTTTTTGTCTGCCGAAACGTTAATAAAAGCACAGCCCTCGCCGCCGGCCCTGTGACTTTCAAGGGGCCTGGAGCACTTTTTGTAGTTGCGCTTGCTGTTGAACACGGCGTTGTCCATGTCCATGCCGCGCGACGCCCAGTCCCCGCTGCATATGATGTCCGTGCCGTCGTCGACCAGGGGCCAGCCGAAGTTGCAGTGATACAATATCATGTGAGGCGCCGGCGTATTGCCGCGATTTGTCACAACGTCGTGAATCCGAATCGTCGGTTCGCCGAGCGTGCTCGCAATCGTGCGTCTTAATTCCAGATTCGGGCCGAACACTCGCGACTCTTTCACGACGGCGGTAATGCTCATCAGAAGTTTCCCCGCGGCAAGATCGGGCTGAATGACGGACTCGACCGTCGCAGGCAAATTGCTGATACGCCCGTGCAGGCCGCGCTCGCCGAACTCATCAGATTCGGGACCTCCGACATGGGTTAAGCCACAGGTAGTTAACAGGCCGCCCGCGAAGGTATAGAGCCACTCGATCCCCTGGTTGGCGTCCGCCCTGGGGGCGATCACGCCGCCGTGGCTGATCCAGGCCAGGCTGTGCTGATTGCAGAAGGCGTCCGCGATATCCAGCCCCCTGTCGATGATGACTCTGTATCGAAGGCCCGAACCGGTGTTGACCCACGCGATCCGCGTGCCCCTGCCCGGTCCGTTATCCAAAACCGAGGTCTCGATGCCTCCGATCTGTGTGTAGTTTCCGACTTTGTCTTTCCAGGCGAATCCAGTTTTCTTACCGGCCATGTTTATTCCTTTCCTTATCTGTCTTGCCTCAGAAGGTAGGGTGTGCACTGCACACCAATTACGTTGCGGTGTGCGGTGCACACCCTACCGTTGGTCGTTCAAATCTACATAATACAAAAGTGTTGTTCTAATCCAAAGCATCACGCAGCGCATCGAAACTCGGATAATCCACACCGCTGCGAAGCAATTTCAGCATTTTCTCATAACTCCTGATGTTGCCGTACCTGTCGCCGAGCGGCGCCTTTATAAAGAGCGACGCGAACAGATTTCCCATTTGCACCGCCTCATCGAAGTCGATGGAGCCATCCCTGAATTCGCCTAAATGCGAGGCGACGTACGTCAGAAGCCCCGCTCTGAAAGAGTCCCCCGCCCCTACCAGATCGACCACCTCTCCGGCCATGAAACGAGATTTGATCCTGTTCGGGCCGTTAGTCCCGCTGTCGGGACAGACGTGTTTCTCGTAGGCTCCGTCGCTGACCGTGACTCCGAACAGTTTCGTCCGGCCGTCGTCACGCCAGAATCTTTCGGTCAGGAAATCAAGCGAATGCACGTCATTTTCCTGCGCGCTGAAATCGCTCCAGTTTCGCCCCGGAGCAAGCGTGTTCTCGGTCAGTTTTGTCTCATCGCACGAGGTGAAGAACAAATCAACTTCAGGCAGCAACGGCTCCAAGAGGTGGTACTCCTTGATCGGCGTGCCGGCTTCTATCAGCTCATGCGGATTTCCCGTCAGCGTGTGGCAGTCGACAATCGTTACTGCGCCAACACCCCGGCACCACTTTATATATTCGGCCAAATCCCGGCCTCCGTTGGCGTCGCCCCTGTCGGACAGACCTGAATACATATAGTAGACAATCCTCGGCCGCAATTTTTCAACCGCCGGCTTGAAAACTTCAAAATCGAAATCGTCATTTGCACTGGGAAAATAAGCTATGCCGCCCCGATCGTCGCCTGAGGTGCTGTGAATGAAGGTCGTCCCGGTGTGCAGATCAGGATGAACGTGCGTCTGCGACATATCGATGCCGTTGGCGGTCATCACGTCGTGGAAAAATCTGCCCTGGGCGTCGAGACCGTCATAGTCCCCTTTGCCGAGATTCACCCCAACGGCGACGTTCAGGCCGGTCCTTGCTATAAGCGGCGCCGTATTACCCGGACCTCCCGCTGTAGCAAAACCGTCGGCAATCCACTGTCTTATTTGCTGCTGGGAATAGTCCGGCATATCCGCGGTCTTGCACTTGGCTAATCCGCCTTTGCCCACCAGCTTATCGGCAAATTCAAAATCAGGCCTTCTTAAATCCGCCACCGCCGTATTCAAGATTAAAATATCCACTGGCATTATTTTGACCTTTTACCACAATTCTTATTTACGATTCTCTGATAATTCAGCTTTCGGGAATAGTTTTGTAATCCTCAATAAAATCACCCAGACCATTACTGGTAAGCGGGTGTTCACACATAGCTTCAAAAACATTCAATGGTACCGCCACGGTATGAGCACCGGCGATGATGGAGTCGATTACCTGTTCTACATCCTTTATGCTGCAGGCAGCTATATCGGTGCCTTTAAGCTCAAAAGCATCGAGAAGTTGTCGTACTTTACGGATAGTCTCGACAGCATCGTAACCGCACATTCTTGCACGACCGACAAAAACGCTTACAGAAGTTGAACCTGCCAAACCTGCCAGTAGTGCCTGAGCCGGGTTAAATACCAGCGTGGCATTGGTCCTGATTCCTTCGGGAACCACGATTTTTGCTGCCGCCAGACCCATTTTGTTGGCGGTTATCTTAATCATCAACAAAGGATCAATCCGGTGCAACCGACGCGCGCAATCACAAATCTCTTCAGTTGTTTCACCAACCGCCTGGACCATTATCAGCCCTTCAAAAAACTCGCGTATCTCCTCCACCACCTGACGGTAGCTCTTGCCTGCTTGGGCGACCTTGCTGGGATTGGTGGCAATTGCATCGATTAAGCCTGTACTTATGGCATCTTTTATCTGGGACACATCGGCAGTATCCAAAACAATTCGAAGCTTACTCATAAAACTTCACCTTTCCTATGAATAATACTTATAAACTTCGATGCATTCCTTATAACATCTTTCTCGCCTCCTGAAGCCACACACATCCTCCAAAATTGCACCTGGACCTTTTTGGGTGATTATCTCTCCAAGTTTAACACTCTCCATATCTCCCGGATCACGATAGTGCAGTGCGGCGCCAATAACACGACTCACTGGTTTGGTTGGAAGATCATGGCGTTCCAGTAAGTGTGCCAATCCCGCTAACCTTTCTTCAGTTCCCAGCTTTCGCAACGGATTACGAGCAACTCTCTCAACTGTATCAGTCAAATCACGATTGCAATAACGCCAGGTAATAAGATCATCAACATGCTGCTCCAGCTCGGCCCTCCATAATTCTAAATTCTCAATACTAAATGCTAAATTCTTCAGGCTCAGCGCTTGCTTGGCAACATTCAACAGATCCAGTAAATTTTCTCTTATTCCGGGTATCTCCAAAGCCTCATATATAAATTTACAATCAGAAAGATTGCCCAGATATGCCAACGCAGCATGACCGGCATTGCTCGTATAAAGTTTACGGGCATAGACGGCCTCGATGTTGTCACTGAATATCAATCCTTCAATACAAGGTTTCTTTCCTTTCCAGGTGCGGCTGTCCGCGTAAAGTGTTTGACCACCCTCGGTGACCAGATCAACACTATTTTTTGTCTTTTGGACCATGCGTTCTACAGAAGAGCGGATACAAGCAAAATTTTCTTGGTAATATCCCGCATCCAGCAAAGCCTGCGCCAGCACATTTTCGGCGTGGGGCCAGTTCTCGCAGACCAGAATGTTAAGCGGCTTATTTCGTTTCCTGAATCCCAACGCTACCAGGGAAGCGACTGCTTTCAGATTTTGGCCCCCTACAGCCGTTGCCGTAAAAAGACAGTTGCTCAGCGCGTTTGAGATTTCTTTGCTTTCCTCCAGGGTTAGAACCTCGTAACCGGTGACATGATGATCCCTGCTTATTTTTCCTGTCAAATGTACAACATAACCATGAGCCTTCTTGAGGTCCTGGGCTGATTGCGGATCGGCCTCGATAAAAACCGGGCTTAATCCATCTGCCGCCACAAGATCCGCGATCAGACCTCGTCCAATGGCACCGGCACCAAATATAACTACACTGCCCTTCATTTTTTATTGCCAACCTTGCCCTCTATAGGACCTAAACATACACAATATCCGAAATGTCGGACTAATACTATGTCAGTGCATTTCGGCCTTACATTTGCCGATGGCCGGCCTGTAGAAATTAAACTGGACGTTCGGGTGTCCCGCCAAAAGCGACATCGGCACGGAGCTGTCGGCGATTCGCTTGCCTATCATCAGGGTCGTCAGTCTCATGCCGAAAGGATTGTCGTGCGTTCCCGCCTGCCAGATCGATACTTTCCCGGCCTTCCACGTCTCTGTAGGCCCGACGGTAATCGCCCTGGTCGGCACACCGGTCACAACGCCGCCGCCGCTGGTTCGGGCATTTTGCATAACTGTAACGGGGTGCAGGTCCACCACGCGGGTGGTAAGTTCGCCGTATTGTTCCGGCGTGGGCGGGTTGTCCCTGTAATTTCCCTCGCGTTTGAGAGGGTCGTTGAAGGCCCAGTGTTTTATATCACCCTGCCCGCCCTGCATGACTGCGCAACGGACGCCGTCCCAGCTCTTGATGTACTCGGCTGTATCCGCTTTCGGAAAATGTATGTTGGATTGGGGCATCTTCAGCGCATCGTCTACGCGGTCGAAACAAAGCTCCATGTCCGCCCTGGCAAACGACAGCGGATGCGAGACGGGCACTTCCCTGCCGTCCATGAACCATTCATCCATACCCCAGAAATGAGCGTTTGACAAATCCAGTCCCAGTTCGTTGACGAGCCGCGCCACAAGCGGAAGCTGCTCGGTCGGCCCGATGGGCCCGCAAATCCCGGCGGGATTGTCGGCCGTGGCCTGCTTCCATGCCGTGATGTATTCAAGCGCCTCGGCAAGGTAGAAGTCTTCGAGCGTATCGTAGAATACGACCTTGAAGCCTTCCCTGCTCAGGCCAAGCATGTCATCGGCCGTGAGTTTTGCCGCATCGTCGAGAATGTCATCATCGAGCGTCGTATAGTCCCACCATTCGGGCGCCAACATGCTGATCTTCCGTGACATCTATTGACTCCTTAAGTCTTATAGCATTGTATCATGTCAAATCTCAAACAAGAGGCTGTCCTTGCGAGGCCATCTCAGATGGCCGCGGCAATCTCAACCGTTCGGTTACGCAAAGCGTTGAGATTGCTTCGCTTCGCTCCCAAGAAACAGACACTTCTTTTCGCTGCCGGGTGGCAGCCACTGAATGAGCTTGCCCCTTAGGGGCGAAGCGAATGAAGCCTGCCCTGAGCGAAGTCGAATGGGTGGATGGGCGAAAAGACACCATCCACTGCGCTCACTACGTTCGCTTAGTGGCTGCCACCCGGGATTGATTCTAAGGGCGTTTGTTTCTTGCCGACGCTGGCCACGTAGCGGTTCGACGGATCGGAATAACATTCTCAAATTCATATTCATGACAGAGCATCTGCCTACAGTGTATGCACCAGGTCGCCGAGCTCGGTCTTAAGGACATTGTCCTGAGGATACGCGTGGCCCAGGTGCTGTCTGAAGCCTTCGGCGTAGCCGGCGTTGATTTGGCGGCCTCTCTTCTTGCCGCCGGCCTTCATCATATTGACATATTCATCCATGCCGTGATGCGTCAGCAGCCAGTGCCGCTGGCTCTCGTGGCAGCAGAGCATTTTCTCTTTCGTGCCCATCGCATCGGTTATGTCGACTATCATGCCGGCCTTAACCTCGGCGCCGAAGTTGTCTTTGCCTTCCACCGGATCCATATAGTACAGGTACGGCACAGGCTCGAACGGCTCGGCGCCGGGCGTTTCGACGTTGACCACCCCGCAGGCGAAGCAGGCCGTCTTGGCAAGCTTGCTCGCCATCTCGTGATCGACCATGTAATCGACGGGGCTCGTTGTGAAGACAATCGTCGGCTTAACCTCGCGCACTAACTCAATCGCCTTGAGCAGCGAAGGTCTGTCGTACAAAATGAAGATATCACCGGATTCAAGACAGTGATACGCACCGTCCAGGAGGGCCGCCGATTTTGCGGCCTCGCCCTTGCGAATTCGGCTGATCTCTTCCCTGCTGTACTGCACCGTCCCGCAATCACCGGGCGCCATCGTCGCTATGTGTATTTCCCAGCCCTTCTGATGCAGCAGTGCGAGTGTCCCGGCACAGAGAAACTCGGCATCATCGGGATGAGCGCCCAAACTCAAAACCGTTCTTCCGCTGGTCTCAGTCATAGTTGCAAAAACTCCTCGATGTCCTACCTGCCTATCAGGTGGCTGATTATGAACATGTCCAGTTCTTCGTAATCCCGCTCGGCGATACACGTCTCAACCATGCCCTGGTCGAGACTTCGAACGATTTCCAGCAAGCGCAGGAAAATCGTCCGGCTGTTGGACAGATGCTTGGTCGCGATTTCCTGCTTCTGAGTTCGCATCGCCTTTACGTCCAGGCCGACAAACTCGCCGCGAGTGCCGTAATCGTACTTGTCCAGTATGCGCACCTGGTTGAACGCCCTTCGCAGATCGACCGAGCCGAAGGTCTTGTCTTCATCGAACTTCAGGCCGTTCTGGTCGTTCAGATGAACCGTGTACAGCTTGTCGTAGGCCAGTGCGAAGCCCATCTCATCCGAAGGATCGAGACCGGCGAGAATCGTATGAGCGGTTTCGATGTTGACGCCGACGCGTTTGGGATCGTTGGTCAGATAACTGATAGCAACGGCATGACCTGTCGTCGGGATATATGCCTGATCCATCGGCTCATTAGGCTTGGGCTCGATCGCAATCTTGATGTCCGGATCGTACGCAAGCATATCGTTCATCGCCTCGACTATGCGATCCACCGCGACCTTGCTGTCCTTGGCCTCTCTAATGTACGTCCCTTCGCGGGCGAGCCACAGAACTACGAGCTTGCAGTTCAGGGCCAGAGCGATATCGAGCGTCCGCTGATTGCGCTGCCTGGCGTACTCGCGACAGGCGGGATCGTTGGACGTATACGCTCCGTCGATCGTCATGTCGCTTTCCCACAGCCGGGGCGCAACAAATTCCGCAACGAGACCTTCACCCTCGAGCACGGATCTCACTTCCTCAGCATCCTTAATGATCTGCTCGGGGGTCAGATTATCCATGTTCGGAACGGCGTCATCGTCGTGAAACTGAACTGCGTCGAAACCCAATTGCTTATACAGCTTGAGTTTTTTGCCGAATTCGACGGTATCGCGGACGGTCGGTCCGAACGGATCGGCGCCTTCGTGAATATTCCACGGGCCAAATGAAAAACGATATTTTCCCGGCATCTTGTTTCTCCTTAAATCTTCTTCTTATCAACAAATATTTTACAAAAGTTCAGTTCTTAAGTACGGCGCCGGCGTGGCGCGCGTAGTGGGCGCGAAGATCGCGCGAATATTCCTTCAGGATCTTCTCGCCGAGACCTTCGTAATCGCCGCAACGATAGAGCGCCCGCGCCAGAACAAGCTCGCGCAATGATCTGTTTCTCGTGTCGTTATCTACGGGACTGTCGGGCGTTCGCCGGCGGGCGTCTTTGATGTCGGTAAAGGCATGGCCTTGAAAGCCCGGCTTTCTCAGCAGTCGAGCCAGCGGTTTCGCCGCGTCCGGATGCCCCAGAGTCTCCAGCGCAATCGCCACCGCCCTGCTGTGAGAAAACTCGCTTTCGGCACCAATCTGCTCGACCTTTTCGAGAATCGGATCCAGCGCCTTTATATCGCGCGTCCGGCCAAGCGCGACAATGAGACTGTCAAGCTCGCTCATGGACATTCCGAATTGTCCCATACCTTTGTAGTTCCAGCCCTTGTCCCACGTGCGAGAACTGATCTCGACCGCAAGAGTCTCGGCCACCGAAGGCTCGCCCAACATGCCGAGAATATGCGCGTAGGCTATTCTGTTCTGGTGAGTATCGGCGCTGCGGTAAGCTCTTAACAGATGCGGCATGGCGTCATCCGGCTGAGCGAGAATAATATCCAGGCCGTTGAAGTCTTCGGCCACCCACTCGACGGCCTCTGCGATCTTGCTCTCCGGCAGCGGGAACGAATCCTTGTCCGTCAGGACGCTTTCGGGCAGATTGCCCTTCTCGACGAGGTGCTCTTGCAGCTTCTTGAGGTCGATATCGCGAACGCTCTTTCCGCTTTCGGCCGCCATTGCCGCCGCGACGCCTGCGGCATAACCCTGGTTCTGTATGTCGGCCTGCATGCGTATGACCGGCATCGCGTCGCGATGCGCGCTGACGCCGAGCCCCGTAACGAGAATGCCGTCAAGCCCCTTCGGCAACAAACAGCGATAAGGCACGTTGACGAACATCTCTTTCCTGTCCGGCGGCCTGATCGAGAACACAGGGTGCTCGGTGAAGCCGTGCGTGTCGAAATTGCTGCGAGAGATCACGATTGTATCGGGATACGTCCGCCCCGTGGAGATATCCATCGGCGACATCGTGAACTCGCCGACGATCCGCCGCCGCTCGCGCGTGTCGATCAACTGGCCAAGATCGTAAGCGTCCTTGTATTTCTTCTTGGCGATAACGAACGAGCGCCAAACGTCCAGAATGTCGCCGTCGTCGATGAACGTCCAGTCGGTGTTGGTGTAGCCGGCGCCGAGCTTTAGTCCAGGCAGTCCCGATCCCTGAACCGCAACGCTCGTGCCGTCGGTATAGACACACCTTGCGCCCGCAGAAGCAGCGATGTCCGCGTTACCCGTCGAGTCTATAACCGTCCCGGCTAGAAGTATGCCGCGGCCCTCCGGCGTGGCAACAACCACTCCCTTAACGTTGTTTCGGCCATCGACGTACGCGCCGCATCCGAGCGTGCCGAACCAGATATCGGCGCCGGCCTTGCGCAACTCGCTGCGGTACCACTCCTTCTTCCATTCAACGTTCCATCCGCCGCGTCTGGGCTTGGCATAACCTCTGAAGCCTGCAACACCGTCGTCGACTTCTTTAGTAAAACCCTTTATGTAACCGTAATAATACTTGCTGATGTATCCCATTGTCCCCACGCCGCCGAGACCGTTGAGATATTCCAGCACGACCGTCTTGGCGCCGTGCCGTGCCGCGGCTATACCCGCCGGCGCCCCGCCGGTCCCGCCGCCGACCACAACCACGTCATATTCGCCCAGCACCGGCAGGCCGCGATCTTGCGAAGTAACCGCCGCGTCCTCGCCCTGCCGCCATCGTATTCCGCCCAGATCCTCCTTTACACGGCCGGAGTCGCTTGCGACTGTCTTACCAACAAGCTTCGCTTCACGCGGTTTCGGCGTATTCTTCGCCTGCAAAGCCGCGGCTTTGCCGATGCGAGTGCCAACTTTCATCAGTTCCGGAGGACGCAGGAGTTTCTCGGCGGCACTGCGCGTGATGTCAGCGCAGCCGCCGAGCACGAACAGACGTTCGATACGTTTGGGCCGGAAGGGCTCCAAATTGACTTTATCCGCGCCCGGCCAGTCACTTACCAGCCTCGCCTTGCCTTCGACCGGATCGGGCGGAATCTGGAAGAGCACTTCCGAAGAATCCTCGACCGCCGGGTCCCAAGTCTTGTCACGCGCGATCTGCTCGGCCTTGGCAAAGGACGCGAACGAGTCGTCTTTCATTGCTATCCCAAGCGTGTATTCGACCGCCAGACGCGGCGGCCCTTCCCCTGCCGCTATCATCGTGGGCATCTTCCTCGCCGGCACGCCCTTGTCCGTCCAGACCTGATCGCCCACGACGATGCGCTTGAAAGTATGAATCCCCGCCGGAAAGGGCTCGAAAGCAGCGCCGGCAATTCTCGCTACAGCCGCCCGCGGCGTGGCGTCGATGATAACTTTGGCCCTGACCGCCTGCCTGCCGGAGCGGTTCGCCATGACAATACCGGCAGGTTTGCCGTTGCCGTCGTGCAGAACGTCGGTCACGTAACAGCTATACAAAAACTCCACACCGGCATCGAGCAGCGCTTCGTCCAGCACGCGCTTGACCTGCATCGGCGTCGGCGGGATACGTGCCGGAGGCGTGTCCGGCTCGATCATCGGGCTGTCGTCCTCTATTACAATCTCACCGAGAAGCACTCGATTTACAGCGTCGCTTTTCTCGACTGAGAACTTCACGTAGCGGGCGCGCCCGGCGACCGGCGCAGAAAACTCGACCGGCCCCCACGGCTGCGGCAGAGACTCGCCGGCTCTTTTGTTCTTGATGATCGCCGCCTGTTTCCACCGCTTCTTGTCACTGCTGATATGAACCGTGACGCTTTTAACCTCGAAGTTGTCCTCAGACGGATTGCGGCGCTGATAGGCCATGACGTGGACTTTCGTCAATTCATGCTCGCCGCCAAGATCGGCGATAATGTTCACGTCACCATCGTACTGGACGCTCTGGCTCGAAGCGCTGTGCCATTTGCCGTCGGTGAGCAGCGACGGCGGCTCGGCGTCCCTGTGAACAGCGGCCGATGGTTTGTCCGCCTGATAGGTGAACCTTATTCCCTTGGGTAGCAGCGACGATACGGCAGGCTCGGCGAAGACTTTTTTCGCTAACGGCGTCTCCGGCTCCTCGCCGGGCTCCAGCCACAGCCTGTACGTGCCGCAAATGTCCTGACCGAGGTACGGCCGTTGTGCCGCAAGAAACACGGTCGCCCCCTGCCGTGCCGCTTCGACCGCTGCCGTCACACCGCCGGAGGTCCCGCCGACAACCACAACGTCGACGTCATAAGCAACGGGAATCTCCCGCGCCGACTCACTAACGACAGTTTTGCCCGCCGCCTGTGAATAGAAAACACAATACAACAGCACAAAAAGTGAAATGTAGACAGTCCTGTTCATGGTCAAGTCTTCCCCAAAAGGATTTCATATTCGGCATGCCATTATCCCCACTAATGCGCCATTTGCAAGTAAGAATATTTACAAGAGAACCGCCGATTACGCAGATGAACGGCAAATATTGATTATGCCCAGCAAAACAAATAACACCTCATACTCGCTTGTGTGACACAGTAACGACGGAGTCCCTTCGATGGCCCGAATTCTCTTGACATATATTGATGGCCGTCATATCTCTGCAATAAATGCGTAAGCGATGGGCAATCCCGTTCAAGAAATGGCGGATTGTTTTGATAACCCATTAAAAGGATGCAATTATGCCTAAGGATGATATAGCCCCCAAAGGCGGCCAAATACTGATATATCGGCCTGGTTCAATTCTGGGTAACAGTTGAGAAGTGCTGAGCTAATGGAGATTGGGGATTCCTCCCGATTAAGAGAGTAGATAACAAGCTGAAACTCTCAGATTGGAAAGGAATCCTTATGGTC
>Ga0180432_10010176_pt1 | contig 11316 bp, 10 predicted proteins | sample SS_ome_10_FD_132414 | JGI IMG/M metagenome (GOLD analysis project Ga0180432, IMG submission 132414) | Hypersaline lake sediment archaeal communities from the Salton Sea, California, USA - SS_1_MS_2 metaG | ecosystem: Environmental > Aquatic > Non-marine Saline and Alkaline > Hypersaline >... | reverse complement strand
TTTTATTAACTATTATTATTGGATCGGGATGTTAGGTCTAAATATGTATCGATCACTTCAGCACAACCACCTTTTTCGTATGAATTGTATTCCCGGATGTATGCACCACCACCGTATAGATCCCCGAAGCCACAGGCCGGCCCTGATCATCGGTCCCGTCCCAGGTCACTATGCCGGTACCTAGCAACAGACGGAACGCCTTCACCAAGCGCCCGTCCATGGCAACAATATGGAGTCCGGCATGAGACGAAACAGGTAACCGATACCCGATCTGACAGGTATGGTTAAAAGGATTGGGCCAGGTTTTCAATTCAAAAGTATCGGGACGATTCGCGTCATGATCCCTGATATTTGTCGGATCGGCCGGAGGAAACACAAAATGATGCACCGAAGCCGGTTTCATGGAATATTCAAAGCTATTATCAGAGATATCCGTCACCGGATCAATCTCCTGTATTGCAGCGCTTCCGCCCGCCACACACCAGACCCGACCGCTGGTGAGTGTTTGTGTCTGATCGACCTGGAACATGCCGCGGACCGTTTCGGTAAACGACTTATTAATCACCACCAAATGGATTGCATCGGTTTCGACTGAAACGGAGCCGTACACCGAGGTCAGGACCGAATCGCTGGTTGTGGAGACCGCGTACTGATCGCCGAAGGTTGAAAAAAGTCCGTCATAATTGCGGTATATTTGATAAGCGGCGGAAATATAGTCCGCGTTGGTTGTAAAAGGCCAGAGACAGGACATATAAATACCGTACCTGGCAAAAATCCCCAGCACATCAGCCATAGCTAGGGTGCCCGAAATATGGTCTGGTCCGCCGTAATAGATTTCAGTAAAAGCGATTTTTGTCCCCGGATAGTACTGGTCAATGGCGCTTTTCAACGCAGGAATCAGCGGCAGGAACGATTGCCCCCACTGGCCGATCCAGCTGTCTTCAACATAAGCCGGATCCCACAGCGTTCTGGGTGCCTGGACCCGGGCCTGGTGATCAGCCTCTGTATCCGCATTCAGGGAGACAATACGGTGGTCTCCCTTAGCTTCGGGATACCAGTGAATGTCCAGCACATCCAGCAGTCTTTTTCCCGAATCGGCTTCTGCGGCTTTCATCTGATCAAGATAATAGTCGATAAACCATTGATAGGATTTTCCGTTTTGAACAGTATTCCAATCAGCGGCACCCTGAAAATCAGTATACGCGGCGAATCCGTATAAACACGGCCCCAGCACCTCGGCATCGGGATCCTCCCTTTTAACAGTCGATGCATACGCGATGGATTTTTCAACGACCTCTTCACACGTGGCCTGTTCGGGATGAATCCGCGGATGGGTTTCATGCCACAATGCCGGCTCATTATCCAGACAATATCCGTGAATCCCACCGGGATCAGCTGCCGTTTGGTATTGATCCACCAGAAAATGGACCATCTCGTCCATGTACACAAAACCATCCTGGGTATCCGGTGTCGGGCTGAAAGGACTCTCTTTTCGGGGACGCACATCCACCCACCGGCTGGAGGGCGCGGTTTCGGCTACAGAAACCTGGCCGTTCTTATCCTGGGCTGCGTAACCAGCCATTTGAATGGTGATAATGGAACGGGCGTTATACGCAAGGGACCGATCATGAAATGCGGTCAGCACACGGCCCGGATCATTCTGATCCTGCGCCGGTATATCATAGCGGGATGTCAGATAACCGTCACTGTTGTGATACCAGTCAGCACCCGCATTGGAGGCGTTGTTCTCCCAATTGTACGCTGTCATCCGGTTCCCACCCAGCCTGAACAGGGCCCAATTCTCTTTGCCGGAGAGCTCCTGATTGGTGCCGTAGATGAAGGGACTGATGGGTGTCGAAGGCCGGGTTAAATCAATATGGAAATAAACCGTTTCCTGAGCGGTTAAAAACGGGGAGAATAGAAGAATCAGACAAATAAGGATAATATGCATACGATCCTCCCTTTATGTCAATCCCGATCATCAATATGCTTTTTATTATACCATATCGGGGGACTGTCCCGATAGTCAATAATCTTTTTACTATACCAGATCGGGGGGGCTGACGGACTTATAACTCTGTTTCAAATCTTTCTACTACAACACCCCTCTAAATCTCCCCTTGGTAAGGGGAGACTTTCCTTTTTTATATGATATTTTCCTTTTTACTTGTCCCGATATTCAATATTTTTTTTACTATACAAAATCGGGGCCTCACTTCCCAACCCTCGTCTCCCACTCTCCCCATTCTCCCCCAAAAGGCCTCAACTTCAAATCCGACGGGCTGGTGGCCGGCGGCACCAGGGCTTCGACCAGTTCTTCAGCCCTGGCCTGGCAACGCGTATAAGCTGTGGCGGCCCGGGAAAAAAGTTTGATGGCCTCTCTGCCCTCAGCCAGCGACGCCCGGTTCAAAGCCAGGTTGCCTCTATAATATTCTGTATTGGCCCGGTCATGCATCTTTTTGCACACTGCATAGCCAGCATCCATGGGTGTGACCTGCATGAATACTTTATAAGCCTTGGCCAGTCCCAATTTGGCATCTCGTTTGGCCTGTTCTGTGACAGCCCGGGGATTGTCTTTTAGCATCAGTTGAAAGAAGGTATGCGTGCCGTCGATATACTGATAATTGGACCGCATGGGATTTCCAAAGAAATTGGTGGAGGAATGAATCACCCGTCCCGCGGGACCTGTACAGATATGAGCAATACCCGTGTCTCCCAGTGCAGGTTCAAGCACCGACACCCAGTTGTTTGTGGGACGGCAAATCTTGGCATTCCAGCCTTCGGCAGGCGGATAAGGCGGTGGATTACCCGGGAAACGGAGGATCATTTTCATGAACTCCACGTCCACTTGGCCGTGATAATTGTGCAGCATATCCCAGAAGGTCTGGCAGCGGGGTGCCGCGTACACGCCGTACCCGCCATGGCCGTCAATGAATCCCCCCTCTTTGGTGAGTCGCATTTTCTCGTGAAGGTAATTGTTGGTGGAATAGAGAAAATCCCTTTCCCCAAAATCTCCTGATTCTCTGACCGCCTGCAGCGCAGACGTTTTCTCCACCACAAACGCGTTGCCGTGTACGTCCACAAAGAAAAAATTCTCCGGCACATTGATGGTCCACTTCATGATCATATCCCGTGCTTGCACCGCGTTATCAGCAAAGCGGACGATATAGGGGAGGGAACATGCCCAGCCAATGCCGTAATTTTCATCCTCAGGCCTGGGAGATCCGCCTCCCCCGCTGTTTCCCAGAAAGAAGCCTTTGTTGTTCATGAGAAAGTGATCACCAATCTCACCGGCCTGGGCCCCGCATATGTAGTTGTTTCCCGTCTCCGGAAACACCACCAGGATCACGCCATAATAGGCCTCCCCTCCGCCGTCCAGGGTATCCAACCCGATAAGCCGCCTGTTTTTTGTGGCTGTGCCCCAGGCAGAACACACGGAACACCCTTTTTTCGGAGGCAGGTTGTCTTTGTCAGCGCCTTTGGGATAAGTGGCTGTTTTAGGATCTGGCAGGGTACCATTGAGCAATACAATATCCACGTAACTCACATCTACTCCCGCTGCCGCGCATCCGTCGGCCATGCCTTTCATGATCTCGATATTCTCGGGCGTATAGGTTCGGATAAAATACTGGTTGATTGTCAGCCCTTTCAGCACCTCTTCTTTGGTCAACCGCTTTAAAGCCGAAGCCCACGCCTCCTCTTTATTGATCTGTATGTAATCCCCTGCCTGCATCCCGTACTGATACCCCATTTCATAATCACTGCCCTGAAGAAACACCACGGGTAGAATGGAGGGGGGCATGAATTCTTTTTCTCCACCACCGGCAAACAGGGTTTGATTTAAAAAAACAATGGGTAATAATATCAACAATAGCATTGATTTTCTTATCATGTCAATCACTCCTCATTTTAACATTGGTTTCTGCTGAAGGTGAAACAAGCCCGTCTTTTTAGGCGGGCAAGATGCGCCCTATTTTATTATCTGTTTCTCAAACTGAGTTTGGGGCGAAAACCTGACCACAATAGGTTTTAAATACCGTATTTTGAGGGCTCAGCTCTTCTCTGTTGCGCACCGGAGTAGAATCTTGGCGCGATCTTATGGATGTTCATAGAAACCCCGACACTCAATGTTCTTATTATCATACCATTTAAAAATCTGACGAATTTTAAAGCTTCAAAACCTGTCAGGTCTGTTTAAAAACAGGTCTATTTCAAAACCGTGGTCAAACACGAGGCCATCACATCATCAAGGAACTCATCTTTCAGACTCACCGGCACTTTGCCTTTCACAAAAGCAAAATAGGGATCTTTCTCATTGAACAAAAACAGGTAAATCCAGTAGCGGGGCGGATACATGGCGCTGGAAACGCCTTCAGGGTAGGTCAATTTCACCGCGAACAGCAACTGGCCCTCGGCCTGGCTCTCTTTGATTACCTCAACAATGGTGCCCTGCTTGTCCAGCTCCGGATCTCCAGTGGCCAGGGTTTTCCATCCTTCCATGAGCCTGAGCATATACTTTTTGATGTTCAATGGGATGACCTCCGCTTTACACTCGCCCTCGCACATGATTTGGAACTCCATTCTGGGCGCTTCATAATAGTCGCCCGCGTTTTTGGGCTCAAACACCATCGTGCCGAAAGCTTTGTTCTGCTTCCAGCCTTTGGGCAGGGTGACTTGCAGTGGAACAGGCGTCTCCGTGTTCGGCTGTTGACACGTAAATTCAACCACATCGCCTTTAAAAGCTTCTTTTTCGGCTTCCTGTGCAACTAACAATACTGGCAGAACCAGCAACAAACCTATACAAAGCATGCGTTTCATCGTGTTTGCCCTCCTTTAATCAACTGCGGTTCACCATCCTGGTACGATCTCCAGTTCCTTTTTCTAAAAATCGATCTGGTTCCCGAACTCAACGTTCTCAAACGAGGGCTGAGCCCTCTTATTTACCCGTCCTGGGGTAGAACCCCAGAATCTAATATAGCCTAATTGTTCTTATTGATAAGATTCACAATGACTTTAATAATTATATCTTTATCACCGGATTTGCTGGTTGCTATTAGTAAGGTCAATGCTACCAGTGCATTATCGGCAATCAGTTTCATGCGGTTTTTCTTGTATAAAATACCATTTCTCTTTATAAACCAGATAAACATAAAAGCAGCAATACGCTTGTTCCCATCCACAAAGGAATGATTTTTAACAATAAAGTAGAGTAAATGAGCAGCCTTCTCTTCAATACTTGGATAACAATCTTTCCCTTCCACGGTTTGATAGATTGCATTCAATGAACTGTGAAAGGATTTGTCTTTCTCTTTTCCAAAAAGGTCCGATCCATTCAATTTCTTTCTTAAATCATTGATTGTTTTCCTTGCCTCGGCATAGGTTACCTTTTTTATCTTTGTTCTGGAAGTGTTTTTTATTTTTAAAACATTTTTATCATATTGGTCAAGCACTTCCAAGGCATAGGCGTATTCCGAGACCAGTTGAATCATACCCTCGGCTTCTGCGCTTCTGAGTTGTTTCTGTCGAGATACGTCTCCAATGAGCTGAATGGATTGTTGCAAGTCCTTTAATTTACCTATTTGTTCCTGAAGACGTTTTTCATTCAGCACATACCCCTGGATGATGTATTCTTTTAACACCTGATTGGCCCAAATACGGAATTGGGTTCCTCGTTTGGAGTTGACCCGATACCCCACTGAAATGATGGCATCAAGATTATAAAAACGTATTTTTCTTCGTACCTGCCGATCACCCTCTTTTTGAACTACCGAGGATTCCTTGGTAGTTGCCGCCTCTTCCAACTCACCCTCTTTAAAAATGTTGCGCAGGTGAAGGCCTATAGTATCTGTATGCTTATCGAAAAGACGGCCCATTTGTTTTTGGGACAGCCAAACACTTTCTTCTTTTAAAGTAACATCAATAGAGGCCAATCCATCCTTACTTTGATATATAACTATTTCACCTTTTTTTTCTTTTTTCATCATTTTCTCAATTTAAATATGGTGATTGTTCCAGGGGTTGTCCTCAACTTGATTGGTGATAGGTACCCCCTTGGGATTGATAACTCTGTTTCATCTTTGCCACTATAACATCCCCCTGTAGTCCCCCTTCAAAGGGGGACTTAATTACTTTCTCCCTTTGACTTGTCCCGATTCTCAATATTCTTTTTACTATGCCATATCGGGGGAGCCTGTCCCGATATTCAATAATCTTTCTATTATACCATATCGGGAGACAGATATCTCCACTACAGAACGACAGAACGCACATTCCATTTCAAACAACACCACCCAGGGCCACAGTAACCGCCTCACCATTGACGCCGCTGGCTTCTTCGGACGCCAGAAAGGCGATCACCTGCGCCACTTCTTCGGGCGTGACCACCCGTCCCGCCGGGTAAAGGGCGGCTCTCTCCGCCCACACTTGCTCAGTTGTGATACCGTGCTGTTCCGCTTCTGCTTCAGCAGAAGCCTCAGCCATGGGCGTCTGCACCCACCCGGGCAGCACCGCGTTGGACGTCACGCCGTACACTCCGGCATCCTGTGCGACCGAACGCATCAGGCCCAGCAGACCATGTTTGGAGCTGTTGTAAGCGCTGGCCGCGTATTCGGCCACTTGTCCGGCTGTGGAGCTGGTGAACACCAGCCGGCCGTAACTCTGCTTGATCATGTCTTTGACAACCAGCTGTGACAGAAAAAAGGGACCGTCCAGGTTGACGCGCATGGTTTCGCGCCAGCTCTCCGGCTCCTGTTCCCAGATCACCCGCTCATGGGCCGAACCGATGCCGTGGTTGCACACCAGAATGTCGACCGGCCCCAACCGGTTGTGTGTCTCCTCCACCGCGCGCGTACAGCCTTCTGAAGTACCCAGATCCGCGACAACATAATCCAGACCCAGGGCCTGCAGTTCATGTTCGCTGCGCGCCGCGGCCATGATTTTGGCGCCGCGCGAAGCCAGCAATTCAGCCGTCACACGGCCGATGCCCCGTCCCGCGCCTGTTACCAGTGTAACCCGTCCTTCGACTCCGGACATTAGATGCTCCTATTTTGAATCCTTGTTTTCATTGCGTTTTTGGGATCCCTGTATAAAAAGTCACCTGGTGTTGGGTCACGCCAGGGTTCTAACCTTTATGTTTTATTCAACATGAACGTTGGCTTCGAGCCATTGTCTGGTTAAACCCAGACTTAGTGTGAGGGCGGACTTATTTCGTTTTCAGCATCTGTATTCTTGAAATATTATTAATATTTTCTTTGTCATCCTCCCACTTCTCAGGATTAAAAAGGATATAATTTCTTATATAATTTAAAGATTGTTCATTACGAATAATATGTTCATAAAAGCGCGGCTGCCATGAGAAATCAGGTTGTATTTTTCGTGCAATTTTGGTCACACTGGATTTATATGAACGTATGATCGTTGATAATGAACCTGACTTTGGCGAAATGGAAGACATTTGTTTGGTATTATGTAGAGACGTTGCATGCAATGTCTCTACGAATGCGCCATTATTTTGTACAAAATCCGTCTTAGCAATGATAACAATCCAGTGCACATGGTTGGGCATAACAACAAATGCATCTAATTTTACGAAAGGAAAATGCATGGAGGTATCCTCCCAGCAATTTTGGGCGGTTTTGCCGATAAATGACAATGCCAAGCAAGGTGATTCTTCTGTATTAACAACATTACCAAACCATTCCAATTTATTTTTAGTGCAGATCGTTACAAAATAATATCCATTTGATCTGTAATCCCAACTAGGTAGACGCATTGATTTTATTCGATATTTTTGTTTGAATTTATTCATGGGTAATGCCGTAGAGACGTTGCATGCAACGTCTCTACTCAGGCCCCTCAGACGGTCCATTGAGACGCAGAATATTTATTAATTTTTCTTCCAGTATCAGGAGCTCTTCTTCGAGGATTTCGGAAATTTTCGGGGGCAGGTATTCTACTTTTTTGCCTTTGATGGGTTTTTGCCGGTCAAAGGAGTGGGTGAGGATAACTTCTTCTTTTTCTGCATCTGAAATTTCGATGTATAATCCTAGACGGGCAAACCACTTTTTATCAACTCTGCACATCTCGATGGCTTCTATTTTTATTCTCATGACAAGATCCGGATCCATCAATGAGTAATCGGAGACCACGCCCCTGAACAGGGAATGATTCCGATAATAATAAATGATGGCATCTTTGACCAAGTCGCCCGGTGTTTTCGCCCAACGTCTGTACGCTTCATGTTTTATCTTATAGGGGCTGGACCGAATGACGATTCCGGAATTCCAGTATATCTGTATCGACTCGACATCCTCGACTTTGAGAATTTTCTCCGATTGAAAAGAGCGGTTATTGTCTGCCGGATCAATATGCAGGTCGTAATAATAGGGCCCGCCGCAGCCTGTCATACAGATAAGCCCGATAAGAGTAAATATCCACCACCAGAGGTGGTGGCTTTTAGACTGCCCGCGGAGCCGGGAGGCTAAAAGGAGGTCCCGATTTATCGGGACCGATCTGTTTAGGATCGATAACCATCCCGAATCAAATATTTTTAATAAAAAGAATCGGGATGGTTTGAGATCAATCAATAAAGATTTCCATTTCACGATGACCCCCTGTTTATTGTTTCTTCTTAATCGTATCTTTGGTGGTTGGACATCTTCTGACTAGGATAAATATCCTGGTTGATTAGGTTTATAAGTAACATCCCCCTATAGTCCCCCTTCAAAGGGGGACTTAAAATATTCTCCCCTTGAGAGCTTGTCCCGGCATGCTCTTAGGCCGGGAGGAGAAGTCCCGATTCATCGGGACAGAGGGGTGTTAATCAACAACCTCTAAAATCCTCTCAACAACACCTTCAATATTTTGCAAAACATCTAAGAGAATCGAAGAACATTCAAGCCAAGCCCTCTTAAATGCGAATCACGCACTTCATCATAAGCAAGGCCCTCATCCTCAAAATGCTGACCCCCATCGACTTCAATGACAAGTTTTGAGTCAGGCGCATAGAAATCTACAATATAATTACCAATAGGACGCTGTCTGAAAAACTGAATACCATTTACTTGCTTCTTTCGCAGATGAAGCCATAACGTAATCTCTGCATCAGTCATGTTTTTACGCAATTCCCTTGCACGCTCTTTGAGTTTTGGGTTGTATGGTATGATTTGGCGTTTAGTCATTATTGTTCTCTTACATCCCCCTTAATCTCCTCCCGTAAAAAACACGGGACAGGCTTCGAAGGGGGACTTACCTCTTTCTCCCTTTGAAGGGAGACCTTGGCGCTAGCCAAGGAGAGGGATGTTTCACAAGAGGGCTCAGCCCTCCCTCTTTTGCGCACTGGGGTAGGAACCCCAGCGCGATCTGAGAGCTGCACCCTACAGAATTTATTTTTTCTCAATATCATCCATTAACTTATACCAGCGCTGGATTGTTTTTTCGAGAAAAAAGTAATGGATGATATAGGGAACAAGCATGATGAAAAAGAGTCCCATTAAAATGAACACCTGCAGAGAGGGTTTGATCAATACGATTGCCGTTGTGATCAGTAATAGCACGCCAAATGCAAATGTGACGATAAGGTGGATCAGCCTTTCATGCTTCATGTCTTTCGTCATTCTTTCATGTTTCTCTTTTAACTTATCCCAATGCTGTTTGTCTGCCTTCAGAAGCAACTGTTCCTTAATATAGGACTCATGTTCCTTCATGTACTTTTTAATGTTCATTATCATCCTATGATCGTTCGCGGGTTCCACCCGCGAATGGTAAATATGGGAGGGCTCAGCCCTCCCTCTTTTGCGCACAGGGGTAGAAAGCCAGCACGATCAAATTACCCCATTAACGCCAAGAAGGTGCAGAAAGCTGAATTAATGTCAGTTCAATATTATTCATTTTCTTCGCTTTTGAGTTTTTCCGGATTTTTCACAAATTTTCTGTCTTCCGATTTGACGCGTCTTTCCAGTTTCTTGACATCTTCTTCCGGGGGAAGTTCTTCAGGTTTGATGCCTCTTTCAAGTAAAAGTTTTCGTACGCTTTCGTTGTTGGTGATGTGCTCCCAGGAGATTTCGTCTCCTTTGTGAATATCTTTGTCTTTGACATTGAATATGGTGATTTCTGTGGCAAAATCTTTGGCCTTAATGGTAATGGTGGGCAAAAAATCTGCAAGGGGACGATTGGATTTCACACCCAGCCTCTGTTTCATTTGACCGGTTGTGAAGCCAAAAAGCGCTTTATCTCCTTTACTTCGGATCATACCGAAGTCTTTCTCACTGCCGGTGCGTTCAAAAATAAGTTCGGAAAGCTCTTTCTCTGATAACGTCAGTTTTTGACGGGCGTACAGCCGTTCCCAGTCGTTGATCCGTTTTTCAATGATTTCATATTTCCGTGTCTGAACGGCAAAATAATTCTGGGCAAAGGCAATGGCCTCTTTCTGGGGGTCGCCGTTCTGGGCGATGAGATAGCAGGCAAAGCGGGTCAGCATGAAATCTTTAATTTCACGTTCAGTGCCCGAACCGATTGAGACCATTTTCCCGACATCGGCAAAATGGTCAATCACATCGTGTCCGGAAGTCTCACAGGCAGTTTTTGCTTTTGAAATCACTTTGGTAAAGTTATCCCATTTGGAATATCCCAGCAGATGTTGCAGGTCCCTTGCGAACCAGAATTCAATACGATCCTTGGTATGATTGCTGTACGATTCAAAATCATCAGTTAACGATTTAATGAGCGCTTTTTTCATGGACAATCCCTATTCTTTTTAACTATACGATCAAATTATCCCATTAACCCCAAGAAGGTGCAGCAAGCTGCAGAACTAGCACTTGAGATATTTTTTATCACCCCTCACCCAACCTGAAATGTTCATTATCACCCTATGAATGTTCGTGGGTCCCACCCGCTAAAGGTAAATATGGTAGGCCTCAGCCCTCCCTCTTTTTGCGTACCGGGGCCTATACTCAACTTGATTGGGGATAAGAACGCCCACACAATCGATAAAACTCGGTTTCAATTTTTACCACTACAACACCCCTCTAAATCTCCCCTGAAGGGAAACCTTGGCGATAGCCAAGGAGAGGGATGTTTAGAAATCCCGTTCGATCGGAACTCACTTGGGGATGAAACCAGCGAAGCGTTGTTGGTTTCGGGAACTTCGTTTCTGAATATCCCCTTCATCTTTCAACCAGGATAAATATCCTGGTCGATCAAGCTTTGCTACCCTAAGCGGGTTTGACTCGATATTCAATACGTTTTTTATTATACCCATCGGGATGACAACGCATTTTTTTGGCACCGAGGTTTACCATCAGGATCAGGCGCCTC
>Ga0180432_10010175_pt1 | contig 11317 bp, 12 predicted proteins | sample SS_ome_10_FD_132414 | JGI IMG/M metagenome (GOLD analysis project Ga0180432, IMG submission 132414) | Hypersaline lake sediment archaeal communities from the Salton Sea, California, USA - SS_1_MS_2 metaG | ecosystem: Environmental > Aquatic > Non-marine Saline and Alkaline > Hypersaline >... | reverse complement strand
TGCCCTCCGGCTTGACCGGGGGGCTTGCCCTTCAGTCTGTCTGGAGGGGCGGGTGATTACAGACAGAAGGAGGCTTGCCGCCTCATTCTAGTTAAGGTTCATACGGGGCGTCCGGTCTTTTATTCCCGGGTCACCCGCACAAGCTCCGAGGCGAATACGAGCTCAATTCCCTCGTTGCGGAGCATGGGGAGCTGGTGGTTCAGCACCTTGACCGTGTTTTCGTTCTGGAAGTGACCGATCGCGACAGCCGAGCCCTCTTCAAGCGCGATTGCTTTCAATTTTTCGAATTGTCCATTAATGGAGGAAAAATTATTCTCGTTGTCGAGGAAAATATCCCTCCTCCCGGTTTTCATCGCCATATTCACCGCTTTTTCATACGCAACCGAATCCGCCGTAGTGAAGCTGTCGATGAAGTAGAGGTCACGGCTTTTTAAATATGACAGCGTCCAGCCCATGAGCTCTTCGTCGCCGGTGGCTTTCGATCCCATATGATTGTTTGCGCCCCTGATGTGAGGCGTATCGGAAACCATGGTATCGAGTTTGGCCAGAACGTCCTCCCGCCTGTCCCATGTGTAGAGCGCACCCTCTCCGGGGTCGTGATCGGGGTAGTCCAGGGGTTCCATGGGAATATGGAGCATGATTTCGAAACCCCTGTCGTACAGTATTTCGGCGTATTCCCTGGAATGCGTCATGAAGGGAAGTACGGAAAAGGTCAGTTTCCCCTCGAACCTGCTGAATTCGTTCATCGTGTCGGATTCATACCCGACATCGTCGATGATCACCGCGATTCGGGCAGCCGTCGTTGGTTTAACGGCCGCTGATTTAGCGATAGTTGTTTCAACGTCCTGAGGTTTTACGGCTGGGGCTGGTACCTTCTCGTCCTCAATCGTGCGTTTATCCCCCACTTTTTCCTCTATTGGAGGCGGGGAGGGCGGGCCCGGCTCGTCCGGTTTGAAAAGAGGCCTCAGCAGAAAAAGAACGGCGGCCGCTCCGATACCGGCCGCCAGAAGGGCGGCCGTCTTTTTCTTTTTCCCTCCTGTTTTAACCAATCCCCGCTTCCCCCTGGTGGTTTTGTCTCTTCAACGCATCCTGTTCTTATATTCGACAAAATACGACGAAATATTCTTGCAATCCAATTATATTCCTATATATTAGGGTGAAAGTGTTTTGGCTTGGGAGGGGACTGTACAACTATGGTTGATGATATCAGGAATACTTTGAACTACAATTACAAGATTACGGCTCAGAAGTTCAGGGACACATCGATCAACGCCGAGCGTTTCGGAAACCCCCAGCCCCTCTACGATTCACCCGAAAGGTGCTTGAAAACCCTGGAGGACCTGGTCTCCATAATAAAAGAGCTGAAGAAGGACAGGAAGTACGGTCTTGTGGACTCATACTCGGAAAACGGTGCCATCGTCAAGATAGAGAGCAAATCGGTTAACCTGCTTCGTGAGATCCAGTCAGGACTGCAGATTATTGAGCTGTCTCCTGAATTCATTAAGAAGGCTCGGGATATATTCGATATCTACGACGAGGTCATGTCCGGGAATTCCTCCTGAATTTTTCTCTCCCTGTATTATGCCTGAAAGCATACCTTTTCACCCGTTGCAACGCCCAACGCGGGAAGATTCAATTTCATCTCCGACTAGTAACAATTTTTTCTTTTCATCTTCGAAAAACCACCTCTTTTGTAGTACATTGAATGGGCAGGGTGACCTCTATGCTCTCAATCCTTCATACGCTGAGAAAGCGTTTTTCGGAAGACTACGGAATCGATCCGGGAGATGTTCGCGCTCCGGGGATCTCCGAATTCAACGGACTCCACGGGTCCGCCAGAGCTCTCCTGACGGCTTCGCTCTACGCGGGCGGTACGATTATTGTCGTAACACGGAATAACCGGGATGCGGGCGATTTCTGCTCGGATCTCGGGCTCTTCATGAAACCGGAGGATATTTTTCTCTTTCCCGCCCAGGAAACCCTTCCCTATGACGACTCGCCTCCCTTTACCGAGATTACGGAGAAGCGTATAATCGCGCTTACGGGACTTCTCGGCGGACGAAGCGGGGTCTATGTGCTGCCGGTCAGGAGTTTCACCGGTTACTACCCGACCCGCGGAACACTGAAAGAATCCATGATCGACGTTGAGTGCTCCATGGTTCTGTCCCTGGATGCCGTTGTTCGAAAATTGACGCGTATCGGGTTCAGCCGCGAGGACAGGGTGAGCGAAAGGGGTATGTTCGCCCTGAGGGGTGATATTCTCGATATCTACTCATTCGGATGGACAAATCCCTGCAGGATCGAACTTTTCGATGATACCGTCGAATCGATCAGGACATTCTCAGCCGGCACACAGCGGTCACTGTCCGAGATCGAACGCTGCACCGTTCTTCCGGCGCGGGAGGGCCTGCCTGAAGAGGGTGTGCGTGAACGGGTTAAAACTGAAATGATCTCGCATTACGCGGCGCATGATGCGCCGCTTCATGCGGGTGATGATTGTTATCTCCTCGTTGATTCCCTCCAACAGTGCAGGCGGACGTACGAGTTTTTCAGGTCCGAGTCCCACAGAATATATGAGGAGAAGAAGGGGGAACACATCCTCCCGGTTCCCGGAGACCTGATGGCTGATTTCGACGGGCTTCTCGATTCTTTCGGCCGTTACGGAGTCGTGTCGTTGCTTCCGGAGACAAACGGCCGAAAATACGGTTTTTCAACGAAGGAGCGAGTGGGATACAGCGGACGGATCGAGCAGTTCAAGAAGGATGTGGGACGCATGCTCGACGAGGGCTATACCGTAGTGGTCGGAGCGGGTTATGAGGGCCAGACCGAACGGCTGCGGGAGCTTCTTCCTGATCTGCTTCAGCGTTATGAAAACCTGTACATCCATACCCTGAACCTTTCGGAAGGTTTTACGGATGAAAACATGAAGTTCGCCGTGATACTTGACAGGGAGATATTCAACAGAAAAAAGAGGTATGGGGCGGCGTCTCTCGAAGCCCGTTCGCAGCCCGTGGACACCCTGCGCACGATCACGAAGGGCGATTATATCGTACACGTGGAGCATGGCATCGGGGTATACAGGGGGATCGAAAAACTGACCTCGGGCGGGGCGGAAAAGGACTTCATAAAGATTGAGTACAGGGACGGCGACGAGGTTTTTATTCCGGTCGACCAGATCAATCTCCTTCAGAAGTATATAGGCCAGGAGGGGCGAAGGCCCCGAATAGACAGGATAGGATCTTCCACCTGGAAGAAGGTAAAGAGCCATGTGAAGAAATCGGTTAAGACCATGGCAGCCGAATTGCTGGAGCTCTATGCGTCGCGTGCGAGTCTCAGGGGGCATGGTTTCTCTTCCGATTCCCAGTGGCAGTACGAGTTCGAATCGGGATTTAGGTACGAGGAGACACCCGACCAGTTGAGAACCATCGAAGAGGTAAAGGGCGACATGGAGGACCCTCACCCCATGGACCGGCTCATATGCGGGGATGTGGGTTTCGGGAAGACGGAGGTCGCTGTTCGGGCCGCATTCAAGGCGGTTATGGACGGCAAACAGGTCGCCGTACTCGTGCCGACCACCATTCTGGCTGAACAGCACCTCAACACCTTCGGTGAGCGTTTTTCCCTCTACCCCGTTACCGTGGAGATGCTTTCAAGGTTCAAAACGCCGGCACAGCAGCGCACCATCATCCGGAACCTGAATGAGGGGCTCATCGACGTGATAATAGGAACCCACAGGCTTATCCAGAAGGATATCTTCTTCAAGGATCTGGGGCTCGTGATAATCGACGAGGAACAGCGTTTCGGGGTCGAACACAAGGAAAAACTCAAGCAGCTGCGAAAGCTCGTGGATGTCATCACCATGACCGCCACTCCTATTCCGCGCACGCTCTACATGTCCATGACGAATATTAGGGACATGAGCCTGATAGAAACCCCTCCCGCCGAGCGCGTTCCCATAGAAACCTATGTGATGGAGTACAACCCGGAAATCGTCGTGCACGCGATACAGCGGGAGGTGGAGCGGGGGGGGCAGGTTTACTATGTCCATAACCGCGTCAAAACCATCGACCGGAAGGTGGAGGAGCTGAGAAATGTCCTTCCGGGTGTAACCGTTGAGCGGGCGCACGGCCAGATGGAGGAGCGCGAGCTCGAAGAGATCATGCAGGATTTTTTCGAAATGGAGTTCCAGGTGCTCGTGACCACTACCATCATTGAATCGGGTCTTGATATACCGAACGTCAATACCATCATCATAGAGCGCGCGGACCGCTTCGGGCTCTCCCAGCTCTACCAGCTCCGCGGGAGGGTGGGGCGGGGCAAAAGGAAGGCATACGCCTACCTGCTCTATCCTGAGGGCAGGATCATTTCGGAGCAGGCGCAGAAACGGCTGACGGTCATCAACGACCACACGGCTCTCGGTTCCGGGTTTGCCATTGCCCTGAAGGACCTCGAGCTGAGGGGAGCGGGCAACGTGCTGGGAAGGCAGCAGCATGGTGAAATACTCACCGTCGGGTTCGAGATGTACGTGAAACTTCTCGACGAGGCCGTAAGGGAGCTCAGGGGTACGGAGGAAGCCGCAGAACTCGAAGTGACCCTTGACCTCAAGTACAAGGGGTATATTCCCCAATCCTACATAGAGGGCGAGAGCGGCAGGATAGAGATGTACAAGCGCCTGAACGGTGTGCATGGCGACGAGGAGCTGGCGGACCTGCGTGAGGAGATGTCCGACCGCTTCGGGAAGCTTCCTTCCGAGCTCGAGGAGCTTTTCGAGAACGTGAAATTGAAAATTCTATGCAGCAGGGTCGGAATCCGGGGCCTGCGGGAACGCGAGAACGAGCTTCACGTAACATTCGAAAAGAGCAGGGTCGATATACTGACTCTTATCAGGAAGATTGAAGAAAACAGGAGCATTTTCGGATTTTCTCCCCATGACCCGAATATCCTGCACGTATACCGGGTATTCGGCGATACCCGTGAAAAGTACGTTTTTTTTAAAGAGCTCTTCGAATACGATGACGTCTAATATGACGTCTGAAATGAAGACTAAAAAGATGAATGAGAAGAGGGCTGAAAAGAAGACTGAAATGATGATTAAAAAAGAGATTGATGACCGTATAGACCTGCTTGCCCGCAGAATCGCGGAAGAGGGGGTGGATACGGCCCTGCTCTTCCAGAACACGGAACGATACTATTATTCCGGTACGGTACAGGATGGCGCGCTCCTCGTGGGTCCGGACGAAGGACCCGTTCTCTTTGTCAGGCGAACGCTCCGGAGGGCCAGGGAGGAATCGCCGCTTCGGAACATAACCGGGATGAAGGGGCTGCGTGATATCGAGTCCTTCATGAAGGACAGGGGGCTTCATGCGGGAGTCGTGGGTTTATCGATGGATGTACTGCCCGCGTACCTCTACGAGCGGCTGAAGGCCCTTCTTCCGGAGTGCCGGTTTGTCGATATTTCCGCCGTTGTTCGCAGGCAGAGAACCCGCAAATCACCCCATGAGCTCTCCCTCATGTCGGAAGCGGGTGCGCGTTTCGACCGTGTTCTCGACCGCATGGCCCATGAGGTGAAACCCGGGATATCGGAGTACAAGCTCTATACGCGTTTAACGCTCCTGCTCCAGCAGGAAGGTTCCAGCCTTTTCATACGGACGCGGACCTTTAACATGGAGGCTGAGCCGAAGTACGTGCTGAGCGGGGAGAGCGCGGCGCTTTTCTCCGCGCTCAACTCGCCTTCGGGGGGAGGCGCCGGTATCAGCACCGCGTTTCCAAGCGGAGCTTCCTCTAAAATAATTAAGAAAAATGAACCCGTGCTCATCGATTCGGCTTTCGTATATGAGGGATACATGGTCGATTGTACGAGGATATACTGTGCCGGGAAGCCGGACGGAAAGCTGACGGAGGCGCACGCTCTCTCCGGGGTTCTACATGAAATCTTCAGGGAGCGCGCGCGCCCCGGTGTGTCGATCAAGGATATTTACGATGAGGTGACGACGATGGTCGAGGAGCGGGGCCTTTCAAACCGGTTTATGGGCGGAGTGGGATTTATCGGCCACGGCGTCGGCCTCGAGCTGGACGAGCTTCCCGTCATCTCAGGCGGATACGAAGGGGTGATCGAGGAAGACATGACCATAGCATTCGAGCCGAAGTTTGTTTTCGAAAACGGCACGGTCGGATTCGAGGACACGTACGCCATAGGAAAGGAATCGGTCAGGCCTTTCACGGTGAACGATACGGGGATCAGGTATGTGTAGAGGTGTAAATGTATTGTCCCCGTTTTGAATAAACGTTAGATTTAGACTGACTTAAAAGAGGATGGCACCATGAAAAAGCCGCTCATTATTTTTTTGACTTTGTTATTCCTGACCGGTTTCGTCCACCTGGGATTTTTCCTGGCAGGCGGGACGGACGCACGGGAGTACATGCCGCTGTATATACTGGCGGACACGCAGCAAAACGGGTGGGTCGCCAAGATCGACTCCAAAACCATAACCGTTGATGAGTTCAACAAGGAGTTCGGTGTACACGTCTTCTCCCTCCCCATAGTGGAGGAGGAGAAGAAGAAATACGAGCAGGAAGACGTAAACAGGAAGAAATTCCTCACCAATCTCATCAATGAATATCTTATCTACAATGAAGCCCGGAAAGCGGGCTATGAAAAGCGTGAGGACATACAGGACCTTCTCCGGGCGGTTGAGCGAAGGGCGATTATCCAGGTTTTTCTGGCGGAGAAGATCGAGCCTCTCCTGAACGATGTTTCAGACGAGCAGATAGAGGCGATCTACAACCAGAACAAGAAACTCTTTGCCGGTGTCGATATCGATGTGGCGCGGCAGCAGATCGAGATGCAGCTTCTTCAAAAGCAGTACAACGATCGGCTCAACGAGCTTATTGACGAGCTCAAGGGAGAAGCGAAGGTTGTCCGTAACGACAATATTAAGTTTTAACCGTAATCCGCGATGAGCATCGATATAAAAGGTCAACTGGCATCCCGGCTTGCAGAACCGTTTAATACGGAAAAAGAACGGGTCCTCCCTCTCATCGAGATTCCTCCCAATCCAGACTTCGGTGATTTCGCAGTTCCCTGTTTCTTCTTTGCAAAGACGATGAAGAAGAACCCGGCTGAAATCGCGATAGAGGTTTCCAGGCGGATCGCATCTCCCTCAAAGGATGAAATCATCGCGCGCACGGAAGCGGTCGGACCGTACCTGAATATATTCATAGACCACGGCCACATCGCCGGACGGATACTGGGATGGCTCCTGGAAACGGATTTCGATGCGGTTCGAGGATACGGCGCCGGGGAAACGGTGCTCATAGACTATTCATCCCCCAATATCGCAAAACCTTTCGGTATCGGGCATTTACGGTCAACCGTAATCGGAAGCGCGCTGAAGAAAATATACGGGTTTCTCGGTTATAATGCGGTCGGTATCAATCATCTCGGCGATTGGGGCACGCAGTTCGGAAAACTCATAAGCGCCTTTAAGAGGTGGGGGTCCGTCCGGGCGCTGGAGGCGTCCAATCCCGTCAAATATCTTTACGAGCTCTATGTCAGGTTTCACAGGGAGGCCGAAAGCGACCCCGAACTGGAGAAGGAGGGGCGCGACTGGTTCAGCAGGCTCGAAAAGGGCGATCCCGAGGCCCGGGAGCTGTGGGGACTCTTCACACGGCTGAGTATCGAGGAGTTCACCCGTGTGTACGAGCGTCTCGGTGTGACGTTCGAGCATTACACGGGAGAGAGCTTTTACGAGGACAAGCTCGACGGGGCCGTTGAAGAAGTCGTCGAATCGGGAATTACGGAAATAAGCGACGGGGCGCTCATTGTACCTTTCGGGGATGATGATACGCCGGCGCTGCTCAGGAAAAACGACGGTTCCACCCTCTATCTGACGCGAGACATAGCCGCCGCTCTCTATCGTTACGGCGAGTATCAATTCGGCAAGGCCCTCTATGTAGTCGGTTCTCCGCAGATTTTACACTTCAAACAGCTCGTCTCCATTCTCGAAAGGATGGGCAAGCCCTGGGCCTCCAGTTGCGTGCATGTCCCGTTCGGCCAGATTCGTTTCCGCGAGGAGGCCATGAGCACGCGAAAGGGGAATATCGTTTTCCTCGAGGATGTTCTGGACAGGGCCGTCGACCTCGCACTCAGGACCATCGAAGAGAAGAATCCGGAGCTTGAAAACAAGCGGTCGGTTGCGGAGGCGGTCGGTGTCGGATCGGTCATATTCAACGATCTGAAGAATTACAGGACCAGAGACATTACCTTTGACTGGGACGAAATCCTCAACTTCAACGGAGAAACGGGTGTATACGTGCAGTATACGTACGCCCGTGCATGCAGTCTCCTGAAAAAGTATGAAGAACGCTACGGAGCGGCGGAGTGCGGGGAGGGTATGGAATTTCCGGAAGAGGTATTCGATGTTTCTCTCGTGCTGAACAATTTTGAAGATACGGTGCTTCGGGCCGCCGGGGAATACGAGCCCTCCGTCATTGCCAGGTACCTGCTCGATCTTGCATCACTCTTCAACGGGTTTTACAATACACACAGGGTTATTACCGATGATCCCGAGCTTTCCCTGTCGAGAGCGCTTCTGGTTTCCGGAGTTAGGAAGATACTGGAAACCGGTTTGAAGCTGCTAGGAATAGAACCCGTTGAAAAGATGTGATAATCCGCTCCCTGTTTTTTCTGACGAAGACCCCGAGGTTTATACTCGTGTAGCGCACCCTTCCGGATTTTAGCGACTTAGACACCTCCGTATTACCCGAATTTCGATAAAAATAAAACCGCCGGGTTGAGAACGGGTGGATGGTCGGTTAAGAGTCTATTAATACAGTGCGGGAATTATCAGTTGTCCGGGAGTGTTATCCTGAAGGTGGTCCCTCCCTGCGGCACACTCGAGACGTCTATGGCTCCCCTGTGCAGAAGTACGATGTGCTTGACGATTGAGAGGCCGAGGCCCGTTCCGCCCATCTTCCGTGAGTGGGACTTGTCGACCGTATAGAACCGTTCGAAGAGCCTCGGCAAATGGGTTCCCGGGATTCCAATGCCCGCATCCTGGAAGTCGATGAATATTTCGCTCTCCTTCCGACCGGTGCGGATGGTTATGGTGCCTGCTTCCGTATACTTAATGGCATTGTCAATGAGGTTGATAAACGCCTGTTCGAGCTTCCAGCCGTCTCCATGGATAAGGGGAATGTTTTCGAGCTCGAGGAGGAGTGACAGGCCCTTTTCCCGGACCCGCTGCTCGAATATCCTGGCTTATCTGGCGGATTACGGTGTTGACGTCAACGCGTTCGAGGTCTTCACCGGCAAGCCCCATCTCCTCGAGTTCCGAAAGCACGAGGAGGTCCTGGACGATGTTGATAAGCCTGTCGGTGTGCCTCTTTATTATCTGCAGGTAATCGAAATTATCCCCTTTACTCCCTTGAGCGTTTCCGCGCGCCCTTTGATGGCGGTGAGCGGGGTTCTCAGCTCATGGGAGACATTGCTCACGAAATCCCGCTTCATCTTCCAGAGGTTCCGGATGCCCGTTATATCGTGAAAGACAATGATGATTTCATTATTTTTCATGACATAAGCCGCGTTGCACTGATACGCCCTCCCGTAGAGATTTACCTCGGTGCTTTCACTCGTTTTTGTTATCTGGATTCTCTGTATCAGTTCGAAAACCGCGGTATCCTTGATCACGGCCCAGTAGAACTGGCCCGTGATGTCGGAAGCCTGTACGGTTTTTTCCATGCTTTCATTGCAGAGTACTATCTTGCCGTTCCGGTCGAGTACGAGCAGGCCCGACTGCATTGAGGAGATGATGGAGCGCAGCTCTTCTCCCTGTTTCGTGAGGCCGGCTATATGTCTGTTGATTTCATCCGACATGTAATTGAAACTGTCCGCCAGTGCCTTGATTTCATCACCGTTTTTTAAAAAGACCCGGGCTCCCAGGTCACCCTTCGCGATGCGGTCAGCGGCGCTCTTCAGTTGCCGAATCGGATCCATGATCCGCCTGAAAAAGAAAAACGCCCCTCCGATGAGTATTCCTATGAAAACACAGGCCGTTATCGAGATCCTGGACTGGAATGACCGAACTCTATGCTCGATGTTCTCGTTTTTCATGCTGATGCGCAGAACACCGATAATATCCCCTCATTACATAGAGGGGAAGGGCGACGTAGAGCATCTCCTCTCTCATCGTGATACTGTGCCGGATGAACCTGCCGATCTAGCCGCCGAGCGCTTTGATGATCTCCGGCCGGTCCCGGTGCAAATCCATCTTTTGGGTTCGGCATGGGAGTCCGTCTTTACCGTGCCGTCCGGTCGTATGACCGTGATTCTTTTGTTCGTGTTGGTGCTGATATTTTCGACGAGGAGCTGGAGGTTTTTTTCCTCTTCGAGGTATGCCACGATATCGCTCCGGAGCATGTTGCCGAGATTCTCGGTTTCACGCATGAGCGTGTCGATGTAGAGGTTCTTTATGGCCGTGGATGATATGATGAGGAGCGCGAGCGAGAGAATGCCCGTTATGACGACAAAACCGACGAATACCTTGAAGAAAAGTGATCCTTTCATGCTTCCAGCTTGTATCCGATACCCCTGACGTTTTTAATTATACCGCCGCATTCGCCCAGTTTTTCACGAAGGTGACGTATATGCACGTCGACCGTTACGATACATTTCTGGAGGTCCATCTGCAGGAAATTACCGACAGAAATTTTTTCAGTACTCTCAGGCTTGGCGTTTCTCCTCAAAACGGCCTTTACCCGGGCCAAGAGCTCCTTTGGAGAGAAGGGTTTTGTTACGTAATCATCCGCGCCGAGCTCGAGTCCGATTATTCTGTCCGTCTCTTCCGCTTTGGCGGTGAGCATGATTATAGGTATGGAGGAGTACCGGTCCACCTTTTTCATGTGCGTGCAGATATGAAGGCCGTCTCCGTCGGGAAGCATGAGGTCGAGAATGAGGAGATCGGGAAGCTGTGAAGAGCATTTTTTATAAAACCGGCCGCATCATGAAATTCCAGAACGCTGTATTTGGCCTTCTTTAAATGAAGGGACACGAGATTCGTGATATCGACTTCGTCGTCAACTACGGCTATCAGCTCGTTCATATGCACCCTCTATGGAAACGTCTTGGAACCGTACATCTGTACTGTCTTTGTTATAGGGTGCATCTCGGACATTTTCTTTAAATTCGCCACATTCACCTTAATAGGGCGAACTTAGAATTAATATTTTATACAATCAAACAGTTATTAAACATGATAATCATTTCTATGTTGTTCAAAAAATTACTAAAGTTCACCTGCACTAGTGTGTCCTATTCATG
>Ga0180432_10010174_pt1 | contig 11317 bp, 26 predicted proteins | sample SS_ome_10_FD_132414 | JGI IMG/M metagenome (GOLD analysis project Ga0180432, IMG submission 132414) | Hypersaline lake sediment archaeal communities from the Salton Sea, California, USA - SS_1_MS_2 metaG | ecosystem: Environmental > Aquatic > Non-marine Saline and Alkaline > Hypersaline >... | reverse complement strand
GGAGGGAACCAGGCTCGTGGAGGATCTGTTTTGAGCGACAGCGACCTGGTGGGCGAGTTTCGCTCACACGCAGACAAGGGGGCGTGGGCGGCGGCGTTCGCCTCGGCGAGCTGCCTGAGGAATCCCGACCTTCGGACTCAGATGATGCAGTCTGCGTTCGGCAAGCTCTCCGAGCAGGATCTTGGGACGGGCTGGCTGATTTGCGAGACGGCCATGCCCGGGGCGCAGATGTGGGTCGACCTCGTCTCCGGCGAAGGAGTAATGACGCGCGAAGGTAGAGTTGAGCTCGTTCACGTCGACCGCCTGATGCATCGTCGTGGCTACACCTGGCCCTTGTGTTCTGTGCATGAGCCGAACGTTTTGCCACCGGGGGGGCTGAGCTACATCTGGCCCGCGTACGTCCTCCCTTCGCGTCGCGGCGGGATCACTACCGTTGAGGAGCCTGTTGCGGCCGGGGGAGTGGATTGCCTAGTTGGTCAGGATGATAGGTTTTTCCTGTTCAGAATGCGTAGCGGTGCCGCCATAGTGCTCACGCTTTGCCTTCTGAGGGAGGCGGATGTCGCCAGTGACCCAAGGCCGGTGCTCATGTGCAAGGGTCGGGGCGGTGAATACCTTGGCCTCGACATGTGCCAAGTCCTTTTGCGCTGACTCAAACGACGGCACGCGTGATTGCGCGTGCCGTTATTTTTACGACAGGAGGGTGACATGGCTTGGGGTGACCTGAGAGCAGCGAGCAGAGAAGAAGCGGTGGCCATTGTAGCCCTGCTCAAAAATGATCCATATTACGAGGACTACAAGAGGTACGTTATCGATACGCATGGCAGTTTTCATCTCGAGGATGGCTTCGAGTTCGACTGGGAGGTGCCGGAGAAGGTGTCATTCAAGTCAAAGTGGCACGGTGAGCTCTTCGCCAGGACGTGGGCCGAGATGAGGTCGATCAAGGTGCGGGCGGCGTGCCGTGGCCTGCTCGGCAAGGGCGACGCATGCGATGATGCTTGGCTGCGTCGTGTCGCGTATGACATGGAGAAGGACATGCGGATAAGCGGGGCTACGGTGCGCTTTCAGCCGCAGCCAACCAGTATGGTGAACGGGAGCTACATTAGCAGTGTCGTGTACACCCACATGGATTTTCCACACAGGTCAACGTCCCCTGTCGGCTTCGTCGGGTCGTTGATTGATATATACCTGGCCATGCAGAGAGGATGAGATGAGCAAAGATGACGTTTTCGGTTACACAGGCTCGATGTTTTGCTGCCTCATCAGCATGGTGTACTTCGCATGGCTGGCTGACGAGCCTGCGCTGATGGTGGCCACGCTGATCAATGTGGCCGCGGGCTTGTTCATCATGGCCAGGGTCATTGAGTACAAGGAGTGAGGTTTGGACTTCAAGGAGTGGATTGGCGAGGTTCGTTCTGGGGTGGATCGTGGCTCACTCAGGCACTGCAGAGGGTTTCAGGTTGAGCATCACGGCCAGCGTCGCGACGCTGCCGACTACCTCCGTGAGCTGCCCATGGATCTGCTGCTTACGGGACTGCGTGGCACTTGGTGCGCTGGCGTGCCCCTGCCTGCCCTGGACAAGGAGCAGCAGCGGGTCTCGGATGACAGGGCTTTCCTGAGCTGGTTTATCAGGCGTCACGACATGGATCGGTCGGAGTGGCTGTTCCACCACAAATTCTTTGGGCTCATGCGTTTTGACGAGGATCGGTGCGGGGTGTCGCAGCTGGCGTGGCGCCTTTGTTCTGACGGCGACTTGAGGCCGGTCATTGCCAGATACTGCGATGGTGCTGGTATGAGTGAGCCGGAGATGGAGCACCTCAGGCGCCGTTGGTCCTTCGGGGGCCACGAGCGACTGGCGGCGTTCAAGGGTGAGGCTGACTGGGCCGCCGAGGTTTTTGACGTGCTCGCCTTCTTGGGTCACGCGAAGCCTATGTTCCAAGCATATGCTGCGTTCAGGCGCGTTTTCAGTGACCCGACCCAGCGTGACTATTATTTTGATGGTCTCTTCGACAGGCCTGCAAGGCTTTCGTTCATGCAGCGATGCTGGAGGGTGAAGGTCAACCGAGGGGGGGTTACGCATGATGAAAAGGTCCTGATAAGGTTGATGAACGAAAGGCTTGATGAGATATGGGCCAAGAGGGAGGCAGCGGGTGAGTGATCCAGACGAGAACAAGCGAAAGATGATGATCCAGAGGCGTGTCGGGCCCATGGTCGATTGGCTCCGGGCCTCGATGCGTCAACCGCCTCTCATGAGCATGCTCTTGCCGGCGACGCCCGTCGAGTACGTGGTGCTCGAGGGGGCTGGGTCCTTTGAGGACGCCACTGGGCTTAGGCGGCCAGATGAAGTCTGGCTGGAGTTCAGGCGCAATTGCCCAGAGGGGCTCGAGGTGGTAATCAGGAGGACCGAAGAGACTGAGGATGGGATCAGGATGGTGTACGGTTACCAGGTGGCGTGATGGAGTTCTACCTACAACGAGACGAAGACGAGAGCGGCGTCAGCGGCACGGGCCGTGTCGCCCACGGCGTCGTGTTCGACGATGGTCGGGTCGCGATGCGTTGGCTCACCGAGCGCGGCTCGACGGCCGTTTACGACCACCTCGAGGACGTCCGTAAAATCCATGGGCACGGTGGCAAGACCAGACTCGTATCGGGGCCAGGCTGTGCGCTCGCGGCGTGTAGCCTCGACATGTACGGGGCGGTCGTCATGGGTCTCTCCAGGGGGTCGGATGGCATGTACAAGGGGCTCTACATGGAGCTCGATAAGCGCGGGGAGGTGAAGAACTTTTGGCTCGAGCGCCATGGTGACGAGGAGAGGCTGCGCGGCTCGATCATCTCGGCGTTCGCTTCGCTCGTCTTCGACATGGGGATGGGCCGATTGCCAGATGATAAGGTGTGGGGTGACATGTTGACCTGACCGGGAGGAGGGGTCGACAAAAGAGAGGGCGATGGCAGTGCCATCGCCCTCTCTTTTTGTGCTTGTAGGTCAAGGCTGCTGATACTAGCCTGGGCCATGTCAAATTCATTGAAAGGAGAAGGGATGACTTTTCAACAGCTCCACCGTGACTCGGGCGCCAAAGATGCTGCCCTGGAGGAACTGAAGGCCCATTGGAAGGGCACCGAGACCGGGGGCATCAGCGAGGGCTTTCAGCTCACCCCGCCTTGTTGCTGGTGGCTTGAAGACGACCGTTGGCATCGTGTCGTCTGGCTTGGCCTCGAGCCACACACGGGTGACGACCGGTGGTTGATCGACGTGGAGGGCAAGGGCTTTGGTCACTACCCGACGCTGGAGGACGCGCTCGAGGGCGCCAAAAAGATGAGGGGTGACTCTTGAACTGGCACATCGAACTCGACGACACGTTCGCCGTCACCACGCGCGGCAACCGCGTCAGCATCATCATCGACCCGGTCGAGCGCACCGTCGACGACTATCACGTTCACGTTGGCGGTGGCTCGTCGTGGCCCATGCCCGTCTACCACCGGCTCCGGCTCATGGTGCGCGTGCCCGCCGGCGCCATCGGCGGCGAGGTCAAGCGCGCGCTCGAGTCCAACGCCCACCTGCTCGACGCCATCGCCGATGCGTACCGCGGCAGCAATGAGGTGGGCTTGTGGGACGACGACGCCGACACGAGCATCCTCGCCGATGACGTTGCCCATCTGCTCGAGGGTGTGCGTTGCTACTGGGACGCCGAGGATTGGATTGACTGGGAGTGCAGCCAGGAGCGCGAGGGTCCCGCGCTGGCGATGGCGCGCGCGGTCGTCGACGCGGGCGACTGGACCAAGGGCATGGACGAGTACCTCGCCGAGTTTCGCGGCGAGGGCGCCATCGCCACCGCCGAGGCCGCGCGCGAGGCGCGTGACCTGCTCGAGCGCGTGGCCGATGAGCTCGAGAGCGACCTCGACTCGGCGCGCGAGGACGACGAGCACGCCGAGGCCGAGGAGCTGCGCGCGAAGGTGCGCACGCTGCGCGAGGCGATGGAGGTGTCCGATGGGCATTGACGTTGGGCGCTCATGATCGGAGCGCCGGCTGATCAAACGCTGTCTTTGTGGGATAATGACCTGTGACCGAAGAATTAGAAGAAAGCGTCGTCGCGAACTGCGAGGGGTCATTGCGCTCGGTATCATCGGGTGGATGCTCTATGTGGCTCGTGAAGAGGTTCGAGAGAATATAGACACAGCGTCAGTGACCAACTTCAGGCTGGGCGTCAAATACGGAGAGTTAGACATTGACCAAGCTCATCACGAAAGTTTCCAGCGAGAGCCGAGAATTGCTCGACATCTCTGTCAAGGTCATGAAGATCAGGGAGATCTCAATTCTCGCTTTTGGTGAGGCCGATGGCCCCTTCGTCACGCACGCCGAGCTTGCTCTGGGTTCGGCCTATATGGCGGAGTACCTGAGTCTCAGGAAGTTGCGGCGCACGAAGACCTGCGTGAGCGAGGCGTTCGACCTTCTCTTCGAGTCGTACGTCAGGGGCGACGCTGTCGAGGCGGCCGTCCTCGCCAAGTTCGATGAGGCCGGTGAGCTCTACCTGAGCCCCGAGGACATCTCGGCGGGCGGAGGGGCAGACGTGCTCGTCAAGAAGAGGCTCGAGCTCAAGGAGAAGTCATGACGAGGAGCGTCAAAGATGACATGTTCACTACCGTTCGGTCGGCGATGGACGACCCGGAGTCGAGCCTGATGGATATCCTCGCTTTGCTCAGGACCTTTGGCGACGACGATGTCGATCGCTACTTCAAAGACCTGCTCCGGTCGAGGCCTGATCGTCTCGTGGACTTCGTGTTCGAGGTGGGGATGCGCCATCTTGAGGAGCCTGCGTATTGGCGTCGCTCTCCGCAGAGCGAGGTGCCCATTGGAATGGAGGTGGGCCATGTGGGTCGCCTCGGTTCGTCGGATGGCGACTGATGGGCTTGCACACGCTCGTCTTACATGAGGGTGTCACCTACCTGTGCCACCTGTATTGGGATCAGTGCAGGGGCTACTTGGTTGGTGACGACGTCACCGATTCGATGTCTGTCCACTACCCGGACGCCGTCGTCATGGGGGTGGAGCAGCAAGTCCCTGATCGAATCGCGGTGATATTCGTGCGGAACCACCTCCTTGAGGAGGTGTGGCGCATCGATGCACCCACGGCAAGGGTGCGTGAGGATATCTACAAGAAAGCAAAGAACTACGGGATCGATGAGTGCGAGATCGATCTGGATATGAGCTGCCAGGGCATACACTGGGAAGGAGAGTAATGGCAGATACAATTCTGTCGCTGTACGACATGACTGGAACGTGGTCGAGGCCCTACGAGGAGGATGGCTACGAGGTCAGAAGGGTCGATCTGGAGGGCACGAAGGAGGACCTTCGGTTGCTTTCGATCAAGGACCTTGGGGTGGACTTTTCCACCGTCACTGGAATCATCGCCCAGCCGCCTTGCACGCACTTCGCCTCGAGTGGGGCGAGGTGGTGGGCCGGCAAGGGCGACGAGGCGATCATCGAGGGTCTTACGCTCGTCGACATCGTCTTCCGCTACGTCTACCTGGCCCGCAACCTGAGGTGGTGGGTCATGGAGAACCCGATCGGGCGATTGCCGAACTGGGTGGGCAAGTACAAGGTGACGTACAACCCGCACGAGTATGCGGGCTACTGCGACTCTGATGAGGAGAAGCAGCTCAATCGCTACACGAAGAAGACCTGCCTGTGGGGCGAGGGCTTCGTGATGCCGCCCAAGAAGGACCTTGGCAAGCACCCGGACAAGAAGATCGCCGAGAGGATCCACAGGGCGGGCCCGTCGGGCGGTCAGCGTGGGCACATCAGGTCTGTGACCCCATCCGGGTTCGCGAAGGCCTGGAAGGAGTACAATCCGTGATCTGGAAATTGGGCATGGCGCGTTCTATTTCGGCAGAGGATCGAGTCAAGGAGCTGCTAGGCCTCGACGCCAAGGATCACGCCGCGGTGTGGGTCGACACTCATGGTGAGTCTGTTGAGGTGTGCCTGGACAGTAAATGCCTCGCCGAGCCGGCCTTTCGCCTGGGCATTGGCAAGAAGGATGGGTTCAAGGTGTACGCTGGTGACGGTGACATCGCGACCTATGATGCCGAGCTTTATGAGTCCAAGGTCGTCGCGATCTTCGAGCTCGCAAGGCTCATGAGGCGCGTGCGTCCTCAGATCATCGAGATCCTCAAGGACGAGGGGGTCATCTGTGACGCCTGATGAGTTTTGCGTTCGCATCAAGGAGCTTCTGGCTGATGTGGCCGAGGTTCGGGTCGAGTGGGACCCAGCAAACACGGGCCTGATGTTTATGGTCGTCAGGTTCCAGCCTGAGCTCGTGGTGCACTACGGTCGCTCGGGGGTCATATTCTACGAGGCAAATGGCACCCGACGGTCCTACGTTGAGTTTGGTGTCCATGAAATGAAAGGTTCGCTCGGGGTCAACGTTGAGACCCTCCGTAGGGCTCTTCCTGTTGCCGAGCGCCTGGCTCGATTAGAGGACGACATTTGGTCCATGATGGAGGAGGTGTCCGTTTGAAGTTTTCGATGGACAGGTACGCCGCAGACTGCTCGACCTCCGACCGGGACGCGGGCTTGATGTACCTCATCTACGACATCTACAGGTCCATGAAGATGCACGAGGATAACCCTCTCGTTCGTTCCGATCAGGAGGAGCGTGAGAACTGCATGAACTCGGGCGAGCCTCGCCCGCTCGAGAGGTACAAAGACGATGTCTGTGATGATCCTTGGCAGCAAGAAGTGTGACTGGGGCCACGCCGCCCTGTGGCACGAGTCGCAGAAGCGTTGGTTCAGGGGTAGGGATATCTTCTCTACCCCTGTCTTCCAGGCGGGTGTGTTCGTTGATCGCAACCGCACCATCGTCGACGGCTACACGCTCTACAAGTATGGCAAGCTCGACGCGGACATCCTGATCGCTCTTCAGTGCCATGGCGACAGCTTCAAGGTTCGGGGCGGACTAGTCCATGGCATTTGGTCGCTGCGGTCCACGGGCCGGGGGGCTCTCGCCCTGATGCCAGTCGTGGATCCGGCGAGGTGGCAGAGGCTCGATGAGCCCTACCGCGAAGACCTTGCGGTCGCCATTGGCTGTACGTAGTCGCGTTCGGCGAAACTCCCATGGGTGACTGTGGGAGGGCGCATGAGTGTGATGATTCTGGGGCACAGGAAGGTGAAGTGGTCGACGTCGAGGCGTCGGCTGCGCGTGCCCATGGAGGAGCCGCCGATGTGGGTGCCTCCGACGACGCGGGCGCCTGTCTTTCGGGCCGGCGCCGTGGTGGCCAAGCACGAGATCATCGTGGGCGGCTACAGCTTTTCGAAGTACACGAGGCTCGATGAGGATCTGTTGATCCTGATGCAGAAGGAGCCTTCGATTTTCAAGTTCAGGGGCGGAAAGATCCACGGGTTATGGTCTATGCGAGCGGTTGGCGTCGACGAAGTCGCCGTCATGCCCATGCGGGCCAACTTGCCCTGGGTCGAGTACGACAAGCCCTATCGTGAAGACCTCGGCATGGCGCTGGGGTTTTTTGATTCTGAAGAGGATTGATATGGACGTGATCTACACAGACATCTACCCGACGCGCTACGCAGCCTTCGACGCTCCGGGCCGGTGGGTGATCTTCAAGCCCATCAACGGCAAGTACCGCTCATGTCGGGCCGACGGCACCCATCTGGACAGATCGGCGCTTGCCGCTGGCATCGAATACCCTGGCGAGATGGCCATCATGAGCACGCCCGGCTTGTACGTCGAGGTGGGCGGCAACCCGGACAAGTACTTCTGGGGTGCGACCGGTCCGCGCAAGCACTACCGTGCGGTTTGCCAGTCGAACGAGTCCGTCAACAAGACGTTCTACGGCGACTCGATCTTCGAGGTCATCGAGCTCGTCGATGAGTGGCTGCGCGACTGATCGGGAACAAGGGTGACTGGGTCGCCAGGTGTAGTTATGATCATCCACCCGAGAGCATCTTCACGCGCACTGGTGTGCTCCTCTACGGAGACCTGGTGGAGAAGTGAGACGGGTGGATGAAAAAACGACAGGAGGCTGACGTGCGTATCGAGACCAAGTGTGACAACGGGCTTTGGCGCCTGTACGACGTGACCGATCTTAATGACCCCGTCGTGCTCTACGAGGGGGACTGCGACGTGAGCACGCGCATCGAACGGCTCGAGCTCGAGCTGCTCATCGAGCGAAACAAGGACTTGCTGGTTCGCGCCTCTCGCGGCGAGCGTCCGCGTGGCGTTCACATGAAGACGTGGCAGATCCTCAAGGATGAGGGGCTCGTAAAGTTCGAGGACGAGAAGTGGTGGCTGACCGAGAAGGGAGTCTCATGTCTGAGCCTGGGATGAAGTACGACGGCGAGAAGCCGCGCTGGGACCTCGTGCCATTCGGCGCCGTGGAGCGCATCGTCGATGTGCTGACGTACGGCGCGAAGAAGTACGCCCCCAACAACTGGCAGAAGGTCGAGCCTGTCGACCGCTACTTCGCCGCCGCGATGCGTCACCTGAGCGCGTACAGGCAGGGCGAGAAGATCGACCCCGAGTCGGGGTTGCCCTACCTCGCGCACGCGGCCTGCTCGCTCATCTTCCTGATCTGGTTCGACGAGCAAGAGGGCGCTTAAAGAACTCCCGATGTGGGTGATAATACGATTACATCCAACACCTTAGGAGGTGCTCGCATGAAAGAGTTCTTTGATTCGGAAGACGTCGCCGAGCTGATCGTCCACCACATCATCGCGACCCAGATGGGGCCCGATGATTTCACCAAGGATGGTGGAGAGGAGCGCTTCGCCGAGGCTGCTCGAGCATGGCTCGACGAGGAGTTTGCGGTCTGCCTTGAGTCGGTCGACCGTGAGCTCAAGCAGCGCGTCGAAAACATGCAGATCTACCTGATGGAAGAGGTGGACTGGAAAAAGATTGGATACGATGTGATCCATGACCAGTACGATGGCGACTGGGTAACATTCCCGCTGGCCATGAAGCTGCCACCCGGCTCCTCGAGCGATTTCGCGGTGTCGTCTGACCTTCGGATCACGGAGTGGGGCGGGGCTGTGACCATCAAGAGTGGGGGGGTCGATGTGGCCTACCTGCAGAAGAGGCACATGCAGATGGTGACGCGGATGCCGTGGGGTGCCCAGATCAGGATGACTGATGGGTACTTGATCAGGTTGATTGGCGAGACCAAGGCGGCGGCCAGCCACATCCAGAAGGAGCTTGACCTTGCGTAGTCCAGAGGAGGCGTTGCGCAGGGGCTTCTTCCCTAACCTGCCCGTTCCGCAGCCCCAGCTGGGGTATGGCCGGAGCCCAGAGGCTTGGATCCTGTTCTTCAGGAACGTCGAGTGGCCCCTGATGGAAATGTTCATCGAGAGGGTTGGCAGAGGGGGCTATTCGTACGAGTGGGGTGGCGCTCGCCATGCCGTGACTTTTGTGGGGAGGCCTACCCACCATGGGGTTGTGACCTCGATCCAGATATGGGCGCGATACGCGAATCCCGTCGACAGGTCGGTGCCGGCCTCTCCCATTCATCGCCCGGGGCGCGTCTGCTGGGAGCATGGCTCCCAGTGTGGCCTTTGCCTATGGCTAGACGAGAACACCCCCTGACGGGGAGTGTGGTCCGTCAGGGGGTGTCTGGTGCGTATCTGGTGCCTCGAGATACGCAGCGACTATGCCTACGCTGGCGGTGCACGTCAACATCAAACAAGGGGGTCATCATGACACCAACGCAGAAGCAGAAGTTGAGCAGATTCCTGTTCCTCAGAATGAAGATAAGGAACTGGACCGAGGCCGATCTGGCCAGCGCGTGTGACGCCTCCAAGGCGGACATTCAGCGCGTGATGAAGGGCCGTGCACGGGCCTCGCTCTATGAGAGCGTCGCTCGATTCCTCGACCTCACCTACACCCTCGAGGGTACGGATAAGGTCGTGGCCCTGCCGGTTGACGGCAAGCAGAACGCCGAGTCGCACGCACGATGGTGCGCGCGCCAGCTCAGGATGGACTACGCGACGTTCCTCAACCTCGCGGCGTCCGAGTACTACGAGAAGAACAAGAAGGAGTGAGAGATGATGGATGCGAAAGAGAAGCGGGTCATCGGCGAGCTGATGATCGCCATCGCCCATGAGCGCGGCATGAGCCAGCGCGATCTGGCCAGCCGCGCCGGCTGTGGCCAGCCGACCATCAGCAACGTCAAGAAGGGCGTGGGCTCGGATGACCGATTCGAGTCGGTCGCCAATGCCATCGAGTGCACGATCGGGCTCGTCGATGGCGAGTGCGTGCTAATCGACCAGCTGAGCGGCGAGCCGGCTGAGCTTGATGACGCCGAGCCCGAGAAGGTCGAGTCCAAGCCCAAGAAGGCATCCCCCAAGAAGGCCGCGCCGCGCAAGCGCCGCAAGGCCCCACCGAAGAAGGTCGAGTCGCCGATCAGCGAGGCGACGCTCAAGTACCTCACTTGGGCAGCTGAACAGTCGGATATCGAGGACCTCAACGTCTTCCTTATCAGGCTCGTCGGCGAGCACCTGGCGTCGTCATGAACGACACACGGCTCATCTACGTCGTCAACGAGGGGAGGCGCCAGTCCTACTTCGTGCACCTCGAGGACGCCGAGCGTCGCTTCGAGAAGTGCGCGAAGGCCGAGCTCATACAGCTCGAGGTGATCAACCTTCCCACGCCCCAAGGCCTGGCCGTCGCGATCGCGCGGCCCGGCTTTGTTGTCAGCTCTTCGATTATTGAGTTGACAAACGATTGACACGGACTAACATCCGTGTTGTCCCATCGATTCGGGGTAAGCCGTCAAGCGCGGCTTTTTTTCAACGCAGGAGCCTCCCAATGATGATCTAGAATCCGTGGGCCACCACTCGCGTCATGTGACCTGTTGACTGGCAAGCCATATGATTAGAGGAGTGAGACATGAAAGAGATTCTACTGAGCGCCACGCTGCTGCTCGCGCCTATTCGCGTAAAGTCTGCGTCGCTGGCCGCCGAGGCCAAGATCATCAAGAAGGAGGAGGCTGCGTGCCTCCGGGCCGGGCGTGAGCTCGGCCTGCCGGAGGGCGGTCCTTACTACGCGAAGTACCTTTCGCTGCGTGAGCACCGTATGCACCGCGTTCGTTTCGAGGCAAGACATGCGCACCTCGCGTATTGCGCCTTGAGGGGTACCCCCTACGAGCGCGTCGAGGCCACAGCCCATACGCCGCCTGACCTTGGTAAGGTGCGTAAGATGGCCTTGAAGCACAGGGTGGCCGGTACGCCCCCTGAGCAAATTGACGAGTGGATCGCATCCGCACGTCAGCACCTTTCGAGGGTGCGTGCCTGACCGGCTGGCGCCGGGGCGACGATTCT
>Ga0180432_10010173_pt1 | contig 11318 bp, 9 predicted proteins | sample SS_ome_10_FD_132414 | JGI IMG/M metagenome (GOLD analysis project Ga0180432, IMG submission 132414) | Hypersaline lake sediment archaeal communities from the Salton Sea, California, USA - SS_1_MS_2 metaG | ecosystem: Environmental > Aquatic > Non-marine Saline and Alkaline > Hypersaline >... | reverse complement strand
TGGCACGGAAATTGCTTTATTATATATACAAATCTTTTAGTGAATTGGAGGTGAAAAAATGCTAAGAAAGATCAGAGATAAGAAGGGTTTTACCCTTATCGAGTTGATGATCGTTGTCGCCATTATCGCGATCCTGGCAGCTATCGCTATACCTAACTTCCTGAAGTTTCAGGCCAAGTCAAAGCAGTCCGAGGCACGGACGCTCCTGACGGGTATATACGAGGCGGAGCTGGCCTACTTCGCGACGGAGAATACGTTTGCGGATGACGGTACGGGCGGTGGCCCGGCAAATGCCGGCTCGGCCCCGAATATTGGATTTGAGCCTGCATCGGCTCCCAAGTACTATTCATGGGCGATCTTGGAGGTTTCTTCGTACGGTTTTACCGCTTCGGCTTCCGGAAATGTCGACAGGGATCCTACTCTTGACCAGTGGCTGGAGCACGAGGATGCACGTGAGCCCTGTAACCGCTTCGACGACGTATCTGATACCGCAAGAACCTGTACGTACGACTAATTTAGAAGTTTTATGAAGTAGGGTTTCAACTCTGGGGCGGAATTTGAGAAAATTCTGCCCCTTTTTTTAATCCTTTGGCCTATTGATATGAAATTGTCGGGCAGATCTGAAAATTTCTTTGTAAGAAACCTCCCCCATCTCATCTTCCTCTCGGTGATCTTTGTCTACGTCATTACCCTCTGTCCGGCGGTCTACTGGCGCGATTCCGCCGAGTTCGTGGACGTCGCCTTCTCCCTCGGCATTCCCCACCCCGCGGGATTCCCGACGTACATGCCGCTGGCAAACCTTATGACCTACCTCCCTATGGGATCGATCCCGTTTAAGGTGAACCTCCTCTCCGCGACGATGGGTGCCCTGGCGTCGGTGACCCTCTTTTTCCTGACCAGGGAGCTGATCACCACCCTCGGCGGCAGGAGGGACAACTGGGGATTGTGCTTCTCCTCGATAACGGCCTTATCCTTCGCCTTTTCATATTCCCTCTGGGAGAGCTCCGTTGCTGCGGAGGTCTACGCGGGGATGGGGGCCGCCGCCGGCGGAATACTGATCTTTACATTAAAGTGGAAAAATACGGGGGACAGGCGCTACCTCTTCGCCGGCACATTTTTATATGGACTCTCGGCGGGGATCCACGCCACGGTGGCCTTCTTTTTGCCGGCGCTCCTTATCTTCGTTTTGATAAACTTCAAGGGGAGGTTGAGGGTCTCCGACTTCGTGCTCTCCATCTTCTTCTTTGTCCTCGGTTTTTCATCCTTCTTGTATCTTCCCATAAGGTCGCTTGCCGATACGAGGATGGACTGGGGAAACCCGGAGACCCTCGAACAGTTTCTCATCTTAATTACGGACAGGAAAGACTCCGCTTACCACTTTGCCGTCTCCTGGGGCGACCTCCCGGGGAAAATCCTGGTCTTTCTCAAGGTCATGGTAAAGGAGCTGACCCTCTTGTGGCCGCTGGCGTCTCTTGTTGGCCTTTACCTGGCGGTAAGGAGGGAGTGGCGCGTCTCCCTTCTCCTTTTCTTCTTTTTTATGGGCCACATCTCCTTTTTCGTGTGGTACTGGAAGGGGGGAACGGTCTACATCTCGTCGTTTTTGGTCGTCATGGCCCTGGGCGGGGCGGGGGTATATTTCATCGGGGAATACCTGGCGGGCTTCAAAAAGGTCAAGGTAAACTTCAGGAGGATACTCCTCGTTACGGCCCTCTCCTTCGTGGTCTTTTCCCTCCTGGTGGATTACAGGTCCCTCGACAAGTCGAACTACTACGCGGCCCACAACATAGTCTTTGCCGACTACATGCGCTTTGAATACGACTCCCTCGCCCTGACCTCGATATACTGGCCCATATTTTACTATTATCAGGACATCGAGAAGCTGAGGGAGGACGTCACCGTGGTCCCCTTCAGCGACATATTTCAGCCGAGGTACTTCAACAGGGTTACCGCCGGGAGGTTCCCGCGGATCGAGGTGCCTGATACCCCCTACGAGTCGAATACCGCGATCCCCTATCTGGGCGCCCTTATCAAGTCGAATATTGATGACAGGAAGATATATATCGGGCCGGAGGTGAGGATAATCGAGCAGATCTCCAAGTATCTGGTTCCCGAGATATTCTTCTTCAGGCTGTTTACGGAAGAGGATATCGAGGCGGCGGACGACCAGTTCTACAGTGAGTATTTCGTCGAATACCTCGGCGGTTTACACTCCTTCATCCAGAGGGAGCTCGCGTCGAGGGGCGGGGAGTTTCTGGCCGACAACATATACAAGGACTACTATACGATAAGCTTCAGGGCCCTTTCCAACTACTTCATTACGAGGGGGATGTGGCCTGCAAACAAGGCGATCCTGACTATGGCCGAAGCGATCGTGGGTTTCGTCCCCGATCTCAAGGACAATCTCGCCTTTACCCTCATGCAGCTCGGGGAATATGAGGAGGCGGAGACTATCTTCAGAATGCTTATCGGGCGCTATCCGGGCGTCGTCTGGCCGAGGTTGAACTGGGGCCACAACCTAATCGTTCTTGGGAGGTACGACGAGGCGATCAGTGAATTCGAGACGGCCGTCAAGATGGGTGGGGCAAAGGCGGAGGCGTACTACGGGATCGGACTCGCCCTCTACAAACAGGGGAGGCTTTCCGAATCGAAAGACGCGTTGATAAGGGCGAAGGAGTCGATTACCAAAAAGACCGAGAGGGAGGATGTTGAGGACATAGATAAGCTCATAGATACCGTTCAAAATGAGCTCTCCACAGGCGATCGGTCCAAGTAAAGGCTTGAAATCAAGGCCCGGTTCTGATATAAACTATCCATTCCTTTTGAACCATATCTCTAATCGTTTAGGTTTTGATCGACTTAGACTCTATCCGGCATATACGATCGGAGGCGGTGGGGAGGGGGGAGGGGAGGATTGAGGGGACGAAAGTTGTTTTCGATTTACAGGGAAATGCCGAAGAGCTGAAGTGAATATGGACGTTGATCCAAGATATGAAGAAATATTTAGCGGCCTCGAGGAGGACATCAGGCTCCTTACTCCCAAGTTTTCAGAGTACAGCCGGGGATATTTGATAAATCACAAGGAGAGGTATCTCAACGACCTAAACTTTATTGAGAAACATTACGAGAAAGGCCCGATTCTCGAGGTGGGGGGGCATCCCTTTCACTTTACCTATTTTTTGAATAAGCTGAGCTACGACATCGTGTCCGTCGATATCGATCCGACAAGGGCCGAGGTGATTGTCGACAAAAACGGCCTTAACGTAGTCAGGTGCGACATCGAGACCGAGCCCCTCCCCTTCGACGACGGGACCTTTCAGATGGTCCTCTTCAACGAGATCTTCGAGCACCTGAGGATAAACCCCATCGCCACCCTCGAGGAGGTGAACAGGGTCATCAGTCCCGGGGGGATAATGATGCTGACCACGCCGAACCTCTACGCCCTCCACACGGTTGTGAACTATCTGATAGGGCGGGGTATAAGAAAGCCTTATAATCAGTTTAACAGCCTCAGGACGCTGGGACACATGGGACACGTAAGGGAGTACTCGGTAAAAGAGATAAAGGTCTTTCTCGAAAACACCGGTTATGAAGTATTGTACGTGAAATACAGGGCGTACAAATATCGTATAAAGGGGATATGGGGAAAGATCGCGAATCTCGCGTATATTTTTATGCCGCCTTGTTTATATCCATATTTCATCATTATCAGCAAAAAAAGGGCGTGATCATTCGGGCCTGCGATTGAGGTCAATGTGAGGAAGAAAAAGAAAATATGCGTGGTGATTCCGGCCCACAACGAGGAGAGACTGATAACGGACGTCCTCGACGGGCTCCCCGGCTTTGTCGATTGGGCGGTCGTCGTTGACGACAACAGCGACGACGACACGGTCGGGCGCGTTAAAGGGTACAGGGGGCGATTCAAGGGTAAGGTGAAGCTGGTTCCCCTTGCCGACAACCTCGGCGTGGGGGGCGCCATAGCCAGGGGCTACAGGGAGGCGCTCGACATGGGTGCTGACGTTGCCGTCGTAATGGCCGGGGACAACCAGATGGACCCGGCGGATCTCCCGGCAATTGTGGACCCGGTAATCGAGGACGAGGCGGACTACACCAAGGGGAACAGGCTCCTGATGGGGGGCTCCTGGAAGAAGATCCCGAAGGTCCGCTATCTGGGTAACTCCACCCTCTCGCTCTTGACGAAGGTCGCCTCCGGATACTGGCACGTGGTGGACTCCCAGAGCGGATACACGGCGATAAACAGAAAGACCCTCGAGTTGATCGATATAGACGACATCTATCCCCGCTACGGGATGCCCAACGACATGCTCATCAAGCTAAACGTGATAAACGCGAGGGTCAAGGACGTCAAGGTGAGGCCGGTCTACGACGTGGGGGAGCGCTCGGAGATAAGGCTCCTCAAGGTCATCCCGTCGATATTGTGGCTTTTGATAAAAGGCTTTTTCGCAAGGCTGGTCAAGAAGTACGTGATCTACGATTTTCACCCCCTCGTCTTTTTCTACCTCCTGGGCCTGACGCTGACGCCTTTCGGCTCTCTCTTCGGCCTCTACCTTATCGTGATAAGGATTCTGGGTCTCACGGGCTTTGTCGACTACGGGGTGGCCCCGACGAGCGCCCTTTTTGCCGCCTTCCTCTTCATATCGGGACTCCAATCGCTCTTCTTTGCGATGTGGTTCGACATGGAGTATAATAAGTCTCTGAAGTAGTTCATATATGAGGCGGGGGAGAGATTGAGAATATTGATCGTGGCAAGCTCGTTTCCCAGGCGGCCGGGGGACTGGGCGGGGGTCTTCATCTTGAACCTGGGAAGGGCGCTCGTCCGGCTCGGGCACGAGGTGGGGGTGCTTTCCCCCCACGTCGGCGGCAGTCCCGGACGCGAGACGATGGAGGGAGTGGAGGTTTACAGGTTCAGATACGCGTGGCCGGAGAGGTTGGAGACTTTGGCCTACGGGCAGGGGATGATAAACAACGTGAGGGAAAATCCATTGAGGTTTTTTCTTATAGTCCCCTTCGTTTTGGCCCAGGCGATACGCTTAAGGAGGATGGCAAGGGGTGTCGACATCGTTAACGCCCACTGGCTTATCCCCCAGGGGATCGCGGCGGCGCTGGCCGCAGTCCCGTTCGTGTTGACCCTCCACGGCTCAGACGTAAATATCAGGTTTCGGGGCGCCTTCGGGTCGCTCATGAGGTCTCTTTTTCGCCTCGTGGTGAAGAGGGCCGCGGCGGTCACGGCAAACAGCTCCGCCACCAAGAGGAGGATCGAGGAGATAGTCCCCGGGATTGAGGCAAGCGTGATTCCGATGGGCGTTGATATCAAGCTTTTTTTAGGCGAGCTATTCTCGAAGGCGGCCGGCGGGAGTGATAAGGGGGCAAGGGTGGCGGACGAGACGAGGATAATCAGCGTGGGCAGGCTGATACCCCTGAAGGGTCAGGAGTATCTGATCTCCGCGCTTTCCCTGATCAGGGAGAGGATACCGGGGGCGAGGCTCATCCTCGTGGGGGACGGCCCGGAAAGGGGGAGGCTGGAAAAGATGACGAGGGAGGCGGGCGTCGGGGACTTTGTCGATTTCACCGGCGAGGTTGACCGGGACGAGATCCCCAAGCTCCTTGGCGGTAGCGACGTGTTCGTCCTTCCTTCCGTGGTCATGCCCACCGGCGAGACGGAGGGACTGGGCACGGTACTGATAGAGGCGATGGCGGCGTGCGTCCCCGTTGTCGGGAGCGCCGTGGGGGGGATAGTCGATATAATAGAGGACGGTAAAAACGGGATCTTGGTCGAGGAGAGATCCCCCGAGGCGATCGCCGAGGCGGTCTTGAAAATTCTAAGCGACGAAGATTTCAGGACGAGGATCGTATCGAGGGGGATGGAAGACGCGGGGGAGCGGTTCTCCTGGGAGGGGATCGCCGCCAAGTTTGAAGAACTCTTCCATGAGCTTAAAGAGGTATCTATATGAAAGGGACAAAGGACGCGCCGCATAAAACGGGGACTTCCGATTCGATCGATGCGATAGCGGAGGGCAGGAAGGTCCTCGAGATAGAGCGGGACGCGATAGGAGACCTCATCGACAAAGTCGGCGACCAGTTCGAGAGGGCGGTAAAGCTGATCTTCGATGTGAAGGGGAGGGTGATAGTCACCGGGATGGGCAAATCCGGTCTGGTGGCGAGGAAGATCACCGCCACCCTCTCCAGCACCGGGACACCCGCCTTTTACCTCCACCCGGCCGAGGGGCTTCACGGCGACATCGGCGTCGTCACGGAGGATGACCTGGTTTTGGCGCTATCCTACAGCGGCGAGACGGCGGAGATCTTAAAGCTCTTTCCCTATTTCCGGTGGACGGGGGTCAAGATCATCGGGATGACGGGGGAGGTCAAATCCACGCTCGGAAGGGAGTGCGACGTTGTGCTGGACGTGGGCGTAAAGAAGGAGGCGTGTCCCTGGGACATCGTCCCCACGTCATCAACGACGGCAGCCCTGGCGCTGGGGGACGCGGTATCGGTGGCGCTTCTGAAGATGCGAAACTTCGACCTCAAGGACTTCGCCAGGAGACACCCGGAGGGTTCCATCGGCAGGAGGATTTTTCTGAAGGTGGCAGACCTCATGCATACCGGGGAGGAAGTGCCGGTGGTGGATGAGGACGTTAGCTTAAAAGACGCCATCTTCGAGATGACCTCGAAGGGTCTCGGGATGACCACGATTATAGATAAAGGGGGGAGGCTTACGGGGCTGATCACCGACGGGGATTTGAGACGCATATTCCAGATGACACCCGACCCCCTGGACAAAAAGGTGGCGGAGCTTATGGTCAGGGATCCTAAGGGGGTGGACGAGAACAAGCTCGCGGCGGAGGCGCTGAGAATAATGGAGGATATGTCGATTACGTCCCTCGTCATAAGGGACGACGACGGGAGACCCAAGGGGGTGATTCACATCCACGATATCTTGAGGGCGGGGATAAGCCTATGAAGAACGTGCTGATCGTGGGAGGGGCCGGATATATCGGGAGCCACGCGGTGAAGAGGCTGATGGCGGAAGGGATAAATCCGATCGTTTTTGACAGCCTGATAACCGGCCACCGGGACGCCGTCCTGTGCACCGATTTCATCGAGGGCGATCTAAAAGAAAAGAATGATATCCGGGCAGTCTTTGAGAGGCACGAGGTGGACGCCGTGATGCACTTTGCGGCGCACTGCTACGTCGGCGAGTCGGTGGAGAACCCCCGGAAATATTATATCAACAACGTCTTGGGAGGGCTGAACCTACTCTCGGCGATGCTCGAGGCGGGCGTCAAAGACCTCATCTTCTCATCCACCTGCGCCGTCTATGGTGAGCCGCTCGAGATCCCCCTCTCGGAGGCGCACCCGAGAAATCCGGTAAATCCGTACGGCGTGACGAAATATATCTTCGAGATGGCGATGGAGGACTACGCCGCGGCGTACGGGTTGAGATACGTCGCGCTCAGATATTTCAACGCCGCCGGAGCGGACCCGGAGGGGGAGCTTGGGGAGCGCCACGATCCGGAGACGCACCTGATACCCCTGACGCTTATGGCGGCGGGGGGCGCAAGGGACGAAATCACGGTCTTCGGGGAGAACTACGACACCCCGGACGGCACTTGCATCAGGGACTACATCCACATCTCCGATCTGATCTCCGCCCACCTTCTCGCCTACCGGCATCTTAAGGCGGGGGGCGATTCGGGCGCCTTCAACCTGGGGAGCGAAAAGGGCTACTCGGTAAGGGAGGTGATCGACGTCTGCCGGGAGGTTACGGGAAGGGAGATAAAGGTCACGGTCGGAGACAGGCGCCCCGGCGATCCGCCAATGCTCGTGGCTTCTTCAGAAAAGATAAAGGGGGAGCTGGGCTGGGAGGTTAAGTTCGACGATCTAACGGAGGTCGTTCGGACGGCGTGGAATTTCATGCTGAAGAGGAAAATGGTGAAATGACGGTGGAAAGGATATGGGGGATAGTCCCCGCCGGGGGGAGCGGGAGCAGAATAGCAGACGCCGGTATCAAGGGGAAGGACGGCATACCAAAAGGGGCAATTGGTGGAAAGCTCCCAAAGCAGTTCATCAGGGTGGGCGGAGTTCCCATCATCGTCAAGACGCTAAAGGCCCTCTTTAAGGCGGGCGTTCTATCCGGGATCACCGTTCCGGTTAAGGAGGAGTATATCGGGCTTGCCCGGGAGCTTATCGTGGAGTTCGGCCTCACCGACAGGGATATATCGTTCGTTCCCGGCGGCGAGACCCGCCAGGCCTCCGTCTTCAACGGGCTTCTCGATATCGAAAAGATGGGCGGAGCGGAGATCGTTCTCATCCACGATGCGGCAAGACCGATTATCGATCCGGTGGTGGTGACTGCGGCGGTCGATGAGGCAAGGAACTTCGGGGCCGCGGCCGTAGGAGTGGGCACCACGGACTCCTCCGTTCTGGCAAAGGACCTCTTCATCGAGAGCTACGTCCCGAGGGAGAGGCTCTTCTCGGTGCAGACCCCCCAGGTTTTTAAGTACGGTCTTATCATGGAGGGGCACAGGATTGCTCTGGCCGAGGGCATAACCGACGCCACGGACGATGCGGGGCTGGTTTTGAGGATGGGAAAGAAGGTCAGGATAGTCCCGGGGAGCCCTGATAACATCAAGGTCACGTTCAAGGGCGACCTCGACAGGATTCTGTGACCTTTTTACAGTGAGCATCCACTCCTCGGCGGGGCCTGTGGTGTGGGTGGGAGGCGAGTGGCGGGCGGCGAGTAGATATATCGGCGAAAATATGTTATAAATATAGACAGGTAGTTGTTTTTGGGATCGGGGGCGGCGTTATTAGTTTTTTGGGGGCGGTCTTACTGATATTGTGACGATATGGAAGAGATACGAATCCTCGACATAAAGGTAAATCCCCTGACCGCCGGGGAGCTGAACCGTGAGATAGGCGCAATAATCAGGGAAAATCGAAAGGAGCTCGTCCTCAATGTAAACGTAAACGCGATAAACCAAGCGATCAAGCACCCCTTTATGAAGGATCTCTTGAACAGCGCCGCGGTAGTCTTCTGCGACGGCCACGGGGTGATGTTGGGTGCAAAGATACTCGGCCATGATATCCCAGAGAGGATAACCTACGCCGACTGGATGTGGGACCTTTCGGCCTACATGGAGGCCGAGGGATTTTCCTACTATTTTTTGGGGGCGGAAGAGGGGATTGCTTTGGCGGCGGCGGAGAGGCTTGTCGGGAAATTCCCCGGCCTCGAGATCGCGGGAACGAGAAACGGATATTTCGACAAGGGGAATGGCGCCGAGAACGATGCGGTGATAGATGAGATAAACAGGGTGTCGCCGGACGTCCTGGTCGTCGGGTTCGGGATGCCGGCCCAGGAAAGGTGGCTAAAGGAAAACTGGGAGAGAATAGACGCGAGGGTCGCGCTTACGGGCGGGGCGTGCTTCGATTTCATATCCGGCAGGGTCAAGCGCGCCCCGAGGTGGATGATGGCCCTCTGGCTCGAGTGGTTTTTCCGCCTCCTCCTCCAGCCGAGGAGGATGTTTTACCGCTACGTTATCGGAAATCCCCTCTTTATAGCGAGGGTGATCTTGGAGAGGCTTAAAAAGGGGCTTAAAAAATAAACGGGCTTAATTTTGTAAAATGAGCGTGAACAGAAAAAAAATCCTCCTTTTTGTCTTCGTCGTTTTTCTGCTTCTGTCTGCCGTAATCAGGATGATTCACCCGGGGGCGGACGCCCCCTTCGACCTGTCGTGGTCCCAGGGGCCGAGCACCGACGCGTCCTACTACATAGAGCCCGCGGTAAGCTTCGTCAAGGGGGGGGAGCTCAAACCCATCTCGAGCATCTGGAACGCCCCCGGCTACTACATCCTTTACCTGCCGTTCCTCCTTCTCTTCGGCGTGGGGTACGCCCAGCTCAATCTGATAACCGCGGCAATCAGCCTTCTGGGCTTCGTATTCTTCTTTCTGATCTTAGTGGACCTGCCAAAGAGGGAGGACGATATCAAGACCGCCCTTTTCGCCTCCGTCTTCTGGGCCTTCACCACGTTCTTCGCGATGTACAACAGGATTCCCCTCATCTACACCGCGATGATTTTCTACATGCTCGTCTCGGCGTGGCTCTGGTTTCTCGGCACGAAGAAGCCCCTCTTTTTCATCCTCTCCTGGATCGTGATCTTCGCAGCCGTCCTGTACGTCCGGGTGATCGCGGTGGCCCTCGTCCCCGCATTCCTGATGGGGCACATCCTCCTCTTCTTCGGGGAGGGGGAGGGAAGTAGAAACAGGGTCATCAGGGCGGTGACGCTTCTGGCGATCGCCGCCGCGGGAATCGCCCTCGTGTTGTTGGTGGGGAAACTCTTCAACCTCTCGCCACTGGACATAGCGCTGGCCAGGGTAAAGGCCCACCTCAAGGAGGATATCTTCGGCGACGGGTTGATCGTCTACTTCTTTAACCTCGGACAGAGCGGCGGGATAACCCGGTACCTTCCCGTGGTCTCGCTGTTGGCCTATTCATACATAATCGTCTTTGTAAGGGACGTCTTCGCGAAGAGGCTCGACTTCAACGACGGCAAGGACGTGATGAAGGTGGTGATTCTCGCCTGGGCGGTCTTCGGCGCCTTTTACACGATCCTCTTCAAGTACGCCCCGCCGAGGTACTTCCTCTTTCTTATGCCGCCGCTGTTTATCCTCGCCGGGATGACCTGCGCCCGCCTCCTTGCGCCCGAGAAAAAAGCGGAGTTCGGATACGGCTACTACTTCGTTCTCCTCTTCTGGCTTCTGTTTCTAATCTTCAGGGTGCTTCTGATAGTTTTCTCCTACTTCATGGTCAACTTTATGACCTTTGCCGTTGGGTTCAGGCTCTCCGCCGAGGCGGTGGGGCGGTTCAACGCCCTGATCGAGTTCTTCAGCTCGTTTTATCTCCTCCTCTCGATATCCCTTATACTCTCCCTCTCGATTATGGCGGTGATCTACCTGATAGACCGGGCCGGAGAGAAAAAGGAGGAGGAGCTTACGGTGAGGAGGGGGATAAGGATCGCCTTTGTCGTGGCGTCGATGGCATGCTTTCTCTACTACCAGGGGGCGATCTACCGGCGGTGGGCGGCAAATCCCCACTATACCCTGGTAAATACCTCCAGGGAGCTTGCCCGCCTCGTTAATGAGGATGTGGTTGTCGCCGGCCCCTACGCCCATCCGCTGACCATAGAGAACGACCTGAGACATATCTACATGACCTTTACAAGGCCGAAGAGTAAGCCCCCGTGCGAGAGGTTCAAGGGCTCGAACGTCACGCACCTTCTTATCGACAGCAAGAACGGGCT
>Ga0180432_10010172_pt1 | contig 11319 bp, 15 predicted proteins | sample SS_ome_10_FD_132414 | JGI IMG/M metagenome (GOLD analysis project Ga0180432, IMG submission 132414) | Hypersaline lake sediment archaeal communities from the Salton Sea, California, USA - SS_1_MS_2 metaG | ecosystem: Environmental > Aquatic > Non-marine Saline and Alkaline > Hypersaline >... | reverse complement strand
GTGCTAGCTGAAGACGAAGAAGAGCAAGCGAAAGCAGAAGTAGACGAAGAGCTATGCTAAAGCAGGAGCGAAAACGATGCTGGCGGTATTGGGTGATCTTCACCTTGGCCGAAGCCTGTTTGGTTTCGACCTAACCCCTTTCATACGCGGTACTATGTACCGCTTCTTTCATTACTGCCGGGCGAAAGATGCCCTAGCGGCGGTAGTGCTAGGCGATATCTACGATCGCCCCCGCCCAAGCATCGAGCTTGAAAAGATCGTGATGCAGTGGGCGCAAGAATTCAACCGCGCGCAGATCCGGCTTTACCTGATGGCAGGTAACCATGATGTGATCTCGAAGGCTGGCTTGATCTCTGCGCTCGATGTGATCAAAGCGGCTAACCTGGAATACGTGCACATCATGGATCGCCCGATCCGTTGCTCGTGCGCTGGCGTGCCGCTTGTGTTTGCCCCCTTCCCTAGCCCTAGCACTGAAGAGCTTTGGCAATCGCAGCTAGAAGCCGCTTGCGCCGATCCTGAATTCGTGGCCTTCACGCATCTGAATGTAGAAGGGGCGAAGCTAGGCGATCAAGAGTGGATCTACCGCGGCGGCGATCACGATCTGCCCGATCTGCTGCAAGAGCACGCAGAGATGATCGTTAACGGGCACATCCATAAGCAGCAGCGGGTAGGAAACGTGCACATGCTAGGCGCTGCGCAGCGGCTACGCTTCAGCGAGCGCAATAACCGTTGCTCGTTTGGGTGGCTGCCAGATCCGGGCAAGCTGCTGAAGACAGATCACGAAGGGATCAAGCTGCGGCAGATCGAGATCGACGTTAGCGCGTGGGGTAACAACGGCGAGCCGATGCGCACCGCAGACGCGATCAAGGCGATCGAAGCCGAAGACGTAGACAGCGCGATCGTGAAGGTGCAGCCCTTCACTGATGAGCGATCGATCTGCCAGTGGGCAGAAGTCGAGACGGCGATTTACAACGGCGGCGCGCTTCATGTGCAGCTTGCTACGCCTATCTTGACGAAGAAGAAGCGAGAGCAGAAGACGAAAGCCGAAACCGCTGTAGGCGAGCCGCTAGAAGCTGCAAAGGGCTTCATCCGCTCGCGGATCACGGATAAGGCAGAGCGCCGCGAAGTCTACCGGCGCTTCAAGCGATTGCAGCAGGAGTAGAGAAAATGCCTACAGTAGAGAAAGCAAGAGAGCAACTGATGCGCGCGCGGTGGGATGGCACGCGCTGCCCATGTTGTGATCAATATGCGAAGGTTTACAGGCGCACGATCACCGGCACTATGGCGTGCTGGCTAATCTGGCTTGTGCAGAGTTACCGGCGCGAGCCGCGTTGGTATCATGTGCGCGAGAGCTTCGGCAACGCTAACCCCGCCCGCAAATACCATACGGGCGATTATGGCAAGCTGCTGCATTGGGGCCTAATCGTGGCTTCAGAAGAAGAGGTAGAGGGGAAGAAGAGCGCGGGCTATTGGAAGCCCACGCGCAGGGGCTACCGCTTCGTGCTAGGCAAGATCAGCGTAGAGCGGCACGCCTACGTTTATAATCGCGAGTGCATCGAATTAGCCGGCCCGATGATTACGATCACCGATGCGCTAGGCACTAAGTTTGACTACGATAAGCTAATGCGTGGTGCGCTATGATCGTGCGCTCTCTTTCAGTTGATGGCTTCATGGGCTACGCGCGCAAGTGCTCGCTAGACTTCACCGGCAAGACAACGATCGGGATCGTGGGCGCTAACGAATGCGGCAAGAGCACCCTTCTTCAAGCGATCAGTTATGCGCTCTACGGTCGCACGCTGGCAGAGCGTGAAGTGCAGTTGATCAACGATGATTGCGATCGGCTGATCGTAGAGCAAGCGATCGAGCTACCTACCGGCAAGGTGCTAGAGATCACCCGCGGGCGCACGGCGAAAAACGAGAGCATCGTAGAATGCGGCGGCTTCCGCGGGAAGCCTTCGGCGGTTGCTGATCACATCGCGGATCAGCTTCGCTTAGCCTACGATGATTTTGTTAGCCTTACCTATTTTGTGCAAGGCGACTTACACAAATTCATGGAAGGTAATAAGCGCGAATACTTCGCCCGGTGGACCGCGGGCCTTCGCGTATGGCAGGGCTTCGAGCAAGCGGCGGCTGAAGAAGTGCAAGCCGTAGAAATGGCCCTTAGAGAGCGCCAGATAGCCCGTGAAGCGGCTTTGCGCGTGGTAGAGAGCGAAGGGACCATAAAAACAGAAGCCCGCGCAGCGCGCGCAGAGATGCTTAGAGCGCAGCAAGACGCGGAGCGCACCGCGGATCAAGTGCGGGCGCTGCAAGCTGAGATCAAGGCGCAGAAGACGGCTGAAGAGCTACGCAAGGCGGCAGACGCGCTAGCCGATCAACTAGCTGCGCTAAACCGGCAGCTTCAGCGGGCCGATCGAGAGCTTAACGCGCTGCGTCGTGAGTATAACCAGATCCACAAAGGGAAGTGCCCCCTACTAAATATCAAGTGCCCCGATCTCGAAGATGCCGGCAAAGAGAAGCGGCAAGAGATCACCGCGAAGATGCGCGAAGCGAAAAACAACCGCACCGATCTAAGCGATCAATGCGATGAAGTAAAAGACCGGATCGAAGATATCCGGGCGCAGCTATCGAGCCAACCGATCAGCAGCTTGAAGGTTGAACTAAAAGATCTGAAGCGGGCGCTAAACGATGCCAACCGAGAGCTTCACAACGCTACCCGGCGCAATGCGCAAGCGCAGCTAGGGGTAGAAAAGGTGAAAGAAGCGCGGGCGAAGCTGCGAGAGCTAAAAGACGGCGACAAAGAGATCAACGAAGATCTGCGGCGCTGGCAATTCGTGCGCTTCATGTGCGGTAGAAGCGGGATCCCGGCGAGCATAGTAGAGCGAGAGCTTGCGCGGGTAGAGAGCCGCTGCAATTGGGTGCTAGAGCGGCTTGATTACGAAAAGCGGATCAGATTCAGCGGCTTCAAAGAGCTAGCTAGCTTTGAAAAGGTGTGCCCGCAGTGCGGCGCTGAAAGGTGGCACAAGCAAACGTGCCGCGATTGCGGATCACCGCGGCCCAAGAAGCGGAAAGAAGAGCCCACGGTTACGATCGTGCATGGAAATAACGAGCGGCCCTTTTCATTGGAAAGCGGCGGCGGCAAAACGCTTCAGAGCTTCGCTGCGCGGATGGCGGGATCGCTCTTCGTTGCAGCCATGACGGGGATCCCGATGCGGCTGGTAATGTTGGATGAAGTTTTCGGCATGCTAGACGCTGATAACCGTCAAAAGCTGATGGCTCTAGTTATCGACAAGTTATCAACAGAATTCGGATTGCAGCAGCAACTAGTTGTTTCTCACCAAGAAGACGTGATCAACGCTGTTGACAATCTGTTGATAGTTAGACGCGAGCGCGGTAGCTCGGTGGCTAGGTGGGCGTGATGCACATCCGGCTACTGTTTGATCTACCCGTGCAAAAAGGCCACGGCATGCGCAGCGGGCGCGTGCTGAAAGTTTTAGGAGAGAAGCGCGAAGCATCCAAGGCGGGCGGCTTTCAAGGTCGCCTTATAGGTTATTGGGTGCAAGGTGATGCGGGCGAGCAAGTTTGTGTGCTTTCCCGTGAATGCGAAGAAGTGCCAAAAGGAGAAAGGCAAATGTCTACCACCGAGAAAGCAGCAGCAACGAAGGCGACCGCGAAGAAGAAGACGAAGAAGGCGGCGGGCGGCGCTACGCGGGTGCAGAAGCCGGCAGCGCAGCGGAAGGCGAAGAAAGCACCACCGAGCGACAAACCACCAAAAAAGGATAGCTCTCGATCCGCTGTTGCCGTGCGGCAGTTGATCGATAAGGGCGCAAAGGTGCTTCGCCTTAGCCCCGATAAGATCAAAGATGATTGGCGGGCGCGGCAAGACTACGGCGCGATCGATGAGCTTGCCGAAGACATCCGCGCAAACGGGCAGATGCAGCCGATCTTGATCCGCAAGAATCCAAAGGGTGAAGGCTATCTAGTGATCGCTGGCGCCCGAAGGCTGCGGGCGTGCAAGAAGCTGAAGACGCTGGTAAGGGCGATCATCGTTAAGCCGGAAGATGAGCTAGACACGCTCACCTTGCAGCTTGCAGAAAACCTCATGCGTAAAAACTTCGAGCAGCTTGAAGCCGGCGAAGGCATGAAGCGGCATAAGAAGCTTTACGAGAAAAAGCACCCCGAAACCAAGCACGGCGCGCGCGGCGGCGATTCAAAGAAAGTCGTAAAAAGTACGACTAACCCGGTGCTGCGCTACACGCTGGCGGTTGCGCAGCAGATGGGCGTTTCAGAGTCCAAGGTGCAGAAGCTCTTGCAGCTTGCGGATCTGCCAGAAGAAGAGAAGAAAGAGATCCGCGAGCAGCCAACCCCGCGCGCACGAAACAAGGCAGCAGCCGATAAGCAAGCGGCGCAGCGGCGGAAGAAGAAAGAGCAGAAGCTAGCCGAAGAAGCAAAAGCGCGGCAAGCCGAGCGGAAGGCGGCAAAGAAGAAGGCGGCAAAGAAGACGGGCAAGAAGACGGCGCCCGATCGGCCTTCAGGGCATGTGCTTGCGGGGAAGTGGGAAGATCACATAGAAGCGCTGCGCGAAGCCGGCCCCTTCGATCTGATTCTCACCGATCCACCTTACGGCGAAGAGCGCAGCTTGATCCAGCACGCCACGCGATCGAGCATCACAGAGAATATCAGCGATTGGGATAACCTCGATGTGGGTTGGGTTAACCACTTCGCGCCTACGCTGGCCAAAAATGGGCAGATGATCATCTTCTGCCCGCTCGAAGCGATCGGCGACTATCAAGCCGTCTTCGCTATGGCGGGGCTAACGTACCGCGGCGCGCTGGTATGGCACAAAACCAACCCCGGCACCGCGCACCGCCCGGTTTATCTCTCTTCGCTCGAAGCGATTGTGTGGGCTACCAAGGGCAAGCGCTACCACTTCCCACCGTGGAAGAATGCGGGCAAGCCTGAAGTGCACAACTTCCGCGAAGGCCCGATCTGCGGCGGCAAAGAGCGGCTCGATCACCCCACGCAGAAACCGCTTTGGCTTGTGGAAGAGCTTTTGCTGCGGCATACCGTCAAAGGCGATTCGGTGCTTGATCCCTTCATGGGCGTTGCTACCACGCTGGTAGCTGCCGCGAAGCATGGGCGCGTTAGCGTGGGCGTAGAGATGAGCAAAAAGTTTCTGCGGCTCGCAAAGATGCGCCTACAGGCGCTTCGATGAGAGCCCGGATCATCAGAAAGGTGCTGAAGCGCCCCGCGGCTGATACGCCGCGGGTGTGCATCGGCATAGATGCTTCATTAGTGGGGCATGCGATCGCAGTGATCGACGCTGCGGGCGCTGTTGATTGGGTTAACGGGTGGACTGATAAAGAAGCAACGCAGAAGCGCCACCCCGAGCACCTAAGCTTCTACAAAGCTGATGAAGCGAGCAGCGATCATTGCAGACTGCAACGGATCGCGTTTCTCTTCGCTTGGACTGTAGCCGTGATCAACGATTGGCGCGAATCAAGCGAAGTAACCGTAGCTATAGAAGGCTACGCTTTCAGTGGTAAGGGGGTGCGGGCTAGCGATCTGCATGAGCTAGGCGGGCTGATCAAGCAATGGCTGCTAAAAGAAGCGATCCCCTTTCGCATCTACGGGCCTTCAGAAGTAAAAAAGGCTTGGACGGGTGCCGGCAATGCAGACAAGGCATTGATGCAGATGGCTTGCTATAAGCGCACGGATCTTGACTTCACGCAGATCGCGCAAGGCGGCGACGGGCTAGCCGATGCGGTGCTGATCGGGCTGTTGCTGCACAGCGAGCTTGCGCTAAAAGACGGCAGCAAGCCGAAGGTGCCTAAATCAGTCTACGCGGCGCTGAAGAAGACAACGAAGGCAGAGCCGATCCCGCTGTATCAGCGGCCCTTCATCGTGGGCGAGTATAAAAACCGCTCGCCTACGATGGGATCCTACGCTGGCCCGGATCCGCTTGACAATTAACTAGGCTTGTGTAGGGGGTGCGCAACGCGGTAGACTGCATGCGCACCTTAACAGCGAGAGCGGAAATGTTGGCAGAAGCTATGAGGCAAAATGAAATGCGACAAGAAGACGCGACCGAGCGGCTAAGGGCAATCTTAGAGCGGAATGTGCGGGCACTTGTCGATCAGCCGGATAAGGTCAGTGTGCAAGCCACGATCAGCGACGGGGGAAACACCGTTGTTTTAACGATCGATGTTGCTGCGGGCGAAGTAGGAAAGGTGATCGGCAAGAAAGGCAGAAACTCGCATGCTCTGCGCACGTTGCTTGAAGCCGTGGCGGCGAAGTATAAGCAGCGCGTGGTGATCGAGATTTCAGACGATCAGCGGCGCAGTAGGAGAAACCATCATGCAAGCTAAAACTTGGAGGGAAGTAGAAGACCGGATAAAAGAAGCCGTAGCGGCGGGGATCCTGGTAGACAAGCGGGCAGAGATGCCCCGCGGTGTGATGGGCGGGAAGGTGCGCGAATGGCCAGATCGCGATCTCGAAGATGTGCTAGGCGTTGCCGTGCATCAGAGCGCGGGCCGCAACACAAAGGATCCGAAAGCAACGGGGCGCTACCATACGAGCGCAACAAACCACATCACCCCCGGTAGGCCGCTGCCTTCGCTCGTTTACCACCTTGCGATCGTTGATACGGGCGAGTGCTGGCTATGCGGCGATCTTAGTTGGCGCACCTATGGGCAGGGCGCGGGCGAGAAAGATCACCCCGGCGACGAAAACACACACTTGATCTGCCTTCTGATCCTTGGCGGTTTTCATGGGCTCGGTTGGCGCCCCAAGTGGGCTAAGAAGGGGCCTACTGCGGCGCAGATGGATAAGCTACCGAAGGTGATCCGCTGGCTAATGGATACCTTCGGCTTCGGTGGTGAAGGTGTCTTCGGGCATTACCACTTCGGCAAGAGCGCGTGCCCCGGCTTCGTGGCTACCGAGTGGATCGAAGAATGCCGCGCGAAAGACGATAAGGCAGAGCTAGTAGATACGCGCGAAGTGCAAGAAGCGCTGCTGCGTTGGAATCCGGCTTGCTTGCCTAAATACGGCGCAGATGGTGACTACGGGCACGAAACGCGAAGGGCGCTGATCAGCTTTCAGCAGGCGCACGGCATACGGAAGACCGGAAGGGAAGATCCCTTCACCGAGCTTCTGCTACTTCAGAAATACCCCGATCCGGCTCTCGCTTCGCACGTTGTCTTCACAGAAGATGAAGTAGAGCCCGTGATCGTGGAGCCACCGAAGGCTGAAGAGCCACCGGCACCGGCACCGCAGAAGAAGGGCAAGAAGAAGAGCAAGAAGAAGGGCAAAGCGGAGGATTAGCGAAGATGAGCCGGCACAACGATCCGCGGCGATGCGCGATATACCTAGACGGCTACAGCAGCAAACCAGACCTTTTAGGCAACGAAACGCAGCTAGAGCATATCGTGCGCACCGTGGCGGATCGTGCCGGCATGCAGGTGATCAAGTTGGTTACCAGCGAGATCGAAAGCGACTTGCAGAAGTTAAAACGGGATGTTTTTGAAGACGAAGGCGGAATCTCTATTCAAGCACTGATTTCTACCAGCCATATCACGCTGCACACTTGGCCCGCTAGATCGGCTTTCATGTTTGATCTAGTAAGCTGCAAGAGCTTCGATACGCTCGCGGTGCATCGCTACTTGGTAGGGGCGCTTGCTATAGAGTCAACCGCTCATTATCAGGTGTGCGATGGACGTTTTGATCTTCTGGGCTCTATTTCTTCGAGAGATGATACTAGCCCAGCAGCCACATTATGAAAAAGTAGACCGCGGCATAGCGTCAACTTATCTACCGTGGCGAAAATCGCGATACGTGCCCTATGCTCGCTATCCGGGCAATTGGCGCGTGAAGCCCACCAAGCGCGATCTAGTCTGCGCGCATCGTACCCTACCCTTCTGGACGATCTTACGGCTGCGAACAAAGCGCGGCGGCGTTGCTCGCTGCGTTGTGCTCGATCGTGGCCCTTACGGTTATTGCGCCCCCGCGAAGAGCAGCAAGGGGGGCAGATGCAAAAAAGGCTTTCGCTGGCGCGTTGCAGTGCGCCGTAAGCATCGGGCGAAAGGTGGATATTACAGGGGCGTGATCGATGCCACCCCCGCAGTGCATAGGATGATGGGATCCCGCGGATGGGTAAGCGTAACAGTCGAAAGGCTGGTAGGGGCAGAAAGGCGCAAGCGCGTGCTAAGGCTGAAATAGCGCGCGCTGCTCTGCCGCTAGTCTTTGGGCTGAAGCCGAAGCCCTTTGAAATGGCAGAGCCCTTCGGAGATAGCGAAGTAGCAACATCGTTTCGCTTCTTCGATTGCCCTAGCTACGATCGGTGCCTACACATTGCGTGCCTGGCAGACTGGAAAGGCATGACTTGCAGAGCGTGCCCCGTCTTCAAACAGTGCTGCGGTGTGTATACGAGGATCATACGAAAGCAAAGGTTGATAGATGAATCCGAAAGAAGAGAAAAAGAAAATGAAATCTTCCCTGAAGGCGCACCCCGATCGATCCACATCACAGCCGCCCGGCTCCAACGGATCAAGCTCGAAATTGCCGCAGCCATCGCCCCACCTTCAAAAGATGATCCTACCGGAAGGGATCGAGCTAACGAAGGGGGCGCGCAAAGAAGTGATCAGACAACATCAGAAGTGGCAACAGATGTTGATCCGCATGATCAAAGAAGGCTCGCAGGTAGTGGTGAGCCCGGAAGGGGCGCTAGAGCATGTTTTACCTTCCAAGCTAGTGAGCCTAGTTTGGCGCACCACGATCGAGCAGCGCATAGCGTTAGAGAAAGCGGAGCAAGAAAAGGCGGGCACTGATATCGATCTGCGCAAAGCTAGGCAGTCTGCCTTAGCGAAGATCAGCGCGGAGCAAGACGATCAGATCGCGTTAGAAGAAGCCTACGCGATCGTGAAGGCGGCGCGGGCGCAAGCGAGAGCGAAGCAAGCGAGACTGAAAGAAGAAGCCGCAAAGGCGGCTGAAGAAGGATCGGAGGATCAGAGCGATGCCAGTAAACACGAAAGAGCTGATCAAGCAAATGGAAGAAGTAGCGAGCCGACTTGATCAACACGAAGCGAGCGAAGGGATAGCAGAAGTAATCAGCGATTGGGTTACGTGCGTTGAAGCGCTAGAAGCGGAGATCATAGAGCTAAAAGAAACGGCGCAAGATGCAGAGAAGCCGATCAAGGAAATTCTAGGGGGTGCAGTTAGCGCGGCACGGGGCTACCAACCGCTGCCGGATTAGGGCGCGGGGGCCTTCGTGCGGTAAAATGCTCGCCAAAACAGGAGTGATCGTTATGTTTAGATTCATCGCCAATGTTTGGCGCAGCAATTGGAAAAACAAGATCATGCTGATCGCTGGCGCGCTGATTTTCCTTACCAGCGCGATCACGATCCCGTGGGCGGTAATCACGCGGCAAGGTGATCTAGCTTTTCTCGAAGCAAAAAACGGTAAGCCCTTCATGTGGGGTGCTGAAGATTTCCCGGTGCAGTGCATGGCGCACGAGAGCGTAGGCGAAAAGCAGCTAGCCGTCTTCGAGAAAGCCCGCACCGAGATCAACCGGAAGGCGGGGCGAGAGCTTTTAGGCCCGTGTAGCCCTTGGATGCTGAAAAAGCCCTTTCCTACGCGCCCGCTGCGGGGCAACCTTCTGATCCACGTAGGCACGGCGCCAGAGAAGCCCGTAGACGGCGTTTTAGTTGATACCCCTTGGACTGCCCACCCCGGCGGTTTAACGCGCTTGTGGGGCCGCACAGAAGCCGTAGAGCGCATCTACGGCGTGATGGTGTGGATCGATCCCAAATACGGCGAGAGTTTCCCGGTTTGGCTGCATGAGTTAGGGCATGTTTTGGGGCTGGCGCACGATAGGCTGCGAGATTCGATCATGTGGCCTACGATTCAGGAAAGGCCCGGCTCGCTGTCTAGCAAAGACGCGAAGGCGCTAGCCGAAGCCTACGCAAAATGAGGGCAGAGCATGAGCATGAAAATAGAAATGGATCGGCGAGACTGGATCAAGCTCGCCGAATTCATCAACGCAGCAAACGAGGCAAAAGAAGAGATCGAGCGTGTAGCAGCGAAGGGCACTCAACAGGTATCGATCAAGAAAGAAGCGATCGAAGCGTGGTTAGCAACGAAGGTGCCGGCGCAAGTGTGGATCAAGCTCGGTGCCCTAGTGAAAGAGGGGCTTGAAGATGGATGAAGCGCGCTACATAGACAAAATCCGGCCTTACTTGCGAAACGATGTTAGCCGCTTCGCGATGTTTGTTACCGATACGCTAACCGGATGCACCGAGCACAAAGACGTAGCGGGTGATACGGATCCCGATGAAGTAAAGGCAGAGTTGATCGCACGCTTGCAGGAGCGAGCAGCGGCGACTAGCTAACAACCGCGAGAGCGAAAGGGCAAAGAAGATGAACGTAGACACGGGCGAAGTGAGAGAGATCAGCGACGGCTTGAAAGAGCTTCTTGAAGACAAGGGGAAGATGAAACAAGCCGAATCGCAAGCCGCGATCATGGCGGGCATGCGGCGCAAGGTAGATGTAGCAGCGAAGGCAGCCCGCGCGCACAAGTCAAGCGAGCCCGTGAAGCCGGATCAGCCCACGAAGCGCGAAGTAGTTTGGCAGCTAGGCGACCCGATCGAAAACCTTGATCATTGCGCGATCGCTCGTGCTGTGCTGAAGCGCACCAAGCGCGCGCAAAAAGTCTTCAAGCGGGAAGGCGACAAAGCAGGCGCACGCAATTGCCAGATCGAGATCGACGCGATCACGCAAGCGCTGCAAACCTACTTGAATCGCCCCCGCAGATGATAGACGGCGCACGAAGCCGGGCGCTTCGCTTTGACAAGGTGCTATCAAGCGACGGCGCGATCGTGCTCGCCCACATCAACGGGTGTGTATGGGGCACGGTGCGCGCCCGCAATGCGCATATATGCGCGATGTGCCGGGCTGGTATCAAGCCCAAAGAAGAAGCCCTAGCGCCACTAACCGAAGCGGCCCGGCGCGGCGTGGTGCGCTACATGCGCGTTTGCATCGCATGCGCGCAGAAGGCGGCAGAGCCATGAAGAAGAAACCAGAGAGCAAGGCAACAGAGATTCAGACGGTGATCTGCTTAAAGTCTCGCTTCAAGTCGCTGCGAGATGCGATCAAGTGGATACGTGATCACGATTTCAAGGTGCGGCACAAAGGCAAGGCACCGGACACCACAAGCACAAGCTTCCGCTTCAGGCAACGCGATCCGGGCGACTTCAAGAAGGGCACCTTTCGCACCATCGAGCTAGATAAAGGTGTGAAGGCAGTAGTAGGCACACCGAAAGAGAAAG
>Ga0180432_10010171_pt1 | contig 11319 bp, 9 predicted proteins | sample SS_ome_10_FD_132414 | JGI IMG/M metagenome (GOLD analysis project Ga0180432, IMG submission 132414) | Hypersaline lake sediment archaeal communities from the Salton Sea, California, USA - SS_1_MS_2 metaG | ecosystem: Environmental > Aquatic > Non-marine Saline and Alkaline > Hypersaline >... | reverse complement strand
GTGCATGCGAACGATCTCGCTACGCGGGTTGAAGACGTTCGTGAAGACCATCGACGGGCCGCAAAAGACATGGTCTTCCAGCGTCACCCCCGGATAAACCGACACGTTGTTCTGTATCTTGCAGCCGTTCCCCACGGTTACGTCGGGCCCGATCACGACGTTTTGGCCGATCTTGCACTCCTCGCCGATCTTCGAGTTCTTGAGAACATGAGAAAAATGCCATATTTTCGTGCCCTCGCCGATCTCGCAGCCGTCGTCGACCACGGAAGTAGGATGAACGAAGTAGGGGCTCTCCCTGCCCCCGGCCGGCGGGGTCGGCCCCCTTGTGGTGCCGTTGTTCTGCAGCGATTGCTGGCAGGCATCGAGCACCTTGAGGACTTGCAGGCCCTCCTGCCCATCGGTCCACGGCTGCTTACGGAAGGCGGCGCACTCGAGAAAATGCAGACACTCGGCGCGTAGAGGCTCCACCGTGTCGATCTCCATCGGCTCGGCCTCGGCCTTTACTGCCGTGGGAATTCTGTTCTTCCACTCGATCTTATGCGGATACACCACAAGCTTGTGCGGCGCGGTGTCGTCGAACACGGCCATCTTTTCCGAGCCGACGACCACGAGGCGCTGCTCTTTGGATGGGTGCAGCCAGCTCACGAAAATATGGGCCCGCACCCCGCTCGGAAACAGGAACTGGCTGACGGTAACGTCCGCGACGTTCTCATTGAGGTAGCTGCCGCCCTGGCACGATATCGTGGAGGGCGCTTCACCGAGGAGAGCGAGCATGACCGAGATGTCGTGCGGCGCGAAGCTCCACAGAATGTTCTCCTCGGTTCGGATCTTGCCCATGTTGAGCCGGTTTGAGTAGAGGTACCGGATGCGCCCCAGGGCGCCGTCCCGGATGAGACGGCCCAGTTTGACGACGGCGGGATGGTAGCGAAGAATATGGCCGACCATGAGGGTCTTCCGGCGGTCGGCCGCGAGCGCGACAAGCTCCTCGCCGTGGCGCACACTGATGGCGAGCGGCTTCTCGACGAAGACATCTTTGCCCGCGTCTATGGCTTTTCGGGCCAACTCGAAATGTGTGACCGCGGGCGTGGCGATGGCCACGGCGCCTATGTTGTCGTCGGAGAGCGCCGCTTCCACGGAGGAAACGAATTCGACGTCGGGGTACTTCTCTCTCGCAGGTGATTCACGGTCGGGATCCGCGTCGCAGATCAGGTGCAGCACGCCGATCTCATGAAAATTCCTGACGAGGTTCTTGCCCCAATATCCGAAACCGATCACCGCTACTTTGCTGAAGTGCCCTGGGTTCATTATCCTACCCTAAATCATGTTTCGAGATGGTACTTCGATATTACTCGGCCCGGTGGCGCGGCCCGGGCCGGTCTGCACCTGCGACTTGCGGTGCGCTTTCGGCTTACGCGTATTCCTTGATGTTTTTGTCGCGTTCCGATTTATTGAGGATGAAACCAAGAACGTTCGCGTGGCCGAGGAGTTCAACCGCCCTTGAAGCCTGCTTGCGCCGCGTGCCGCCCGCCTCAATAACGATCACCACGCCGTCGAGCTGCGTTGCCAGATGAATGGTATCGGTCACCGGCAACACGGAGGCCGTGTCGAATACCACGTAGTCGAACCTGCTGCGCAATTCACCGATGATCTGTGCGGCTCGTCTGGAGCCGAACAATTCCGACGGATTAGGGGGGATATTGCCCGCGGGAATCAAGAATAGCTTCTCAACGGGCGTTGGAATGGGCGCCTCTTCCACGGCCAGCTTGCCCACCACCATATCAGCAAAGCCGTGCGTGTTTCGCATGCCCATGAGCCGGTGAAGGGAAGGTCTGCGGAGGTCTGCGTCTACCACGCATACAGACCCCTCGCAGTCGTAAGCGAGGGCCACGGCGAAGTTCAAAGCAACTAGGCTCTTACCTTCGCCCTTGGAAGCGCTCGTAAATCCCAGAGTTGAGGCTGCGCCCTGTGTAATCGTACGGATTACTGTGTTGAACTGCTTGAAGCTCTCGGTAAGCACCGTGCCCGGCTGATGGTAAGCGACAATGCGATCGTCAACGTGGACACCCTCAGCGCCGGTAACGACGATGGAAGGCTCTACGCCGGCGGGCCGCTCTTTTCGTACGGCCTCCATTTTCTTCAGGGCTTGTTCAATTCTCGACACTTCGATTGCTCCTACCTTTGAGGCGTCGGCCGCGTATGATGGGCGGCCGTGCTGTTTTCACCCGCCGGTGGCCGGCGGCCTTGTTTCAGAGCCGTCAAAAAAGCGCCTCGAGCGCAGATGTCACAATGTTTATACCGCCCCCGAAGACGAGCCAAGAGCCCAACCCGGCGCCGATGACTAGGGCCGCGATGAGGGCACTTCTCCTTAGCTTGCCGACACTCCAGCCGGCCGGCTCGGCTCGCTGCAGGACTTCGGCGGTTTTGTCCTGCTCGGGCGCGGGGGACACGAAACCGGCTGAATCGTCCATGTCGATTATCGCGTCGCGCGCGTACTGCCCATTAAACGACTTCTTCTCATCGATGAATCCCGCCAGCAGGACCGCGTTGCAGGCGATATTGATCTTGCGGGGTATGCCGTGAGAGTAAGCGTGAATCACTTCGTAGGCATCGTTGGAAAACTTCACGAGGCCATCGGGGCAGCCGGCGGCCGCCAAGCGGTGACGAACGTACCTCCCGGTTTCCTCCGGTGAGAGCGGCTTGAGGCGGCACCGCACGGCAATGCGTTGATTCAGTTGCTCGAGCTCGGGCGAATTCATGAGGTCGACGAGCTCGGGCTGGCCCACGAAGATTATCTGTACCAACTTCTTCTTGTCGGCCTCGATATTCGACAGCATTCGGATCTCTTCGAGGGCGGCGGGATCCAGGTTCTGCGCCTCATCGAAGATTATCACCACCGGCAGGCTTTTTGCAGCCTGCTCCTTCACGAAAGCCTCGAAAGCTGCAAGCAGCTTTTCGCGGGGCTGGTCGTCGTCCAAGGAGACAACGCCCAGATCATCGAGGATGATACGGAGAAGCTGCCTGAAGGTGCCTCGCGGGTTCAACACGTAGGCCAGTTTGAGGCCGGGATGGAGATTACGCATGAGGTTGCGCACCAGGGTCGTTTTGCCCGAGCCGATTTCCCCGGCAACCTGAATGAAACCTTCGCCGCTTTCGAGACCATAGGTAAGGTACGACATCACTTTCCTATGGCCCGGGCCGAGATAAAGGAAATCGGGATCCGGTGTTAGGTTGAAAGGCTTTTCTCTAAACCCGTAGAAAGCTTCGTACATGGTGCAACGCCAAGACCTCAGGTGCGAAACATGGCCCAGGCCTAGTAGCCCGCGGCGCACGGAGCCACCACGCCTGCTATAGCGCTCTTTCGATACCGCTTTTCAGCATGTTGATCATATTGGCCAGCGGATCCCTGATCACCGGAATTTTCCAGCAGGCCGCGGCGGCGGCACCGATCAAGACCAACACGCTCACCGCGATGAGCCAGCGCATTCTTTTGCGGCGGCGGAGGTCGCCCGCCGTAACTATCATCGGCACAACGCCGAGGCTAGGGATCCGGAGAAAATCACGCGCATCGTCTATAGTGGTCAGCGACTGATCGAGATATTCACGTCCGACCATTGCGGCAACCGCCACGGCCACTGTCGCGAACAAGCCGAATGCCACGGTTTTCAATGCGCTGCTGTAATCGGGCTTAGGCGAGGAACGGATCGTCAGCTTCTGGAAGGAGTTTATTCTTGCGAGCCGTGCGAGGTCAAAACGCCGTTGGGCGTCGGCCTTGGCTCTGTTGGACTCCGCGTACAACTGCCTGAGCACTTCGATCTCCCGTTCATACTTCGATTTCTGCTCGCGAAGCAGAGGGAGGTTGTGGATGTCTTCTTTCAGCTCAGTTTGCCGCGCTGTTTTACTGGCCCGTTCGCTCTCCAGCACCTGGATCTCAAGTTCGACGTTGTGCTCATCCTCGCGGTACCTATCGTAAACGGGGTTCGGTTCGACGGTCACTTCGGTTTTTTCGTCTTCCGTCTTGTCGCGCTCCTCTTTGAGCAGGTCGAGCTGGGTCTGGCGCTTTTTGACCTCTGGATGGTCGGGGGTGAATTTATCGGACATCAACAGAAGGGCGATCTCGAGCTCGGCGATTCTTCGATCGAGTTCCCGACGCTTAAGGCTGCGCTCATACTTCGCGAGGCTTTCTCTGGTGGCGGATGTCTCCTGGAGCCGTTCCTTGAGGAACTGCCGTTTTCTCGCCTTCGCTTCGAGCTCCCATCCGATCTCGTTGAGGCGCGTCGTCACTATGCCAAGGGTTCTCATGAGATAATCAGGGTCGCGCGTGAAGATCTCCCGGCCGTATCGCTGATTGAACTCACGCAAGTTTTTATCGGCCTGGTCCAGCCTTCTCTTCAAGCTCTCGAGCTCGTCATTGCGCCGATCCAAGGCCTCCAGGTGGCCCGATTTGACGGTTCCGATCCAACTGTCGAGGAATTTATCTACCAATTCACTTACAACGCTGAGGGCGATCTCAGAAGTCTTGCCTCGATACGACACCTGGATGTACTCGGTACCCATCGGGTTGACACTGACCGCGCCCAGGATTTCATTGTACAGCTTTTCGATATCCGCCTCGTCGTTGACGTTGATACCTTCGGCCAGCCCACGGACCGGCTCGCTGGTATCGCTGCCGGCTATTAATTCGCGGATATTGTTGTAATCCAGCATCCGGTTCCTGATATCCTGAAGCTTGTTTTGCGCCATTCGTAGTGGGTTCATGCGTGCGCTCACCTCTTCCTCGGCCGGGGTAGCGCCTATGTACAGCATGCAGGTCGCCTGGTATTTTTTCGGCGATAGGGCCGCCCCCACAAAGGTGGCGGGGATCAGAACGAACAGCGGCACAATGCCCCACCACTTGCGGCGGAGCAAGATGTTCACGTACTTGCCGAAGTCAAACTTCTGCGCGGGTGCCTGTTCCATCTGCAAAAGAACCTCCGGACGGGGTCCGTCGCCCGTCCTGAATGAAATGCTCCGAAGAAATCCCTGCGCCGTCCACGAACAGAGCACAGCCGGGCATTCAGCCCGATCAAAAACCCTGCGCGGCCCGTGCCGTAACTGCGGCGCCCAGTAGGCTCCTGAAAGGATACAACACGTTATCTATAGCGTAGCCGACCTTCGCGAATACGTTGGACGGAACATACACAATGTCGTTCTCCTTCAACTGAAGATTGAAATTGGCATTGCCCGCCATCGTTATCTTCTTGAGGTTTACCTTGAAAATCTTCGGGCTCTCGAGGTCGCCCCGCACCAGTCGCACACCACGGGGGGCGGACCTGATCGTTATGCTCCCGGCAGACGCGATCGCTTCGACCAGCGTGACATCGCCGGTGAAAGGCTGGGGGCCGGGACTCCTTACCTCGCCGAACACAAACACCTTCTTACTGTTGAAGCCCACGACGGTCACGGTAGTCTCGACATCCTTGATGTAATTGGCGAGCTCAGTGTCGAGCACTTCCGAGATCCCCTCGGGCGTTCTTCCCTCAACGTAAACGTCACCCAAAAGTGGAAACGTAATATAGCCGTCGGGACGTATGATCGCGTCAGTCGTGAGATCCGGATTATCTCGTACAGTGATTTGAATCACATCGGGCGGGCCGACCTCGTAGGTACCGTTGATCACCTTCAATCGTTCCGGCACGCTTCGCGACTGGATCGCGTTGATCCCTTCGCGAATGTCGGTATACGGAGTGCATCCGCCTGTTAAGGTCAACGCAATGACCCCGCCAAGAGCCACCCAAACACCTTTTCCCATATGAGTATTACCTCCTGCTCGCCCTGCCGGTCTCAGTGCGGACCGGGCAGTTTATTTGCGCGTGTAGGCAATTACAGCATCATTTAATCTTCGGCACAGTTCGCGGATCATTTCAGGCTTTAGGCAAGGCCATTACCTTAGTTCGTTTGCCCCGGCAATAGTTCGTATTTTAATAGAGCTGCTCGCGAAGCCTGATCATCTCGCTGACCTGCTGCTCGGTAAACACCCTCCAACCGCGCCAATCGCGCTTTGCCCTGGGGATCCTTCTCGCCTTTTCCCAACGAATGATCGTCTTGGTAGAAACACCGACCCGCTCAGCAGCCTTTGTGATTGTAAAGAGCCCGTCTGGATTAATCATTACGTTGTCCCTACTATAGCCTGACGGCCCGTACGTGTGACCGCGTGGCTCCGGCGCCGCCGGCCCGCAACTCGGTAGCCGCTCCTATTGCCGACGCGCAGACTCCGGAGCACCCCTGTCCCAGACTGTCCCGGACACACCCCAACAACAAAAAAACACGCCGTTTTGCGACGCGCCACCGGCGGAACTGAAATTGCGCGGCTACATGGTGCCTATTACGCAAAAAGCGTGCCAAAAGCTCTCAACAAGCTGATAAAACTCGGTCAGAACTTGATAACGTAGCCCCAATACCACATTATGGTGATGAAAATCAACACAGGCCGCCCCGGCGCAATTACCATGTTCAAACGAAGATTCCACTGTAGCATACATGCATGGAGGCTAAGACCCGGAGGCGTGCTCGCAAGTACTGTCAGGGTAACTAGTTATGCGAGTGTCCGGCATAGCAGACACCCGTTGGAAAAAATATACGTCGCTCCGGACCCGGACGCGAAGTCACCAAGGAACCCGGTGCGGCGCTTCCGGTCAAGCCGACGTCGGGTCCATCAAGATGTCCCGCAGATCGCCATCGAAACCCATCGAGGCGAGCAGCTCGAGGTGCGGCGCAAACTCGCCGACTTCATACAGGTTATGGGCATCGCTTCCGAAGGATAGCCGCACGCCGGCGTCCAGGCACAACCTCACGAACTCGGGCGCGGGCTCATTGGAGTGGAAGTTTACTTCCGCCGCAACGCCGGCCCGACGGAGCATCCGCGCGACCGGCTCGAACAGTGAAGCCGGTGTTTCGAGGCCGGCGCGCCGAAACACGCGAAAAGGATGGGCCAGGACCCGAATTCCCGACGTCACGAACTTCTCCGTAGTCGCCAGGAATTCATCGCTCACGCGAGCGATGTCCTGTTGCGGCTTTTGCAGCTCCGCGAGCGAATGCACGGCGCCGATCAAGAATCCGGCCCGCAACCGGTCCTCGGCGCGTACCACGGGCCTGCCGAGGAAATCGCAGTCGGCTTCCAGCCCTATACGTCGCGCGGGGCAATCGGCTCTCTTGGCCGCTGCGAAGTATTCGGCCATCCGGTCGCGGCGACCCTTCGGATAATCTGCGCCTTCGGTAAGGAAATCGGCCTGCCGGTAGGTTTCGGCGTCGAAGTATAGGTGGCCGGAATGCTCGGCAAAACCAATCCCCGCCAAGCCAAGGTCATCTGCCAGCGCCATCGCCTGGGCAATGTCCATATTCTCGCCGCAGTAGGCAAACTGCGTATGGACATGGCAGTCAACCAGCCGCAGGTGCGCGGGCATCCGCAAGTCATGCCTGCGGACGTCGATCCGGTCGCCGTCGACAGTGATCTCCAGGAATGAGAACTCCGCCTCGCACAGGGCGGGCGCCGCCAAGAAGCCAAGCGAGCCGGACCGCACGAGGTCCATCCCCTGATGATCGTGTCCGCTGATCGCCAGGCCGATGCCGTTGACGCGCATCGCGGCGATCACCTCTTCGGCGTTCGTGTAATTGAAGGCGCCGCCGCAGCCCGGGGGGAAGACCGGCACGTGCTGGAGCGCGACGATCGGCCCGTCGTGACCGGCTCGGGCCGCGGCCATCCGCTCGATGTCGGCGGTCGTGCGGCGAGCGTTCCAATTGGGCTCCTCGGGATCAAGAAACCAGACAAACCTAACGCCCTTCACATCTACATGAACCGGCGGCCGGTCGAAGACCTTGTAGAACGCATCGGGATCGCCGTCGTGATTGCCGGGGATGACTATCACCGGCGACTCGAGCACGTCTACAACGGCGCGCATTCGCCGCAGGCATTCGCGGGCAGTTGCCGCCCGACCATCGTTTATCACGTCGCCGAGTATGAGCGTGACGTCGGGCTTGATGAACCGGTTCAGGCGATGTGCTGCGCGCAGCAGCAGTATGTCTGAAATATCACTCCGCCGGCCGGTTTGAGCCGGCGCGTCGGCGAAATGTGTATCTGAAAGGGCTGCTATTCTGATAGGCATAATACTGACGGACAAAAAGCATTGGGCTGAAAGGCGCGCAGGGGCAAGCGTTCTACGGAGGGCCTCGGCCACGACGCGCCGACGATTGTGAAAATCAATACACGCACTCTTTCGCGGCGTCGGCAAACGCCTGCACGCAAGCGGCATCACCGTGGAAGAAATGGTCCGACGGACAACATATATAGCCCGCGTGGTCTTTGGTGGCCTCGAAGCAATCGATCACGAGCCGGCGGGCGGACTCGGGGGTGCCGTTTTCGAAGCCCGCGTTCTGGTCGAAGCCGCCTATGAAGAAAAGCTTGTCGCCCACGCGGCGCGACGCCTCGCGCAGGTCGCAGTCGCCGCCCATCGACGGAGGGGTCATCGTCTCGACGCCGTCTGTTCCGTTTTCCAGGGCGAGATCCAGCATGTGCATCAGTCCGCCGCACATATGATAGACGATCTTCACGCCATGCTGATGAAGCGCTTCGTGTTGCTTCTTGTCGTAAGGCAGGCTGAATTCCCTGAACATCTTCGGGCTGATAACGGTATTCGAGTTCGGGCCGCCACCGGTTTCGACCATGTCGGCGGGGGTACCTTCCCACATCTCGGCTACGCGGTTGGCTTTCTTCAGTATCTCTGAGAGCATGTGATGCACGAAGGCGGGTTTGTCCAGCGCCAGCATGATCGCCTCCTGCGTGCCGAACAGCATGCAAATGGCCATCCACGGATTGCCGCCGTTGCCGCACCAAGGGTGGCTGCGGATAATGCCCCGGTCGCCCAGCTTCTCTTTCACTTGCTTAACGGGCGCGATGTCGGCCGAGATCGGGCACGGAAAAAACTCGTTCCATATCTCGAAATCCTGCTCGGTTTTTAGAAGGTCCTCGGTCGACCACGGAGTGATCTCGCTGATTGTGCCTGCCTGGTGCAGTGTGCCTTTGGGGGTCGTGATCGTCTCTTCCCAGAGCTTATTGCCGTCGTCGTCGACGCCAAGATCGACCCGATCGGCCTGCCAATTCGCGAGGTCATCCTCATTGTATTCGTATGCAGGCGACACGTAGATGGCGAAGTCCATCCCGAATTTCTCAAACGCCCGCCACCCGTCGATGCCACCGCAGTACTTCTTGAGCCAGTAGCCCATCCAGCCGTGAACCTGGCAGGGAAGGCGGTCGGGCCGCCCGTTGTTCAGGGCTGTCAGCATTCGTTCGCGCGAAGTCATTGCCATGCGAGATTACTCCAACGTAAATCGGTAAGGCCGCGGCCTTGTGGCCGCTCTATCATTTATTATTGTCCTCAAACTTGATGTCGAAATCAACGTCCTCGTCGAAATCGAAGTCCTCGTCGCCGTCATCCTGAAACGGGTTATCATCGGCATCGAAAATATCAAAACCATACCCCATGCCGCTACAGCCGGGTATTCCGCAACACCAAAAGCCGCCCGCCCATTTCATCAGCGAGCTCATGTAAGTCTGCTCGCAATGCAGGCACCACACCAAACGGGGCGGGATGGGCGGCTTGAAAGGATCGTCCAAAGCTTCCGGCGGCAAGTCCTCGTGGTCCCTCATGTTATTCTCCCTGATCACGATCCAGCAACACCATGCACCCGGATGGCCCGATCATTTGACGTTGCGCGCGGCCATAGACGAGATAGCCGCCGCGCCGTCCGTTTTCCGCTCCCGCTTCTTTGGGGCCCTTCGCGCTTTCGTCACGGCCTTTGCCCGGGGCGCCCCGCACCATTTGGGTATGTAATCCTTTTCGGCTTTGAAGAGCTCCTCGGCCATCCTGCGGATTTCACCCGGCGAGCAAACGGCCGCCGAGAGCGGGTCGAGCATCATCGCGTGCATTATCGCCTCGCGATCCTTCTTGAGAATCCCCTGCACGCACAGCTCGAAGACCGCCATGTTGGACCGGCACAGCGCCGCGCACTGCTCGGGCAGCGGGCCGAAGTAAGTGGGGGTGAAACCCCGCTTGTCTACTACCACGGCAACTTCCACAACCCCGGTCTGCGGGAGGTTGGGGATCAGCCCGGTGTTCGGGACCGACGCGTAAATGGTCCTCGGCCGGTTGAGGAGGTGCGCTTCGACGATATCCGAGGCGTATTCGTGGCTCCGGCGCACCTCGATCTCGCGCTTGCCGGCTGCCATCTCGCGGCGCGATTTGTCGGTGCTCTTGCGCCACTCCGGCCAGCCGTCTGCATAAAAGCTCGTTCCCCCGCGGTATCCGTCGCGACAATGCTTCTTCAGCAGATCCTTTCGCTTGCGATAGTAGGGCACATACTCGGAGAAATGCCCGCTTGATTCCGTAACGAAGTAGCCGAATTCCTTCATCATGTCGAAGCGGACGGGGTCGCGCTCGTATACTTCCTCATCTTCCATCGCGGCGCGCAACACCGGGTACAGATCCTTGCCCTTATGCTTCAGCTCGGTGAACCACGACATGTGATTGACGCCGCCGCACTTCCAAACCATGTCGAAATGCGGCACACCGGCGATCCCCGCCAAGTGCCACGATGTCCCCTGCACCGAATGGCACAGCCCCACAAACGGCTGGTCGGTCGACCGGATCGAGCCGAGGGTCATGATCGACATCGGGTTCGTGTAATTCATGATGAGGGCGCTCGGGCACAGGCGCCCGGCGTCGTCCAGTATCTCAAGGAAAACGGGAAGCGTCCGCACCGCCTTCATAATGCCTCCGGGGCCGATCGTATCCCCGATGCACTGGTCGATGCCGTACTTAAGCGGGATGTCGTTGTCGTGCCGCACGCATTTGGTACCCGACACCTCAATAGTATTGATCAGGTAATCGGTGCCTTTGAGGACCTCTCTGCGGTCGGTTGAGGCATCGATGCTCCATTTCGTTTTTCCCATGAGATCGAGGATGCGCCGCATCAGCATTACATTGACGTCGAGTCGGCGCTTATCGATGTCCACCAGACCGATTACGCCCCGGTCGAGCCCCTCGATATTGAGCATGTCGGTGAAAAGCGGCTGGGTGAACCCGCTGCCCGCTCCCAGAAGAGTGATCTTGGTCGGCATTGTTTTCCTTTCATCAAGAACGGTCAGGTGCAAACACGTGCAACTGGCAGTTGCGTCAGACCAACGACGCCCTATTGAGGTTCAGGGCCATAGTCTTCAGTTTGCTCCAGAAGCCTAAGCTGCGCCTCTTGTGATATGCATTTCGTATCTGTGCCATCCCATGAACTAAG
>Ga0180432_10010170_pt1 | contig 11320 bp, 10 predicted proteins | sample SS_ome_10_FD_132414 | JGI IMG/M metagenome (GOLD analysis project Ga0180432, IMG submission 132414) | Hypersaline lake sediment archaeal communities from the Salton Sea, California, USA - SS_1_MS_2 metaG | ecosystem: Environmental > Aquatic > Non-marine Saline and Alkaline > Hypersaline >... | reverse complement strand
GCCATTCTTTACGCTGCCTAGGGTTTTCAGTTTACGATCAGCAGCATTTTTCCTTAGATCAGTTTAAAACCATAATGACTTGATTCGCAATTCGAATTTTTTGAAGCGCCGAAGGATTCTACATTTGTAGATGTATACATCATCCTTTTAGCAAATGAAGGGAGCAGATGACTTTAACCACTCCCTTCATCTCGATTATCCGTGGAGATTATCTATCCACCTCATGGCTTCCGTGTCACTAACCTTGATGAGGCTAAAAGTGTCTATAAGGACGCATTGAAAGTCTTCCGCTCTATTCCTGGCGCAAAACTTGACCAGGCCAGATGCACAATGAATCTGGGGAATGTCTATTTGGAGACAGATCGGTTTCAAGAGGCCGAAAATGCCTTCGGGTAGAGAATTGAAACGGAATCGCATAGACTTAAAAAGAGGCGTCGTATCTATTGAGACACTCAAAGGCGGCCCTGACCGGGACATTCTTCTTGACAAAGAAATTGTGCGCGCTTTGAAATCAATTCCCCGTAGCTTAAAGTATCCCCAAGTATTTCTTAATCACGGGAAGCCATATAGTAAAACAGCTCTCTGGAAGATCATAAGGCATGCCTTGGACAAAACTGGATTAAAAGATGTGGCACCTAAAGATGCGAGCCGTCACAGTGCCGCTACCCATATCCTTCAGAGAGGAGGATCGACCAGGCTAGTGCAGCAAATCTTAGGTCATGCTGACATAAGAACGTCGGAACTTTACACACATTGCCTGGTTAAAGACCAAGAGAAGGTAAAAAGAGGGAAAGCTGGAACTTTCGAGAAAAAGATTCTCTAGACTTAGGACATAATTATGGTGTTCACTTTATGGGGGTATATAAAAGAGGTAACTATCTGAAATTTATAGGTAGGTGTTGGCTGGGGGACGAGGATTCGAACCTCGGTTAGCGGGGCCAGAACCCGCCGTATTACCCCTATACGATCCCCCATCTGTAGAAAGAGTTTTAACGAATTCTACGGAGAAGTCAAGAGAAAAACCGAGTTTCATCCTGGAGGCAAAACAAACACAGGGTAAAATTCTAATATCATTCAACCACTTTCCAGCACCGGACCCCATGGTTTTCACCGACCTTATGGAAACTGATCTCATCTCTGCGGCAACGATCTTCTACCATTGGGCATCTTTCCTGGAACTTACATCCGGGTGGCGGGTTGAAAGGGCTTGGGACGTCCCCTGAAAGGGGTTTTCTTTCACGCCGGGCATCCGGTTCCGGGATAGGAATGGATGAAAGTAATGCGCGGGTATAGGGATGCCAGGGATTATCGTAAAGGGCCTCTGCCGGCGCATATTCCATAATATGCCCCAGGTACATGACAGCGACTGTATCGCTGATATACCCCACCACATTCAAGTCGTGGGAAATAAAGAGATAACTCACCCCCAATTGGTTTTGCAATTCCTTGAGAAGATTTATGATCTGAGCCTGAATAGAAACATCAAGGGCAGAGACAGGTTCATCACATACGATCAATGAAGGCTCTACACTCAAGGCCCGGGCAATACCGATGCGTTGACGCTGACCACCACTAAATTCATGGGGATAGCGATCGGCCCCTGATGAGGACATTCCCACCATCTCGAGAAGCTGATTGACTCGTCTTTTGCGCTCAGCGCGCCTCCTTAACCCTAAGGTTCGAAGGCCCTCTTCAATGTTTTGACCTGCGGTCATCCTGGGGTTGAGGGAACCCAAAGGGTCCTGGAAGATGATCTGCATTTCTTTTCGCAACGTTTTCATCTGATTCCGAGAAAGATTGTCTATATCCTCACCCCGGTAAACCACTTTTCCCTCATCCAGGTCCAGGAGATTCAAAATGACTCGGCCTACGGTGGATTTACCGCACCCGCTCTCGCCCACAAGCCCCAGGGTCTTTCCTTGGTTAATTTCAAAATCCACACCATCAACAGCCTTTATCCACCCGATGACCTGCTGAAGGAAGCCCCTTCGCACCGGGAAGTATTTTTTTATGGCCTGTACATGGAGTAGGGTGTTGTTATCCATCTTTATTAGTCGGCATTTTAAGCTTTAGGCACTTCTTTACGGTCATAAAGCACCGGACAGCGGCTCAGGTGTCCATCCCTGTAGTCACGCATTTCAGGGACCTGGCGACTGCATGTCTCGATGGCATAATCACACCTTGGATGAAATGGACAGCCACCCGGGTTATAGGCGGGATCCGGTACAGTGCCAGGTATGCTGTGAAGTGCGCTTCCCCGTTTGGAAGGGCTGGGGAGTGATGCAAGAAGCCCCTGGGTGTATGGATGACAGGGATCATGAAAAATATCATGGGTACGACCCTGCTCTACAATGATACCCGAATACATGACGTAGATGCGATCGGCAATATCGGCAACCACACCCAGGTCATGCGTAATATACAGGAGGGACAACTGTCGTTTCTCCTGTAGTGTTCTAAACAGATCCAGTATCTGCACCTGGATGGTGACATCAAGGGCAGTCGTCGGTTCATCGGCAATAACAAGATCGGGATTGCACGCCAGGGCCATGGCAATCATCACTCTCTGCCGCTGTCCTCCGCTTAATTGATGGGGATAATCATTTAATCGATTTTCAGGGGATGGGATTCCCACATCTTTAAGGAGTTGGATGCACCTGAGATGTATTTCATTTTTTTCCAACGGCGCATGAACCAGGATGGCCTCTTTGATCTGATCTCCGATGGTAAAAACCGGATTGAGAGAGCTCATGGGTTCTTGGAAGACCATGGCGATATGATTTCCACGAATCTTTTGCATATCCTCTTCGCTGAGTTCAAGCAGGTCTTGACCGTTAAAAAGAATTTTACCGCCCATAATCTCCCCGGGGGGTTGTGGAACAATTCTGAGAATGGTCAAGGCGGACACGGTCTTTCCACACCCTGACTCACCAACGAGACAGGTGATCTCTCCCTTGCGGACATCATAACTGATGCCATCCAGGGCGCGAGCGATCCTTTCGGTCCCGCTAAAATAGACCTTAAGGTCCTGGACGGACAGAAGGATATGATTCATTAAACCCTCTCGCGAAGTTTCGGATTTAGTATATCCCGTAATCCCTCTCCAAATAAATTAAAAGAGAGAACCACAATCAGGATGGCAAATCCCGGAACGAACGTCAGCCAGGGTGCATCGAAAATGAAACGCTTTCCATCTGACAGAATATTGCCCCAGGTGGCATGGGGAGGAGGCACACCAAAGCCGAGGAAACTCAGTCCCGCCTCTGTCAGTATGGCTGTGGCAATACCGATGGTGGCCGAAACCAGGACCGGCGCGATGGCGTTTGGTATCATGTGGCGGAATATGATTCGCCAGTTATTCACACCCAAAGCCCGCGCAGCCGTCACAAAATCCTGTTCCCTTAAGGACAGGAATTCCGCTCGAACAAATCGTGTGGTCCCCATCCAGCTTGTTAACCCGATAATAATCATGATGTTATATATGCTTGCCGGTAGGAGTGCCACCACGGTTAGAATCAGGAAAAAGCTGGGGAAACAGAGCATGATATCCACAATTCGCATGATGAGTGTATCAACGGAGATGGCATCTTTAAAAAAGACGATTCCCCATTTTGGCACAACCCTTTTACGCCATATCCTTTTTGCCCAGAAGGAAAAAAGGAGGTAAGCATGGCCAATGATGAGCAGCACACCCCCTGACAAGATTGGCCCAACGGCCAGTAATCCGGCGCCTAAAAGAACAACAGAAATTGCGAAAACTTGATCAATTCTGATATGGCTTTGTCCGAAATACCCGGATATTCCGCCCATACATATGCCGATAATGACTGAAATACCAACGGCCACAAATCCGACTGTCAGAGAAACCCAGGCCCCCTGCAACATCCTTGAAAACACATCACGCCCAAGGTCATCCGTTCCAAACAGATAGATGCCGATTGTGGGAATTTGATCGGGGTTCAAAGTCTCAAGATCAGGCATAGCAAGGGGAGGGCGGAGTTTCTCCTGGAGTCGGACAAGGGCAGGATCAAATATCGGTTTAGGGCCTGAAGTCAGCACGAGCCCGGTAAGGGCAGTAAAGAAGAAGATGACAAAAATGGAAAGTCCAGCCAGGGCAAGCCTGTTTCCTTTGAGGCGTTTCCAGGCCGCTTCAAAACGGGAATGCCTTGGTGCAAGAGGCTCTTCAATCAAAGTTGTCTTAATAGTATAAGGCATTTTAGGTACTTCAGCTCACTTTCATTTCCTTCACAATCTTATCCTTGGATCCACCACAAGGTAGAGGAGATCGGAGATAAAGGTGCCAGCCAGCACAAGCACAGCGGAAACAAAGTTCACGGTCAGTATAATCGGATAATCCCTTGCCAGGATGGCCTCATAGGCCATTCTTCCCATACCGGGCCATGAAAAAATGGATTCAATGATGACGGATCCGCCGATGAGACCCGGCAGGATAAGGCCAAACATGGTCACAAAGGGTAGAAGGGCATTCCGCAAGGCATGCCTGTAGTGGACCTGTTCTTCAGGGAGGCCTTTGGCTTTGGCAGTCCTGATATAGTCCTGACCCTCGACCTCCAGCATCTGACTGCGGACATATCTCGAGAGGATCGCAATGCCCCCCGTAGCTCCCAGCACAGAGGGGAGCAACAGATGCCATACCCGGTCCATGGCCATGCCGAGCCATGTGGCATCCCTGAGACCGAATGTCTCCATACCGATTACCGGGACATGGAAACGGGTCACCACGAAGATGATCAGGATATAGGCAAAAAAGAATCCCGGGATAGAGATCAAGAGATAGGAGAGAAAGGTTGATGATCGGTCATAAACCCCACCCCGGAAAATGGCAGAGCGAATCCCGATGGGGAAAGAAAGGGTCCAGGTGATGAGGGTGCCCAAGACAAAAAGAGGGAGACTGTTGAGAAATCGTTCCCAGATCTTCTCAAGTACCGACTGGTTGTCCTTCCAGGAGACGGTCTTGCCTGTAAAGAGATCCCTATAGAAATAAGTGTACTGGATGTACAGGGGTTTATCTAAATGGAATTCATTGCGGAAGCGCTCCACCATCTCAGGTGTGAACTTGGGGTTGAGGGGATCCACCTGACTGGGCTCCCCCGGTGCCAGGTGGATGATCAAGAAAGAGACAACGGAGACAAAGAAGAGAGTAATAATCTTCTGTATAATGCTCCGACCGATGAATGACAACATATGAAGTGCCTAAAGTTATATGAAAGGTTTCCGCCTAAACTACGGTATTCCGAATTCCATACCTACCCATCAAGCGCAAAACTGGGTACTTCAGTGCGTTTTATCCTTTTGTTGAAATAGAAGGCATAACTGCGCTCAGGGTGCGAATCGTGGCACGCCTTGAAGCTTTGCCCATTTGTTGAAGTTGAAATAGTATTGACCAATTTTAGCTGACTTGATCTTTTTATAGACCGGATTTCCCTCACGATCCACTTCCTTTATGACGATCCGTTTATCCAGGATCGCTGTCCATTTATGAACATAAAGAAATGTATACGGTTGTTCCGCTGCAATAATCTCATGAAACCTGTGGCAAAAGTTAACTTTTCTGGTTTGATGGTATTCTTGTCTGATCTTTACAATCAGATCGTCGGCTTCCATGTTTTTGAATCCCACAAAATTAAGTTGATAGGGATTTGTCTGACTTGAATGCCAGATCTGGTAAAGATCGGGGTCTATACCCATGCTCCAGCCCAGGATCAGGGCATCGAAATCGGCCTTATCCACACGCTCCTGAATAAAAACCGACCATTCCAGCAGATCGGTCCGGACATCGATTCCTATCTGTTTCCAGGCATCCTGGGCGATGGCCAGTATAGCCTTCCGGATATCATTGCCGCTATTGGTGATAAGGGTAAATTCGAGTCTCTTCCCATTTTTTTCCAGCCATCCCCCTTTATTGCGAATCCAACCAGCTTCTTTAAGGAGATCCAGCGCCCCCTCGGGATCATAGGGAAGCGGCTGGATGCCATGATTATAAAAATCAGTCTGCTTTACAAAAGGTCCGGTTATCCGTTCACCCTGGCTATGGAGGACATATTTTATGATTTTGTCGATATCGATTGCCATGCCTAATGCCCTTCGTACCCTGGGATCATCAAAAGGCTTTCTTCGTATGTTGTATCCGATATAGGTATACCCTAACCGGGTCCCTGAAAATTGCTGATATCTTGTATCACTGCCAAGTCGCTCCACCTGGTGAGGTGGAATCCCGGAGGGTGGATTACCCCCACCGTAGCTATCAATGCTCCCTGCGTAAAATTCCATTTCCTGGGTTAACCAATCGGGTATGATACGAAAGAAATATCGTTCATAGTTTGGCGCACCCTCCCAGTAATCATCAAAGCGATTCAGAGCGATATACTGATCCGACCGCCACTCATGAAAGGCAAAAGGGCCGCATCCTACGGGATGGCGATTGAAGCGGCTTTGTCTGATGGAAAAGCTGTCTGGATTTTTACCCTGGCGAATAGCCTCGTTTTTAAGGGCTTTCTCATTGAGGAGGTGCTCCGGTAAAATTCCAATGGACCAGGTGGTCATGGCAGGAGAGTATAGTCTTTTATAAACCATGCGAACCGTCAGGGGGTCAATGAACTCAACACATTTGACCGGTTCATAATCCGCTGTACGGGGAGAGAGGTTTTTGGGGTTCATGATGGCGTCATAGGTAAACTTCACATCATTGGCATCAAACCTATGGCCGTCATGGAACCTGACATCGGGTCTTAAATGAAAAACAATGATGGGATTGTGCTCTGTGGGAGGAAGAAGTGCTTCGGCAAATTTGGCCCGTTTTTCTTTTTCGACGCGGGGCTCTGTTTTAATATAGGCCTCCCCCCGGAAAGAGGAAAAATAATTCTCGCCCAGTAGGGTAGAAAGATTTTCGAAGAGATCCTGATTCACTTCAGAAAGGGTCAGCTTGATTCTGGGAGGTGTGTTAATCAGGATCTTTACTTCGATCTCTTTTTTGCTTTTCTTTGGATCTTTTTCACGCTGGATCGTTGAGAAAAGACGCGGAGGAATGATCTCAATCTTTTGAATCGTGTCTAAACAGGCTTTCAGTCCTGGGTTTGAAAGGCTATCCTTTTTCCTTGCTTCATTGATAAAATCAGCGATCTTTTGAGCGCCCACTTTACCCAGGCCCGGGACACTCGATAACGCGTTCACATAAAAATAGGCCTCTTCATAGGTCTCCCAGGACATGGCAAGGCGTCCTCTAAACCGTAATTCTTCATCCAGGTCAACAAGTCTGTCAAAGACCAGGCCTTCAATTTCGCCACTAGCCACGTCACTTAAGAGGATGGGATTGAGCAGTGCTGCATCGGCGATAGATGCAGTAATGTACTCCTTGAGGCGGTTGGGGTTTCCGCGTGTCTGCTGCTCATAGGTGGGGACCCAGAAGTAGGACTGGAGCAGAAAAAGGATGAGAATGAGGGGCGCAAATATGAGGACACGTCGAATGGTCATTAGGGTTGCCCGTTACTCAGTAGACTCTGCCTTTAGCTCAAATGCAGCGGCAAGGAGTGCGCGCGTATAAGCGCCTTTGGGGGTTTGGAAAATGTCCTCCGCCGGTCCCTGTTCTACCACATGGCCATCGCGCAGGACGAGAACATAATGGGCCAGGGCGCGAACAACCCGGAGATCATGGCTGATAAACAGATAGGCCAGGTTGTGTCGCCGCTGGAGATCGCGCAAGAGCTCAATGATCTGATACTGTACGGACACGTCAAGGGCTGAGGTCGGCTCGTCTAAGATAATGAAACGGGGCTTCAGCACCAGGGCACGGGCTATGGCAATGCGCTGGCGCTGTCCGCCGGAAAATTCGTGAGGGTAACGGTCCCGCATTTCGGCCTCCAGCCCCACTTCCTCGAGTACCCTGTCGATAAGGGCGTGGCGCTCCTCGGAAGAGCTGCCCAATTTATGCAAGTGTAACCCCTCCCCAATGATCCGGCCAACGGAAAGGCGGGGACTCAGTGACCCGAAAGGATCCTGGAAAACCATCTGTATCTCCTGCCTCAGGGGCCGCAAAGCCCTTGATCGCAAGCCCTGAATGTCTTGTCCCTGAAAAACGATTTTTCCTTCGCTCCGTTCAATGCGGATTAATGCTCGACCTAAAGTCGATTTTCCTGATCCGCTCTCTCCGACCACACCCAGCGTTTGGCCCTGCCGAACCGTAAATGTGATATCATCGACCGCCTTCACATAGCCCACGGTCCGGCGAATGATGCCCTTTTTTATAGGAAACCAGACCTTCAACCTTTCTGCGCCCACCAAAGTCGGGGCATTATCGAGTACTTTTTCGGGTTGCCCTTTGGGCTTTAATCCAAGAAGCTGCTTCGTGTAAATGTGGGTTGGCCTTTCGAAGATGTCTTCCACCGGGCCCTGCTCTACGATTTCCCCCTGATGCATGACGGCCACCCGGTCGACCGTTCGACGCACCACTTCAAGGTCGTGAGTGATAAGAAGCAGTGACATCCCAAGTTTTTGTTTTAGAGACCTCAAGAGTTGCAGGATCTGGGCCTGGATTGTAACATCGAGAGCGGTGGTGGGTTCGTCGGCTATGAGTAGGTCAGGTTCGTTGGCCAGGGCCATGGCGATCATTATTCGCTGCTGTTGACCACCGGAAAACTCGTGAGGCAGTGACGTGAGGCGGTCAATCGCTTCGGGGAGATCCACCAGGCGGAGCAGTTCGGTGACTCTCTCCTTAGCTTCTTTTCGTCCCATGTCCTGATGGACGAAGAGCACTTCACTGATTTGCCGCTCGATGCTGTGTAGAGGATTCAGTGAACTGAGGGGCTCCTGGAAAATCATGGCGATGTGGTTACCTCGAATATCGCGGAGGAGGGCTTCCGTCCCGCCCATGAGTTCTGATCCTTCATGGATTAGGTCGGTAGGGTCGTTCCCCCAAAAGCGGATACTTCCACCAGGATGATGGGCGAGAGGGTAGGGCAGCAGCTGGAGGATGGAAAGGGCGGTCACTGACTTGCCTGAACCGCTCTCTCCCACAACCCCTACGGTTTCGCCTTTATGGATATCGAGCGAAATACCCCGAACGGCCTTCACCTCGTCGGGGCCCGTGCCAAAGGACACCGACAGGTCTTTGATTTGCAACAGAGGACGTTCAGAATTCATGACATACCTGTTACCTTTCAGTCTTTCTCGGATCGAAGGCATCCCTAACCGCTTCCCCGATAAAAATAAGGAGACTCAACATCACGGCAAGCACCGTAAAGGTCGTTATTCCCAGCCATGGCGCCTGCAGGTTGGCCTTGCCCTGGTTGAGAAGTTCACCCAGAGATGGGGAACCCGGTGGAAGCCCGAAACCGAGAAAGTCCAGGGCTGTCAGGGTGGTAATTGAGCCATTCAGGATGAACGGGAGGAATGTAAGCGCTGCGACCATGGCGTTGGGGAGTATATGTCTAAACATGATCATGGTATCGCTGACCCCAAGAGCTTTGGCAGCTCGCACATAGTCAAAGTTTCGTACCCGGAGAAATTCAGCCCTTACCACTCCTACGAGCGCCATCCAGCTAAAAAGCAGCATCAGGCCCAGAAGCCACCAGAAATTAGGCTCCACCACACTGGCCAAAATGATAAGGAGGTACAGGATCGGGAGACCCTGCCACACCTCGATGAACCGCTGGAACAAGAGGTCCACCCAGCCGCCGAAATACCCCTGTACAGCGCCTGCCATGATCCCGACAATGGAACTGAGAAGCGTCAGGATCAGACCGAATAGCACCGAGATCCGAAAGCCATAAATTAACCGGGCAACGACATCGCGGCCCTGATCGTCGGTGCCAAGCCAATTATCACTCGAAGGCGGCGCTGGTGCTGGCACAGGCAGGTTGTAATTAATGGTATCATAGCTATAGGGAACGATAGGAAAAACCATCCATCCCTTTTCCTGGATAAGCTCAGCGACCTCAGGATCACGGTAGTCCGCCTCGGTCGGAAGAAATCCGCCGAACACCGTTTCAGGGTAGTCATAGAAGATCGGAAAGTAGAAATGATTGTCATAGCGAACGAGCAAGGGTTTGTCATTGGCAACAAACTCTGCAAAGAGTGTGATGGTGAATAGACCCAAAAAGATCCACAGGGACCAGAAGCCGCGGCGGTTGGCGCGGAAGTTCATGAGCCTTCGCCAGGTGAGAGGGGATATTTTGAGACCGGGGAATCTTTCGCTCACCGATCAGGCCTCCTGACTTTCAAAAGTGATCCGGGGGTCGACCACGTGATACGTCAGATCGCCAACCAGGTTGAGCAGCAGCCCCAGAATGGTGAAGAAATAAAGGGTGCCGAACATGACCGGATAATCACGGTTCACGGCCGCTTCGAATCCCAGAAGCCCCAATCCGTCCAGGGAGAATATGATCTCGGTGAGCAGTGATCCGGTAAACAGGGCTCCCACAAAGGCGCTCGGAAAGCCGGCGATCACGATGAGCATGGCGTTACGAAAGACGTGGCCATACAACACCCGATGTTCGGTGATGCCTTTGGAACGGGCGGTGACCACGTACTGTTTGTTGATCTCTTCGAGAAAAGAATTTTTGGTAAGCATGGTAAGACCGGCAAACCCTCCGATCACCATGGAAAGGACCGGCAGGGCGATGTGCCAGAAGTAGTCGATGATACGCGCCGGCCAGCTCAGATCGGCCCAGTTCGCTGACACAAGACCGCGCAGGGGGAACCAGTCAAAATAACGTCCACCGGCAAACAGCACAATAAGGAGGATGGCGAATAGAAAACCGGGGATAGCGTTACCCAGGATCACCAGGCTGCTGGACCATACGTCGAACCGGGAGCCATCTTTTACAGCTTTTTTGATGCCCAGGGGAATGGAGATCAGGTAGACCAGGAAAGTGGTCCAGAGCCCCAAAGAAATAGAAACCGGCATCTTGTCGATCACCAGGCTCATGACGCTCCGGTCACGGAAGTAGCTATCGCCAAAATCAAAAAGCAGGTAGGTACGAATCATCATAAAAAAGCGTTTATAGGCCGGTTTGTCGAAGCCGAATTGACGCTCGATTTCCTTGATGATTTCAGGATCCAGACCTCGCGCCCCCCGGTACTTGCTGGACATATCATCTGTCCCGCTGGGACCCTGCTTACCGCTGCGAGTGCTCACATCACCCTGATCGGCCCCGCTCACGCGGGCGGTAGCGTCTGATACAGTGCCTTTAATGCGAGCAATCATCTGCTCGACTGGACCGCCGGGAGCCGCCTGAATCACAAGAAAATTAACCACCATAATGCCGAAAAGGGTTGGCACAATGAGAATCAGACGGCGGATAAT
>Ga0180432_10010169_pt1 | contig 11320 bp, 10 predicted proteins | sample SS_ome_10_FD_132414 | JGI IMG/M metagenome (GOLD analysis project Ga0180432, IMG submission 132414) | Hypersaline lake sediment archaeal communities from the Salton Sea, California, USA - SS_1_MS_2 metaG | ecosystem: Environmental > Aquatic > Non-marine Saline and Alkaline > Hypersaline >... | reverse complement strand
TCGCCCTATCTCCAGCCGCGTCAGCCTGCTCCGCCTTCGCCCGCGTCCTATCGGCAGCAGCGAATCCCGCCGCCGCGGCTTCCTTGGCTTCCCTTCCGGCGGTGCCCACGCGCTCCGCCACCGCTCCCGAGACCATGGCGGCGGCGGCTAAGGCCTCGTCACCAGCGATAGCAGCTACCTCCGCCTTCCTGTCCACCTCCTCGGCGGCACGAAACGCGGCGGCGGCGGCCCGCTTGGCCTCGCCACCCGCCACGTCGGCCTTGGTGGCCGTCTCCCGGGACGGCGCCTGTGTCACTTCGGCAGCAGCAGCGTCGGCTGCTCCTGCACGCTCGTCGGCCTGAGCAGCGGCCAAATCGGCCGCCACAATGGCCTGCTCCACCTCGCCCTTCGCGGCGAGAGCTGCCTCCTCTGACTTGGCGGCTGCTTCCTCCGCCTTTCGTTTCGCCTCCGCAGCCGCCTCCTCTGACATCTTCGCCGACCTCTCGGCCATTTCCTTGGCGGCACGGGCCAGTTCTTCAGCGCCGTCCACCAATCGATGCAATGCCTGGATAGCCGCCTGGATAGCCTTGTCACCCGCAGTGTCAGCCTGCTCCGCCTTGACCCGCGTCGTGTCCGCCGCCTGGAAGCCGGCGGCAGCCGCTTCCTTAGCCTGCTTTCCTGCCTGGCCGACTCTCTCACCCGTCGCCTTAGGGGCCTTGGATGCAACCTCGATGGCATCGTCGCCCGCCGCAGCAGCGGCATTGGCCTTCCATGCTGTTTCCTCCGCAGCGCGCAGCGCTGCTGCGGCAGCCTTCTTGGCCTCGGTCCCCGCCTCATCGGCCTTGGCAGCAGTCTCCTTTGTCACGCTCTTGCCCACTGCGGCAACTGCTGCCTCCGCTGCCTTCATGCTATCATCGGCGCGCTTGGCAGCAGCGTTTGCTGCGGCGATAGCCTGCCCCACACCTTCCCGCGCCGCAAGCGCGGCTTCCTCAGCCCTCAAGCTGGCATCTTCCGCTTCGGCGGCCGCTTGGTCCGCCATTTTGGCCGCTTCCTCAGCCGCGTGCTCGGCAGCCCTTGCCGTCTCCTCAGCCCTCTCGTCTGCCTGTTTGGCGCGCCTCTCCGCCTCGGCGGCAGCCTTGCGCGCCGTCTCGGCAGCTTCTCTCGCTGCCCCACTGGCCTCCTCGGCACGGCGTGCCGCCTCCTCCGATGCCTTCAGTCCCGCCTCGGCGAACTCCTTGGCTGACTGAGACGATTGCGCAGCGGCGTCGGCAATCTGTCGTGCGGCCTCCGATGCCTTGGTTGCCGTATCCACGGCCTCCTTCGCCGCCTGTTCCGCCTCCTTCGCCGCCGCGGCCGCCGCCTCCCCCGCTCTCCTGGCTGCCTCAGCAGCCGCTTTTTCCGCAGCCGCCACCGCAGCCGAGGCTGACTCCCGAGCCCCCTTCTCCGCCTCCTCCGACTTCCGGGCCGCCTCTTCCGCAGCCTTCCCCGCTGCCGCTGCCGCTGCCTCCGCTCTACTGGCCGCCTCAGCAGCCGCTTTCTCCGCAGCCGCCACCGCAGCCGAGGCTGACTCCCGAGCCCCCTTCTCCGCCTCCTCCGACTTCCGGGCCGCCTCTTCGGCAGCCTGCGTCGCCACGCTGGCCCTTTCCTCCGCCTTCGCCGCGGCGTCAGCGGCGGCGCGCGTGGCATCCTCAGCAGCCTTCTCTCCTGCCAGGCGTGCTTCCTCAGCCCTCTTTTCCGCATCCGCCGACGCCTTGGTGGCCGAACTAGCCGCGTCTCTGGCCGCCTTGGCGGCCAGTTCGGCTCGCCTTGCCGCCTCAGCGGCGGCCGCGATGTGCTCCTGCATCTCGTCCAGGATCTGGGGAAGCGGTTTCGTCAGAATCTCGGGGCTCTCGCTTCGCTTCGTCCGCTGCGGTGAACGCTCTGACTTCTTATCGACCATACCTGTACCTCCTTACTCGTCGGTCTCCTTGCTCCCTGCCTGTGCACAGAATAACGAGAGGAGAGAGTATACACACAACTGCCTCCCGAGGCAATCGCACCGGGGTGGAATCCGTTCGTCTCCAACGGTGCTCATGCCAACCTTGCGCTGAGGAACTCGACTCTCTCCACCACCTTCTGCCCAGCCTGTGTCGGCGCCTGCGACTTGGCCAGGTCCCTGGCCAGCTTGCCGTCCCCAATCACATCTCTCACCCAGTCACCGAAGTCGCACCTGTCCTGGTTCGAGTGGTGAGCGAACACCTCGTCGCTCATGCTGTCGAACGCCTCTGCCAGCTCCCGCATACTGCGGAAGACCCGACCATCACAGCACCAGAACACCTTCTCCTGCGGGACATCCCCCAGCATTCTCTCCGCGTCCTTGCCTGTGATCTTTGCCATCTGCTCTCACCCCCTATTCTGCGTCTGTCACTATCCCATCGTCGCCGTGCGCGCAACGGTAGCCGTACACCCTGCACCGGGCATACGCGGTGCGCGCAGCCCCCTATTGACCTCCATGCGCATCATCCTCCGTCTCGAAACCGGGCAAGAGCGAGGGCCTGGCACGCCCTCCCAGCATACCCTGGACTCTGGCCTGGTTCTCCAGTTTCCTCAGGAGGTTCCGCGTCGCGGCTTCCCAGGTAAAGTGACGCGCGGTACGTCTGGCGGCCCTTCGTATTCTCACGTCCTCGTCAGGGTGCTCACGCAGGTAGCTGGCGTACTCCGCGATCTCCGATGAGCTGTTCGTCTCCAGCACGACAGCGTTGACGAAGGGAATGGCGTAGTCCTCGCCGGTGCAACCGGTGAAGGCTACACCGCCCGCCGCCATGGCCTCCAGCCCGACCAGCCCAAAGGGCTCGTGGCTGCTGTTGGCCAGCACCGCGCTCGACCCGTGGTAGAACACTTTCAGAACGTCCAGCGGCAAGTGAGACCTGATGTCAATGACATCGGCCGGCGCCGCTGCGTGTACCGCAGCAAGGCAACTGTCGAGGTTGCCGTAGTCCGGCCTGGCTACCTTCACCTCGAGGCCCAGGGAGCGGGCATTACCTCGCACCTCGTGTCCGTAGCTCTCCATACCACCCCTGGCCAGGAGCACGGTCCGTATCCCCCTGTCCTGCTGCAGGCGAGCGGTGGCCTCCACCGCCTGGGTCCATCCCTTGTCCGGGTCCCACCGGGCGACCTTGAAGAGAATCAGGTCCGCCCCAATGGCCGCCCTCAGCGCATGGCTCTTCACCTTGTCGGTTTTTCCGAACAGGTTCTTGGGGATCCCGTTGGGCAGGACCAGCGGGTTCAATCCCATACCCCACATGATGTGCTTCATGTAGCGGCTCACCGTTGTGATGGTGGCGCACCGGTTCAGGTGCCCCCAGTCGATGCGCTCGAAGCCGAAGGTGTTATTCGCATTCCAGAACATGACTACCTTGTCGCGCAGACCGCCATCGCGGAGGGCGTCGCCGAGCCAGCAGACCGACTGCGCCGTCTGCCACTCCTCACCAAGTATCACCGCCAGCTTCCCCTTCCTCACAGCCGGCGCCACGATCTCGTCCCTGACAAAGCCGGGAATAGACTTGCTGAAATCGCGTCTCTTGTCCTCTTCCCCCTCATAGACCCCACCGGGATGGTACTCGCTGATCCACTGGCACCATCGATGCAGCGCCAGTCTCCCCCTGCATCTTTCCTCTGCCTGCTGCAATCTGGGGTCCCCAACGAAGAAGAGGTGGGTGCGAAAGCCCATTCGCGCCAGCGTCGTCGACAGGGTGGATACGCGCACTCCCAGACCGCCAGCCAGGGAGTACTCGTCCGGCCCTTCGAAGCAGAGAATGGCGAACTCGGTGTTGTCAGGCGTCACTTTCGTCTGCATTTGAACCGCCCCGTTCCCAATTACTGGATGGTGGCCCATCCCGCTGGAACACGGATGCAGTCCCCGGTACTGCCCCCGCAGCCACGGCAGCACCCGCGTGACGATGACCACCTACAACGACATCGACGGCCTAGCTACTCGTCTGTATCCACCTCCACGTCTGCCGCAAGTCGTGAGCACGGAAGTCCGGCTTGACTTCGCCGTCCACAGCGTTGTGGTCTCTATCAACCAGCACCACCTTCATCCCGGCTCGCTTCGCCCCTTCCACATCCTTGTCCGGGTCATTCCCCACGTACACCGCCTCCGCCGCAGGAACCCCCAGCAGGCTGCAAGCTATGCCGAAGAGCCTGGGATCGGGCTTTCGGAATCCAAACTGAGTGGAGAGCACCATATGGTCGAAGAACTGATTTATCCCAAGCATCTCACCTTCGTTGAGACAGAACACCCTCTGCGCGTCGGAGACCACCGCCAGCGCATACCCGGCTCGCTTCATCTGCTGCAGTACCGGCAGGGTATCGGGGTACAACTCGAACCGCTCCCGACTGAGCAGTCGAAAGAGCTTGCAGCACGATTCCGCCAGGAACGGGTTGCCCAGACCCGCCTTGCTCAGCAGACGTCGGAAGACCGCTTCAAGGTCTACCTCCGGATAGCGTTCGGTTGTGGACTTGAGATATCTCTTCTTCTCCTGCTCCAGGGAAGCCTTCAGCTCCACGCCACCGATGCTCGCGCCGTAGTAGCGCAGGTATAGAGAGAGATAGTCGAAGACCTCCTTCTTGCTTTCGTCAGTCTTGATGTCTATGAGCGTGCTGTAGCAGTCAAAGATCACAGAGCGTATTGCAGGCATTGCTTCGCCTCTCTCACGAGAGATCTCCTGTAGGCTTCGCCGAGCCAACGGTTCCTGGCGATCCGGAGCAGCCCCACGGCCATGTAACCGGGTAGTCGGCGGGTGGTCGCATGGAAGAACTGGTCGTTCCCGCTGCCCGCAGCATATTGCCAAAGGAAGTGACCGATGAACGGCTCGGCGGCCCACGCATCCCCACCCCGCCACAGGAAGTGGTGCTTCAGTTCAGCCGCCATGAACCCCAGGTCCCAACAGCGGTCAGCCCATTTCATCCTCTCAAGGTCGATGCCGGTCACCTCATAGTCGCCGAAAAGGAAGTTCGTGGGTGTGGCGTCGCCATGGACGATGACTTCGCCGTCTCCCTCGAACCTGTCGCCGCAGCCAGACCATGCCCGGCCCAGTTCCTCGATATCATTCAAATCCGAGGAAGACATACCGTCCTCGCTCAGGGAATCCATGAGGCTCCACAGGTACCGTTGAAGCAGACCAGGGGAGACATCTCTCCTGGACTGGCTGTTCCGATGCAGCGTGGCGAAGAACCGGGCCAGGAGGCCCAGGTTGTGGAACAGCTCCCCTGTCCCCTCTCCACAAGCCGCTTTCTGGATGAAGTGGTCCAGTAGAGTGCCCGACGCCCTCTCGGTGACGAGGAGCGCGCCCAACTCCCTGGTCGTGCCCAGCGGCGCCACGACACGACAAACGCCGCTTCCCATACCGTATCTGCCCCGCAGCACTCTCAGGTTGAAGTACTCCTTTTCCGCCGCCATCCACGCCTCTTGCGGTGCACCGTTGTCGCGGGCGAAGAGTTTGCCCACTACCTCTATGTCCCTGGACATCTCGCGGAAAAGAAAGACCGGCTTCCGCTGAGAGAGGACAGTCACCTCAATGGCAGCGTAGGGTGGCGGAGCCAACTGAGGGAATATCTGCCGGGTCAGATACGCCGCGAGTTCCTCTTGAGTGCTGGGGATGGCCGCAGGGTGACCGAGGATCGCCGGGCAGCTATCAACGAGTAGCGTTTCTGCCAGGCCGTGGCGACTCGGAAGGAGCCGCAACCGCGTCTGAGAAGTTGTGCCGACCATATCCGCCCCCGGTCATCACGGCACTGCACCTGCCCAACACCAACGAAGGGAGCTGGTTGACGTGGAACATGCAGGTCTCGCACAACAGAGCGAGGGGCTACTTCCTCGCTGCGACGATCTCCCGTGGCGGGAGAATGCTCTTTGAGCCCAGAGCATGACGTACTGCAAGGTCTGGCCCTGGGGGAAACGGGTATATCATACGCCGCTCCGGTTGTCAAGCTATGCACCGGCCAATGTGCACAGAGTGTGCACAAACCGTCGCGGTCGGCAGCCGCAGGCCGTGGTTGCCCGCTTCGGCCCCAACCGCGCTCCGATGCGGCACAGGCGCTGGGCCCTCAGCCGCACTGGTGTCTGCCACTGCGGGTGAAGGAGGTTGTACTGTGACAATACCATGCGCCAACTCGCTGGGCACGGCGCCACGGGGGAACCCGCCGCCCGAGGGATGAACACACTGCGGCGGACAGGGTGGGTGAGGCCGTACAGGTACACTGTGAGCGCGGTAGGGCCCGCTGCCGGTGGTGTGTTCTACGTCTTCTTCGTCAGAACGCCGTTCAATCTGTCATCAAGGTCTGTGCCAATAGGCAATGGGATCGCCGAACCGATGTCAATGAGATGCTGCTGGTAGTAGCCACCGCAGTGTTTGACGGCCCTTGCCCCTAGACTGTGAAAACAGCCTGTGGCTCGCAGGGCACGCGTAATCGCGGGTGCTGCAAACAGCTTGTATGCACATACTCCTGGAGACCGCACTGGCGCGCTCCAGCGTGCGCATCACTATCTGCGCCCTGCACTCCCTCCCGTTCAAACCGATTGATACCGGCTGGCTCAGCAATGATGGCGGACAACGCCCGCTCTACCGCTTGTGGTGCCTGTCCTTCACCCAGGAGGCAAGGTCTTTCGCTGCGTCAGAGGCGTATATCTTCTGCCGCTTGCCCACCGGCTCCAGGCCATCCACGTCGTCCACGTAGAGCGTGTATCTCTTCTGCCCCTTGCCCGGGTAGTCCGGGTTGAGTTCGATTACGGCTGCTCCCTGGCCCAGTGGACCTCCCGACGCCGGACTGCCCGACACGTAGAAGAAAACGCTACTGCCTAGTTCGCTCAATTGTGAGATTCTCTCCTCGATCTCTTTGCGAGTGAGGATCTGGACCTCGGTGGCGGCCGGTGGTGACGACATCTGTTCGCCTTTCCGCGCGTCTGCAACTACCTTCGGCTTGGCCGTCGTCCCCACCCCAACACCAGCGGAAACCGCCATTGTTGGTCCTCCGGCAGCAGGTACTGCCGCTAGCTGCTTCTTCTTCCAGAACACCGTTCTCTACCTCCTTCGTGACCTTCCTGCAAGACTCGCTGTGGTTGCCCTATGTCAGATTGGAGCAACTATCCACCCAATCCCTGCAAGCGCCGGTTGCCCTTGGGGTTGCAATGCTTGGCAGCTTGTGGTATGTCTAAGCGAGCGTTCCAGAGGGATGGCTGTACTATAGATGTCCCTCGTATCATGCTATACTTATCATGATAAGCATAGCATCTATGGCGTTGGTTGTCAATATGCTTTTCGTGAAGACGCCGGAATTCGTTGTGGGAGGCCGACCAATTGAAGGAGTGGACGTTCCTGACCAACCATGCCCTGGTACTGAGCCTCATCGCCAACCACCCTCGGATTACTGGTAGGGAGATCGCGGACGAGATCGGTATTACTGAGAGAGCGGTGCGCAGGCTGATTGCGGACCTGGATGCTGGCGGCTATCTCACCAAGAGCAGGATAGGCAAAGGGGTAGAGTATTCCATCAACCCCGACCTATCCCTCCGTCACGATACGCACCGTGAGATCGTGATCGGCGATTTCCTCAAGGCGCTGGGCTGGAGGAAACGAAAGCGCTCGTCGCCAAGACCTGCGTCCCAATAGGAGACGGGCTGCAGTCCGACGTGAAGCGGCGGAGCACTCCGCGTGGGAGGTACTTCCTATGGCTTATGTGGGGATTCTGCTGGTGGCAATACTGGTCTCCTTCGTCATCGTGCGGATCGCGGCATTCGCGCTCCATCTGACCGGCATGGAGTATGACATCGCCAAGTTCCAGGCGCTTTCCGCTTTCAGTGGGACGGGCTTCACCACGAGGGAGGCCGAGCGCGTGGTCAGGTACCGCGACAGGCGGCGGATCATCACCCTCCTCATAATCTTTGGGAACGCAGGGCTTGTGACCGTCATCGCGACGCTCGTGGCGTCCTTCACCCAGGTCAGCGGCTACTCGTGGTTCTTCATTCGTCTTGCCATAATCGTCGTTGCCATCTTCATTCTCTATCAACTCATCCTCAGGAGTGGGGTGGGCAACTGGATTGCACGGCGGCTGAGCAAGCCGCTGCAAAGGTACGTGCTGCGCGGAGCGCCGCCTGTGGAGATGGTATTCCAGGTGTCGCAGGACAGGAACGTCTACCTCATCAGAACCCATGGCAAGTCCAGAATCGTCGGGCTGTCCGTGGCCCAGGTCAGACGCAAAGAGGACGTGAAGATCCTGGCCATCTACCGGATGGCGGGCTTGCTGGCGAAGCCGGGCGATAACGAGAAGATAGCCGCCGGTGACCGCCTCCTGGCGTATGGGGATGCGAAGACATTGAAAAGCCTTCTGTCACGAGACGCCAACAACAAAGCGAAGGAGTGATGCGGCACCACCGTCTCAGCGTCCTCAGGCTAAGCGGTCCCGCCTGGAGAAGGGCGCCTTCCCGCGCATCGCGGAGCGGGTTGCGCCACGTTCGCTAGTTCCATGTGTTTACCCGCGCCGCCAGCGGTGACCGTATCATGCTTTTCGAGCGAGGTGCTCCGAATAGGCTTCAAGATCGAAGTACCCGTGAGCATTGAGCGCGAACAGGATAACCTTGCTCTGCTTTGCTGCCTTGCATGCAAGCGCCTCCACAACCGCCGCTTTGATGGCGTAGGCCGACTCGGGAGCGGGGACAATCCCCTCACTGTGGGCGAAAAGGATCGCGGCCTCAAGGACGTCATCCTGCCCAAAGGCGACCGCCTCGATCACCTCGTTGTCATACAGAGCGCTCACCACGGGAGACATGCCGTGGTAGCGCATGGCGCCGGCTCTAATGGGGGGCGGCACGAAATCGTGGCCCAGTGTATGCATCTTGAGCATTGGCATCACCCCGCTGGTATCAGGATAGTCGTAGGCATACTTGCCACCAGTCAGACTGGGCACCGCCTCTGGCTCAGCAGCGATGAAACGGCTCCTCTTCTTCTTCAGGCTGTCTCTGATGAAGGGGAAGGCCAGACCAGCGAAATTGCTGCCACCCCCGACACACCCAATGACTATGTCGGGATAGGACTTGGCGATTTCCATCTGCTTCCTGGCTTCGAGGCCGATAACGGTCTGGTGAAGCACGACATGGTTCAGAACGCTGCCCAGCGAGTATTTCGTATCGGCATCACCCATAGCCTCGGATGCCGCCTCGCTGATGGCGACGCCCAGGCTTGTCTCGGCAGTGGAAGCTGCCGAGCCGTCCTTCTTGCCCCTGGCCGAGGGTTGGGCCGGACTGGGTACTACCTCGGCTCCCCAGATGTCCATCATTATCCTGCCGTAGAGCTTTCGCTCGTAGCTCAGCCTTACCATGTGCACCTTGCATTTCATGTTGAAGAACTTGCATGCCATGGCCAGGGCTGTGCCCCACTCCCCCGCCCCGGTGCCGGTTGTCATTCGCTTCACGCCCTCCTGCTTGCAGTAGAAGGCTTGAGGCACCGCAGTGTTGAGCTCATGGCTTCCTGACGGACTCGTCCCCTCGTACTTGTAGTAGATGCGGGCTGGCGTGTCCAGCGCCTCTTCGAATCGCCTGGCACGGAACAGAGGCGTAGGACGCCACAACCGATACAGCTCCCGCACCGGGTCCGGGACCTTGATGGTGCGCCGCTCCCTGTCCAACTCCTGGTTCGCCAGTTCCTCCGGGAACAGGTCCGTCAGGTCGTGAGGCCCTATCGGGTAGCCCGTGGTCGGGCTGGTAGCGGGCGGCAGGTCGAACGGGAGCTCGGGTATGATGTTGTACCACTCAGATGGCATGTCATCTTCACGCAGCATGGTTCTCATGTCCGTCATCAACTCACCTCCTGATCGTTTCCTTGCGTCACGCTGCACCACGCAGCATCGTGGCGCCAAGATTGTGGGCTCAGGCGTGCCCGGCGGTCAATTCAGCCAAGGACAGGCGGCCCACGCTCGCCACGGCAGCAGATGGCCACGCAGGAGCCTGCCGCCACTTCCATTCGGTTGCCCAGGTTTGTTTCCCCCGTGGAGTCATCGGTTCAACGCGGCCTTTTCCAGTGGCTGAGATGTCCCAGCAGCCTTTGTGGGTCGACGGCGAACGGTGTCACACGAGTGACCTTCCGTTTGCCCCAGGTGACCCAGTTTCGTGCCCAGAACCAGTACACGGCAACGGCCACTACGAGCGCCATGAAGCCAAGGACAACGAAGTACGCCCAGGAGCAATGCAGCTCGGGCATATTGTCGAAGTTCATGCCGTACACTCCGGCTAGCAGGGCAAGAGGAAGGAATATGGTCGCCACCATCGACAGGACTCTCATGGTCTCGTTCTGTCGGTTTGCCAGGGATGACAGGTACGTGGACAGTGCGTTGTCCGCCCTGTCTCGAAGGGTCTGGTTCATGTCCTGGATGCGCACTATGTGGTCGTAGACATCTCTGTAGAAGAGCTGCGCCTCAGGTCCGACGAGGGTGAATTCGCCGCGGCTCAGGCGGTTCATGATTTCTCGCTGCGGAGACATGACCCGATGCAGGCGCAGTGTGGAACGCTTGAACTTGAGTATCGCTTCAATGGTGGATTGCCGGGGGTCGCGAATCGCCTCTTCCTCGATCGCCTCCGCCGCGTCACTGATGGCGTCAACCGTGGGCAGCACGTTGTCGACCAACACATCGACCAGCGTGTGAGCCAGGAAATCCGCACCGCGCCTCATCGGGCGTCCGGTGTCCCGCACCAACTGACTGACGTAGGCGACGCTGTAGAGCGGGGAGTTGTGGTTGCTCACCACGAAATGAGCCCCGAGAAACAGCGCCAGTTCCGCGGTCTCGACGATGTCCGCCTCCGCCTGATGGTTGATGCCATGGACCACGATGAACAGGTAGTCGTCGAACTCGTCGATCTTGGGTGAGTGCACCTGGGTGCTCAAACAGTCCTCGACGGCGAGGTGATGGAAGCCGAAGACGTGCTCCAGGAACGCTCCGTCCTCCGTTGTGGTCTCACAGATGTCCACCCACAGTACTCCATCTTTCGATTCGAAAGCCCGCCGAATCTCGTCCTCACCCAGGTCACGCTCAAGCCTGCCTTCAGGGCTCAGATAGTAGGCTATGTATGGCATACTTCACCCCCCCAATCTAACAGTACTTGCCGGCACCGGCCAGTGTAGCTGGTGGCATCACGGCGGTGTCTTCGCCCTGGTGCCGACATAATAGCGATACGTGCGGGCTTAATCAACTCATTGGGCGGCGCCACATCTTGACAGCGCGACGTACAGGCGTGCAGAATACTCCCCACCCACAACCTGCAGTGTGAGTCGATGCTTCAATAGAGGAACGTCGGTGGGCACGGAAGAAGCAT
>Ga0180432_10010168_pt1 | contig 11323 bp, 10 predicted proteins | sample SS_ome_10_FD_132414 | JGI IMG/M metagenome (GOLD analysis project Ga0180432, IMG submission 132414) | Hypersaline lake sediment archaeal communities from the Salton Sea, California, USA - SS_1_MS_2 metaG | ecosystem: Environmental > Aquatic > Non-marine Saline and Alkaline > Hypersaline >... | reverse complement strand
GAAGCTTGCCGGGGCGATGTGGCGGGGCATGCAGAAGACGCGGTGGCGGTTTCGTGACGCCCGCGACCTGGCCGAGGCCATCGAAATCCACCTCAAACGCACCGGGCACTACGAGATCCGCAGCCAGGCCGTCTTCGACATGGCCTTGCGGGTCCTGCACAGGGTCCGCCTGGACCGGGCAGCCAACGTCATGGAGAACTACCGGTTGTGGCGGCAGGTGCAGCGCAACGGGCTTCTGGTGTACCACGGGCCGGGCAAGATCACCCTCTGGGAGAAGGGCTGGTTGTGCCAGTACCTGCACAGTGCGTGGACCGTGTGTCCGGCTACTGCCCGTGTCATTGCCGCCGCCGTCGAAACCGACCTGCTGACCGCGGACGAGATCATGGTCACGCGCGACGACGTGCTGGCTCGTGCGAACGAGGCGGTCGCGCAGTTCGGCCTGGCCGAGCCCGTGCCGGTCCACGGCCTGTGAAAGCGATCGCCGCAGCGGGCGCAGCGCAACGGATGCCATTTGACACAGAGACACTGAGAAGCACAGAGAACACAGAGAAGACAGAGAATACAGGAAGGAGAGAACTCATAGTTCCTTTTCTCTGTTCCTCTGTCTTTCTCTGTGGCTCTGTGTGAAATCGCACAGGAAGACGGGTCTGCGGTGTAGAGAGGAAAGCCAGTGGCTGCCAGGAAGAAGAAGGCCGACGACGTCATCGAGAAGATATGCGCCGAGGCGCGGGGCGTCTACGGGCGGATCAAACGCAAGACCAAGCCGCAGATGAAGCTGCCCATCCGTTCCCTTTCGAACGTCCGGTACCACCCGCGGACCGGGTATCTCCAGCTCAAAGGCCGCAGCAAGGTTCGGACGCTGACGGTCGGTACGGTCAAGACCTTCGCCCAGACACTCAAGATGCTCGCGATGAGCAAGGAACTTATCGGCACCTCTCGCCACTCGACCAAGCGAGAGGCGTACTACCAGGCCTACAACTGGGGCGAGGCGGCCTTCGCCGCCCAGGACGAGTCCGACGCCGTCATGGACGACGCCGAGGCCATGCTCGGGGTTAATCGCGAGCAGTTGCACTTCCGCGCCGACGAGCACGGTGGTGAGGTCGCCGGCGAGCTGATCGTGATCGACCGCGACAGGCGAACGGGCCGGCCTATCGAGATCGACTGCACGCGATTCGGCACGGGGGCCTACTCGGTCCCCACCGTCGTCGAGGACCTGCGGTTCAAGACCGCCGCGAAGTTCGTCTTGGCCATCGAGACCAAGGGCATGTTCGAACGCCTCGTCGAGGAGAACTTCTACGACAAGGCCCACTGCATTCTGGTCTCGATGGGCGGCGTGCCCAGCCGGGCATGCAGGCGCTTCATCCGCAGGCTCGCCGACGCGCGGAAGATCCCCGTGTACGTCTTTACCGACGGAGACCCCTACGGGTACTTCAACATCTATCGCACGCTGAAGGTCGGCTCGGGCAACGCGGCGCACCTTAACGAGTTCTTCTGCGTTCCTCAGGCACGGTTCCTGGGCGTGACGCCCGGGGACATCCGCGAGTACGACCTGCCGACCCATCCCCTCAAGGAGGTCGACAAGAAGCGCGCCAACGATGCGCTGAGCAACGATCCGTTCATCAGGCACTACAAGGCCTGGCAGAAGGCCGTCGAGGAGATGTTGCGGATGGGCGTTCGCGTCGAGCAGCAGGCGCTGGCCAAGCACGGGCTGGACTTCGTCGCCAGCCAGTACCTGCCGAGGAAACTCGCCGACACCGGGCACTTCCTGCCCTGAACGGCCGCCACACGTGCGGTGGCACACCGCCGGCTCACGGCAGGGCGCTCAGGCCAGGGCCTGCCTCACTGCGGCGCGAGTCTTGGCCAGGCCCGTCCTGGCGACCTCCAGCGCCGGACGGTTGTAGTAGTCACGATTGAACAATTCCAGGCTGACCCACCCGTGGAACCCCGCCGTGCGCAGCGTGCGAAAGATCTGCCGCAGCGGCGCCACCCCGTCGCCGGGGAAGACGCGATGCGCGTCGGTCATCTCCTCGCGTGGGGGCTGGGCCGGGTAGTCGTTCACGTGAAACACGTGCATCCCCTCGGGGCCGACGAACTTCAGCCCGGCGAAGCCCGACCCGCCCCTGTAGATGTGGTACACGTCCAGGAGGACGGCGGCCTTGGGATGGCCGCTCTCGGCGGCGGCGAACAGGACCTGCCCGATGCGGCTGAGCGTATTGGATGGGCCCCATATCTCGATCATGGGCAGCACGCCCGTCTTGTCGCCCAGTTCGAGGACCTTGCGGTAGCGCTCGGCGATAACGTGCAGGTCCTTGACGGGGGCCCTGTGCGTTCCGGCCGGGGCCGCCGCGATGCCCGTGCCCCCGACCTGCCTGACCAGGTCCATGTCGCGGGCCATGTTCTCCAGGCCCCTGGCGCGCCGGGCGTCGTCGTCGACGATCCACGCGGGAAAGCCGATCGCGCTGGGCACCGCCAGCCCAAGGTCCGCGATCCGCTTGCGGAGGTCCTTCAGAGAGCCCCCTTGCTTCTGGTAGTTCCGCAGCGAGCCGACCCACGGCTCGATGGCCTTGTACCCGGCCTTGGCGGCGGTGTCGACCTCCTTGACGATGCCGAGCTTCTGCCCGCGAATGGTGCCGGTGTTGAGGCAGTACCCGAACGGCTCGTCGGCCTTGCGGCGTGGGGGCGATTCGTCCCGGGCAACCGCCGTGGTCCCGGCGGCGGCCGCGCCGGTAACCAGCGCGGCGCCCACCCGTTCTAGCGCCTTGCGTCTTGCGATGTTCATCGTGGTCACTGTCGCCTTCCTGTCATGCGCGAGATCGCCGTTCGCTGTGCGAACGATCGCCCGCCAAACGTGGAGCAGACGACAGCACAGCGCGCCCGCTGAACGATCAACACGATCATAGTCACGGACGTTCCTCCCACAAGCCCAACTGCCGGGGTGCAAGGCCTTGTGTGATGTACGTGCCCTGCTATAATCACGTGATCCGCACGTTGGACCTGAGACCTTCTGGAGAAAGACGATGACCCGCTTCCTGATTATCGTGGCCGTGTGTGGCGTGGTGTGTGGCCCGTTCGTTGAGGGTATGGCCAAGGAGGCATCCAAGACCTCCCCGGCCAAGTCGGCGACGACGAAACCGGCCAAGCTGCCGAAGGGCTTCAAGCGCCTCTTCGACGGCAAGACGCTGACCGGCTGGACCGGCCGCAAGACGCTGTGGACGGTCGTTGACGGGGCCATCTGCGGGAAGACCACCGCCCAGGCGCCGCTCAAGCACAACGACTTCCTCTACACGCTCAAGGAGTACGGGGATTTCGAACTCAGGCTGACCTACCGCCTGGTCAACCACAACAGCGGGGTCCAGGTCCGCAGCAAGGTGCACAAGGACTTCCGCGTGACCGGCTACCAGGCCGACATCGCCGAGCGGCGCTACACGGGCATCCTGTACGGGGAGGGCTTCGGCGGGATCCTGGCCAACGTCGATCCGAAGAAGGTCTCGAAGTCCATCAAGAAGGGCACGTGGAACGAGTACCGCATCGTCTGCCAGGGCAAGCGACTGCAGTTCTGGATCAACGGGCAGCCCACCATCGACTACACCGACAAGAGGCCCGTGGCGCGAGCGAAAGGTGTCATCGCCTTTCAACTCCACGCCGGCCCGCCGATGACCGTCTACTTCAAGGACATCATCATCAAGGAACTGCCCGCCGAAGGGGCAAAGCCCCCGGCCAAGCCCAAGACCCACACCATCAAGATACGTACCTGATCATTCGTGGGTGGGTGCGAACGCCGCCGGTGGACACGACCGGGCTGACTGTGCTCTGCTCATGCGCGGACGGCGGGGCCGCTCGCAAGGCCGACCTGCCTCGATCAGCAGACCGAGACAGGCCGACCCGCGAATCACAGGGCCCTCTTCCTGTTGTCTCCCGTTGGTCACCTGCCTGGTGACGCCGACAACGGCCGGCTACCACTTCCAGATCACGTCGACCTGGGCCAGCGTGTGATCGGTGTTAGTGCTGTTGACGATGGCGCTGGTGTGGAACACGGTCACCCCGATCGTCCAGGCATCGGTGATGTTGTACTTCACGCCGGCCTTGTGGCCCTTGGCGTTGGTGCCCGTCCCGAGACCGAAATCACTGTCGGCCAGGCCGGGGACGGTGCAGTTCGGCTCGATGTAGGCGTACTTATACTTCGCCGAGATGTCGCCGGCCTTCTTGTTGCTCCCGATGCCCACGCCGACGGCGTAGCCGTTGTTCTTGTCCTTCCATCGGGCACGGGGGTCGTCGTTACCGCAATTGTGGATCCAGTCGACGTAGGCCTTGATGCTCTGCCCGGCGATCTTGAACTTGATCTTGTTCGTGACGTTCAGCAGTTGGTAGTTCTGCGGGTTGGCGCCCGCGAGGAAGCCGGCACCCACCGAGCCCCTGTGAAAGTCGAACAGATAATGCGCCACGGCCGACGTCCACGAGCAATCCTCCGCGAGCTTGGCGTCAAAGCCCACCTGTCCGGCCACGAGCGTCGAGTCGTGCGAAGAGGCCGCCGTGCGGTTGTCCTCGTCGATGATGAAGTAGCCCGCGCCGGCGAACGGCGATACGGTGTTCGGTGCGGTCTTGTACTGTCCCCATACGCCCTCGGGGTTCACGTCACTGTCCCAGACCAGATCCGTGCAGACCAGCGGATTGGCCACTTTGCCGCCCACGACCATGAGGCCCTCCAGCGCCTTGGGCGTGATCTTCGCATAGGCGCGATCCACCCAGATCCCCTTGCCGTTGGCATTGTTGTCGAACGTCTGGTTCGTCGACGTTGTGGCGCCGCCGGTTGCCAGGCGGAACACGACCTCGACCTGGTCCTCCCACATCTTCTTCTTGGCGCCCAACCGCAGGCGGAACCTCCCGCGATGCCGATCTTTGCCGTTCCGCGTGGCGGTGTCTCGGAATTGGCCCTCGTACCTCAGTCGCAAATCCACGGAGACCTTCACGTCCTTGAGCCAGGCCAGCCAGCTCTCGTCGCCGCGCTCCTCCTCGGCCTCGGCGAAGATCTTCTTGATCTCCTCTCGGCTGGTCCGCTGCTCCAACTCATCCAGTCTCTGCTGCTCGGCCTTCAGGCGAGCTTTCAATTCCTCGATTGAGGAGGTTACTTCCTCAATTGTCGAAGGCGTCTCCTGTGCGGTGATGGCCTGGCCGCCCAGGAAGGTCATCAGCAGGACCAGTAGTGCGCCTTTTCGCATTGGGTTTCCTTTCTGCTTCAGGCACCTCTCGTGGGGATCGCGTCTGCCGGCCGCCCGACACGCTCCGCGATCCCATGCGGACATTGTGAACGCCGGCCGTGAAGAGATGATTAAGGAGCCATGAATTCGGCGCTAATCCTGCAGTCGCGCCCGTGGGAGACCCCGAGGACGGGGCAGCGCATGCGCGTGACGTCAGATCGCGGGGGGCGGAATACTCCGAACGCGTCAGGCGCGTCCGAGGCAGGAACGTGGGTTCATTCGCTCGGCGGGCCGAAGGTCGCGGTGTGGCGCACGATCTCGCCGGTGCCGAGGAAGACGATGTCCTCGGCGATGTTAGTGCACAGGTCCCCGATCCGCTCCATGGCCTTGGCGAGGTTAATCACGGCTATGGCCGGCCCGGCCCCCCCGATGCGGCGGTCTTCGTGTTCCAGGACCGACTGGACGACGTGCCTGTACCCCTTGTCCATCAGGCTGTCCAGTTCGATGACCTTCCTGGCGGCATCGGTGTCGGCTCGGCTCAGCATTCGAACCGTTCGGCCGAGAATGTCCAGCGTCGCCTGCGCCAAGTGATCGAAGTCTTTGTAGTCCTCCAGTTCGACGTTGCCGTCGACGACGTGTTTGATTCTCCGACCGATACCGGCCGCGAGGTCCGCTATCCGCTCGAGGTCGCTGTTGACCTTGATAATGGTGCACAAGGTTCTCAGGTCGATGGCGGCAGGTTGATAGAGGGCCAGCAGGCGAACGCACTCCTGTTCGATTTCGACCTCTTCGCGATCGATGACGGGATCGGCTCGATCGATGTCAAGGCCGGCCTGCACGTCGCCCCTGCGCAGGGCGTGCAGGGCATCGGTAACCGCCTGTTCTGCTCGCATGGCCATGTGGTCCAGGCGGAGAACCAGCCTGTCCAGGCGACTTCGCAATTCCGACATTGACCTTCTCCGTCTCAGCCGAAGCGGCCGGTAATGTAGTCCTCTGTCTGCTTGACCTTGGGATTGGTGAAGATGTCCCGTGTCAGGCCGTACTCGATGAGCTTGCCGAGACAGAGGAACGCCGTCTGTTCGCTGACGCGCGCCGCCTGCTGCATGTTATGGGTGACGATGACAATAGTGTAGTCGTTTCTGAGTTGGCTGATCAGTTCCTCGATCCGCCCGGTGGCGATGGGGTCCAGGGCCGAACAGGGCTCGTCCATCAGGAGGACCTTCGGCCTGGTGGCCAGCGCCCGCGCGATGCACAGCCGCTGCTGCTGCCCCCCGGACAGCGACGTGGCGCTCTCGTGGAGCTTGTCCTTGACCTCGTCCCACAGGTAGGCTTGCTGGAGGGCCCACTGGACCGTTTCCTCGATACTCCGGGCGTACCGCCGCCCCCGGATGCGCAGCCCGAAGGCGATGTTGTTGAAGATGGTCTTGGGAAACGGGTTGGGCTTCTGGAAGACCATCCCGATATGCCGGCGAACCGCCACAGGGTCCACCTTGGCGCCGTAGACGTCCTGGCCTTCCAGGAGCAGGTGGCCCTTGACGCGGGTCCCGTCGACCAGGTCGTTCATCCGGTTGATGCATCGCAGCAGCGTGCTCTTCCCGCACCCGCTGGGCCCGATGATGGCCGTCACGCTGCGGTCCGAGATGTCCATGCTGATGTCGAACAAGGCCTGATCGCGACCGTACCAGAAGTCCAGCTTCCGGATGTTGATCACCGGGGTGGAGGTTCCCGCCGGGGTTTCCTCCGGAATGCTGACTCCCTGCAGCAGGCTCGGTCGCGGGGGCGTCTTGAGGACGCCATCGCCGGTGGGCTCCTCAGCGAAGGAGAGTTTGGACTGCTCGGATGCGGTAACCATGTCGTCTCCCTATCCGTGTCTGTTCTGGAACCTGTGGCGCAGGTAGATCGCCAGAGCGTTCAATGACAACAAGACCACCAGCAGCGTCACGACACCCGCAGCCAGCACACCGTACTGGAACTCCGGCTGGGGGTAGTCGCTCCAGGAAAACAACTGCATCGTCATGGAGGTGAATTTGTCGCGCACTCCTCCCGGGGTCGCGAAGACGGCCGTGGGTACGCCGATCATGATCAGTGGGGCGGTCTCCCCGAGTGCCCGGGCCAGGGACAGCACGGTGCCGGTGAGGATTCCCGGCAGGGCCCTCGGCAGCACGACCCGGCTGATGGTCTGCCAGCGGGTCGCCCCCATGCCGAAAGCGGCCTGGCGGAGCGAATCGGGGACGGCCTTGATGGCCTCCTGGGAGGCGATGATGATCACCGGAAGGATCAGCAGCGTCATGGTCAGGGACCCGACCAGCAGCGTGCCGTATCGCATGCCGAACAACTGGATGAACAGGCCCAGGCCCAGCAGGCCCCAGACCACCGAAGGCACGCCGGCGAGATTGGCGATGTTGATGTTGATGAACTTCGTGAGCTTGTTGGCCCGGGCGTACTCGGTCAGGTAGACCGCAGCCCCGATGCCCAGGACCATCGCCGGGGGTATCAGCAGGGCGGCCATGTAAATTGATCCGACCAGGGCGGGGAAGATGCCGGCCTTTTCCGGGAAACGCGAGGTCGTGCTGGTCAGGAACTGCCAGTCGAGCCACCCGGCGGCGTCCACCAGCACGTAGGCCAGGAGCGTGAACAGCGCCACGCCCCCGATGCAGGTCGACAGCAGGCAAACGACCAGCAGCAGCCAGTCTTTCCCGTGACCGACGCGGCTCTGGGTGAATCCCGCCGCCGGGGCCGGAGTGTCCTGGGATACCGCCATGGCTACTCGTACTTCTCCCGGAAGCGCGACGTCACCCACGACCCAAGGATGTTCATCGCGAAGGTCATGAAGAACAGCACCAGCCCAATGGCGAAGAGGCTTCGATACGCCAGCGAGTCCCCGGTCACGTCGCTCATGCCAATGTTCACCATGGCCGCGGTCATCGTTTCGGCCGGGCGAAGGAACGTCTCCTCGAGGTTGAATATGCTCGCCAGTCGCGGGGTCTGGCCGGCGGCGATGGTGACGGCCATCGTCTCGCCGATCGCGCGGGACAAGGCCAGGATGAACGAGGCGATGATCCCCGAGAACGCCGCCGGGATCACCACGCGGATGACCACGGAGAACTTGCTGGCCCCCAGCCCGTAGCCCGCCATTCTCAGGGATTTCGGCACGGCCCGTATCGCGTCCTCACTGATGCTGGCCACGAACGGAATGATCATGATCCCCACGACGATCGACGCGCTGAGGGTGTTGAACGTGCTGATCGTCGGGAAGACCGTCTTGAGGGCCGGCGTGACGTAGACCAGGGCGAAGTACCCGTAAACGACGGTGGGCACGCCGGCGAGAATCTCCAGGTAGGGCTTGACCACGGCACGGACCTTCGGGCGGGCGTATTCGCTGAGATACACCGCCGCGGCCACGCCCAGGGGAAGGGCGATCAGCGCCGAACCCAGCGTGATGACCATCGTGCCCCAGACCAGCGGCAAGACGCCGTACTCGACGGGCTGAATGGCCGGGCTCCACTTGGTCCCGGTCAGGAAGTCCCACACGGACCATTCGGCGAAGAACTCCGCCGCGTTAACCAGGAGCACCGCGATGATGCCCCCGGTGGTCAGCACGGTGATCGCCGCGCAGAGGAATGCCGCCGAGCGGACAAGACGTTCTCGCCAGGGGTGTACGCCCTGTGTCAAGTCAAGGGACGCCTCGGCTGTCTCTATACTCTCCACGCGGTCTTCTCTCAGCCGTCTGGCCCGGTGTCAGCCAGGTCCAGGCAGCACGCTACTTGACGCCGATCTTCGCCAGGTTTCCGGTCATCTGTGCATCAGTGATCGGCACGTAGCCCACCTGCGAGACGAGCTCGGTGGCGCTCTTGCGGATGTAGAACTCGACAAAGGCCTTGACGTGCGGCTTGTCGAGGGCCTTGGAGCTGACGTAGATGAACAGCGGGCGAGACAGGGGATAGGCTCCTGACTGGGCGTTAGCCAGGCTGGGCTTCACCGGTCCCTTGCCGCCGTCGATCGCCATCGCCTTGATCTTGTCTTTGTTGGAGACGTAGTAGGCGAACCCGAAGTAACCCAGGGCGTACTTGTTGCCCTGGATACCCTGGACGATCACGTTGTCGTGTTCGGTCTTGTGGTAGTCGCTGCGGTGGGCGCCGCCCTTGCCGATGACGGTCTCCGTGAAGTAGTCGAACGTTCCGGACGTCGAGGCCGGGCCGTACAACTCCAGCTTGGCGTCCGGCCAGCTCGCGTCGACCTCGTTCCATTTCGCCGGGGGGTTGTCCGGGCCCCAGATCCGCTTGAGCTGGGCGAAGGTCATGCTGTCGGTCCAGTTGGATTCCTTGTTGGCCACCATGCTCAGCGCGTCGATGCCCACCGTCAGCTCGATCGGCTCAATGCCCTTCTCGCGACACTTGTCGACCTCACTTGACTTGATCGGCCGACTGGCGTCATTGATGTCCGTCTTGCCGGGGATGAAGAAGTTCTTGAAGCCTCCGCCGGTGCCGGTCGAACTGACCGAGACCTTCACGTTCGGGTGCAGCTTGCTGAACTCCTCCGCCATCGCCATTGAAATGGGGTATACCGTGCTGCTGCCGGCAATCTGGATCTCGCCGGAGAGCTTGTCACCGCCGTCATCCCCGCCGCCGCACCCGGTCAGAACCATCGCTGCCAGAAGCGTCCCCAACACCGCCAACGTCGTTGCCTGCAGTCTCTGCGTCATTCGGTTGCTCCTTCAATAGGCGTCGCGTTCAGGTTGCTCATAGAGACAACACGTCCACACTCATCGTACCCGGCGGGCATTAAGCGCATGTTCAAGGTCGGTTAAGATTGCGCTAAGCCTGCGGTCGCCGCGTTGTGTCCCGTCAGAAACCGCGTTACAATGCCTCGTGATGGCCAGACGAAGAGTCATGATCGTGGAAGATGAGCGGGACATGGCCGAACTGGTGGCCATGCGCTTGAGACGGGAGCACTACGACGTTGACGTGGCTCACGACGGCCTGGAGGCGCTCCGCACGATCCGCTCCGACTCCCCGGACCTCGTGTTGCTCGACCTGATGCTGCCGAACATGTCAGGAACAGAGGTCGCAACAGAACTTCGCAAAGACCCACGAACCGCCAATCTGCCCATCATCATGTTGACGGCCAAGAGTGAGGAAAGTGACATCGTCGTCGGGCTCCATATAGGGGCCGATGACTACGTGACCAAGCCCTTCAGCATGGAGGTTCTTCTGGCACGGATCACGGCGGTGCTGCGTCGAGCCGAACAACTCGACGTCAAAGAGCGGGACATCCTGCAGGCCGGCCCGATCTCCATGGATACGGGCCGACATCACGTGACGATTGACGGGGTCCCGATCGCCCTGACGTTGACGGAGTTTCGCCTGCTGGCGGCCATCATCACCGCCGCCGGCCGGACCCTGACCCGCGACCAGCTTATCGACAAGGCCATCGGTCGTGACGTCATTGTGACCGATCGTACGATTGACGTGCACGTGACGTCCCTGCGTCGCAAGCTTGGACAAGCCCGGAATTACGTGGAAACCGTCAGAGGCGTCGGATATCGCCTGGCGAGAAGGAGCGATGAAACGTCGTAGCTTCTTCACGAGACTGTTCCTGGGGAACCTGCTGCTCATCGGCGTGATTGTCGCCGTCTCGGGCATCGCCTCGTACCGGCACCTCAATGCCGTTTACCAGAAGGAGACGGCGGCCGAACAGGGCCGAACGGCCCGGATGATGCAGCGCTACTTCCGCCAGGCCTGGTCACGGGGCGCAGACTGGATCGACACGCAATGCAAGGTGCTGCTTCACGACGCGACGATGCGGCTGACCGTGATCGCCGAGGACGGCGTCGTGCTCGGGGACAGCCAGGCTGACCCGGAGACGATGGTGAACCACAAGACGGACGATCGGCCGGAGGTCCTGGCTGCGTTGCAGGGGACGTCCGGCTCCGACGTGCGAACCAGCGAGACCTTGGGAGTGGCCTTCAGGTACTTCGCCGAGCCGATTGAAGTAGAGGGACGGGTCGTCGGCACGGCACGCATCGCCATGCCGATCCGGGCGATGGCGGAAGGCAGCACCCTGATAAAGAACGCCCTGTTCTGGTCGGCGCTGATAGGGGCCACCATTGCCGTGGTCCTGGCGCTTCT
>Ga0180432_10010167_pt1 | contig 11324 bp, 4 predicted proteins | sample SS_ome_10_FD_132414 | JGI IMG/M metagenome (GOLD analysis project Ga0180432, IMG submission 132414) | Hypersaline lake sediment archaeal communities from the Salton Sea, California, USA - SS_1_MS_2 metaG | ecosystem: Environmental > Aquatic > Non-marine Saline and Alkaline > Hypersaline >... | reverse complement strand
GACCGTGAGGTTCTCGTTGGTGTAGTTGGTCTGCCAGGTGGAGTTGAGGGTGACGTTCTCGACCACCGAGGGCGGGCCCTGCAGGATGCCGTAGGTGGCGGAGGGCGAAACATAGGACATGTTTATGTAGTTGCCGCTGGCGTTGAGCGTCTGGTTGGCGGATTCCGCCCAGGAGCCGGAATGCTCCCATACGCTGAAATAGCCCTCTGCATAGCCGCTGAGCTCCCCGTCTTCCCACGTGTACTTCAGGGAGTCTATCTTCGGGGATGCAGACACGGTGTTCCCCACGAAATACTTGCGGGCGAACGAGGTGTAGCCGGGAGGGGGGTCATCGGGCTGGGCCGCCCAGTCCAGGCGGTAGCGCACGCTCGCCTCCACCACGTCGTCGATGTCCAGGCTTGAATAGTTCTCGAAGCTTCCCGCGTCGTTGTCGAGCGTGAGGTTGGTCGCGTTCACGGTGAAAGTGTTCGAGGCATGGCCCTGCAGGTCCAGGCTGTACGTGTTGTCGTAAAGGTGGGTGTCCGTAATGTTCGCAAGGTCAACGTAATTGAGGTATAGGCCCGCGGTGGTGGTGCCGTGTATGGTATTGCGCGCGATGGTCTTGTAGCCGGCCGCGGTCGCGCTGGCCCAGTAGAGCCCGTAGCTTGCGTTGTAGATGTGGTTGTCCGTTATTTCGTTGTTGGTGCCCCCGTAGAAGCGGATTCCCTCATTGTTCATGTTGTAGACGGTATTGTTCTCCACGGTGTAGGAGCTTGAGTAGGCGAACCACATGCCCACCCTGCCGTTTATTGTCTTGGAGGGGTTGTACACCACGTTGTTGCGGAAGGTGTTGCTGAAGGCGCCCACCACGGTGTATATGCCGTAGTAGTAGGACTTTATGCTGCAGTTCTCTATTATCGCGTTGTCCGCATTCCCGGTGAGGCTTATCCCGTAGCCGGAATCGGAGCCGCTCCCGTTTCCGGTGATGGTGTGGCCGTTGCAGTTGAGGACGACGTCAACCGCGTCTATTGTGAGGCAGGTGCCGTTCGAGCTCACGTCGCTTTCCAGCACGTAGTAGCCAGAGCTGTCGATATTGGTGCACCCGCCAAGGTGGCTTTCATTCTGCAGTATGCCATATTCAGAATGGGGGATGAGGTTGGTAACCTCTATGTAGTTGCCGGAAACGGAGCGGGCCTGGCCCGATTGGTTGCCCCAGCCGGTGCTGTTGTGGAGCCACACCTCAAAGTAATCCTCATCGTAGCCGGAAAGCTCTGAGGTTTCCCAGTTCCAGCGGATGGCGTCTATTGAAACGGTGCCAGATGGGTTGCTTATGTTGATGTACTTGCTGCTGAAGGAAATGTAGCCGTCCGGGGGGGAAGCAGTTGGCTGGGCCGACCAGTTCAGGATGTATTGGGAATTGCCTGAAACCGTATCAATTATCGTGAGGCTTGTGTAGTCGGAAAAGTCACCGTCAGGGTTGTCCAATGTCAGGTTGTGCAGCTCGATGTTGAAGGGAGTTGCCACGCTGGCATAGGGCTGGATGTCCAGGGAGTTGTTGTAGAGGTGGATATTGGTGCCGTTGAATTCGTCAGAGTCGCGCACGGACATGCCGCGGTCGCGTGCGCTGTGGAATGTTGAATTGGTAACGTTGATCCCGTATGCGTCAGCAACTAAACCATTGTTTTCAACATCATGTGCAGTGGAGCCGGTAACGGTGCAGTTCTCGCTGCCGATGCTGAAGCCGTTGTCGCTTGTGTTGTACGCGAGGCAGCCGGTGAAATGCACGTTGCTGCAGGCGCCCCATGCGTCGGTGACGAGGAAGCCGTTTCCGGTGTTGTTGTATGCGGTGTTGTTGTCCATGGTGATGCCGCTGGAGCCCTGCGCAACCGCGAAGCCGCCCACCCCGTCCCTTGCGGTCGTGTTGCGTATCAGGGCATCGGAGGACTGCAGGGCGCCGACACCGTATTCGAAATATGCCACCTCGCAGTCGCGCACGGTGACGTTGCTCGTGACCGAGCTGAGGAAAATGCCGTAGTCGCCCGGGTCGCCGTCCCCGGTGAGGGTGTGGCCCTGGCAGTTGAGCTCCACGTCATTGGAAGTAATCGTTATGCAGTGGCCGGTTGCGGAGAGGTCTCCGGTAACGTAGTAGTAGCCGGATGAGCTGATGGTTGTGCCGCAGGAGCTGATGGGCGGGTCGTTCACTTCGAAGCGGAGGGCGTTTACCGAGACGTCCGCGGCGGAGGAAAGGGAAACGGAGCAGCGCATTGAGGGGTTCGGGAATTCATCATTCACGTAGCCGTTCATGTCGCAGATGTAGGAAGTGCCCGAGGAGGGGATTGTGCCGGAGGACGAGCAGGCCTCCATCCACGTGCCCGGGGTGGAATTGTACCATTCGTGCTTCACCGTGCCGGAGGTGGAGGGCGAGGCGGAGAGCACGCAGGTGAAGTTTGCGTGGTCCACGGAATCTCCGGGGGACAGTCCGGTTGTCCATGTGCCGTTCACCCAGTAGGAGGTTGTGCCGCCCTCGGTTGCGTAGGAAGAGTCCACAGAAGTTACGTTGGAGGAAACGTCATAGCCGTTGTCGTCGAATGCCCATGCGGGGCCGCTCTCCCCGTATGCCGGGTCGAATGGGTCTATGTCAATCGTGTATTCCTGGCCGGGGACCACGCTCTTGAGGAACACCCAGTCCCCATGGCAGGTGCGGGTGGTGAAGTTCCAGTCTTTGCACTTGTAAACAGAGCTGCCTTTTGCAACTACGGTTGCGCGGCCGCCGGTTATGCCGCGGGGGTCGATTGCATACGCCTGCAGGAAGCCGGGATAGGGGAAGGTGTCGAAGGAGATGTTGGCGCCGTCGGAATATTCGAAAAGCTCAACTTTCTTTACCGGCATGTCCTCGATTGTTATCTCGGCCTTGGAGGAGGTCACTTCGATGTTGTAGCGGAAGTCGCTGAGCGGGGACGCAGCCTTCACTTTCTTGAGGTTCGCTTCCGGGGGCTCCTGCGTGGGGCCGGGAGGCACGGGGGCGCCCGGGGGCGTGCCGCCGCCAATCACCACGTCTTCGACATCAGCGTATGCGCCGTCGGAGCCGTTGCTTACGGCAACCTCCTCAATGTCTATGTATACCCCGCCGTCTAGGGCAAGGGGGTGGGGCCCGATTGGGTTTACCGTCAGCTCCCGCACGTCGGTGAGGAAAACAGGGGAGATGGAGAGGATGAGCACTAGAGGGACCAGTAGCGAGGCTAATGACAAGTAGTGGAGAACACCCTTCCTCATTGCCCATAATTGGGGAATAAGGTATATAAATGCTCCGCCGGAGCTACTGACGGGAAAAACGAGCCTGTAAAAACAAGGGATTTTGTGTCTTATTCAGTGGGCCTGTGTTCCCTGCGCACATACCCTTCGGAATGCTTATGGCCTGGCTGGCCGGGCCTGCCCTCTCGGTGCGCCCCCGCGCGCCGGAGCATCTCGTCGCGCTTCTGCTTCTGGCGGTAATAGTATAGGAGCGTGCCGACCAGCTGCAGGAAGGCAATGTTCACCATGAAGCACGGGTTGAATATCCACCAGCCGGGGAGCGAGAGGAGGATGGGGGCGGCCGAGTACACGAGGCCCCAGTGCCTCTTCATCAGCTTTTCCTTGTGGATTATGAAGTAGTTTGCAAGGGCGAACAGTATCAGCGCGGACCAGAGAATCCAGTAGTCCGGCCTCGGGATGTCCCACCATTCTAGGAAGAACGGGAGGCGGCACACTTCGGGGGCTATTTCCGGCTCCACGAAAATGGTTATGTAGCCGCGGCCCATCGGGCGGCCGTTCTCGTAGATGGCCACGGGGACGCGGTATTTGCCCGGCTCGGTGTCGAGAGGTATGAATATTGAGGCGCGCAGGCTGCCGGTTTCGCCGTGATAGAGGATGTCAGGCAGGCTGATGAGGGTAAGGAGCTCTCCGTTGGGGCCCTGGAAAACCGCACTCAAATTGTAAGTGTACGCGGTGCCGTTTCCGATGTTGGTGAGGTCGAGAGAGGTCTCGCGCTGCTCGCCGAGGTCCATCCAGAGCGTTATGTTCTCCACCATTATCTCCGGCCTGTTTATAACCAGGTAAACGTTCGCCTTGGTGGTGAGCATCAGGGAGGAGTTTATGTCCTTGAAGCCCACGCATTGCATTAGCCCCTGCGTCCCATCATTGTAATCCAGTATTGTGGTGGGCGGCATGTCAACGATTATCTCTCCGTAGATGAAGTCGCCGCCCGGGATTGCGTCCTCCCCGAGCTCAACGCGCGTCCATTCCTGGAAGTCGCCCGTGACAAAGCACTCCACGTCATGGAGGGTGTTGCGGGAGTAGAGGGTGAAATTCGCGCGGCCCTCCTCGGGGTAGTTCACAATCACCCAGATGTCCTCGGGAGTCACATCGAATTCGTCGTATGATGGGGAACCGGCGGGATGGGGGGCGGGGGCTGGGGAATGTGGGCCATCCCAATCCCTCCGGGGATGGGCGGCTCGGTCTCCACGCGGAAAGTGACCGTGTCCTGCCCTATCTGGCCGAGGGTGTCGTTTGCGTAAAGCGTGAGGGTGTGCGAGCCGTCGCGCACATTTAGCACGTAGGAGATCGTGCAGTCCGGCATGTCCGTGCGCTGGCCGTCAAGTATGTACCAGCAGGAATCGACCGGGCCCATGAAGGTGGTAATCGTGTAGATGAAGGGGATTGTGTTCGTGTCATAGGAGCGCGGCTCGGGCGAGAGTATTTCCACTTCTGGCGGGAACATTCCCGGCCCGATGCCGTTTATGTGGATGTAGTAGGTTCCGCCATACCCCCCGAGCGAAAGGACCACGGAATCGTTAATGGAAGCGATTGCGGTGTCGGTCGTTTCAAGGGCGGTGCCCATCATCAGGCCCACCACCAGGAAGTCCACGTCCGGGACGATGGGGTTGCCGCCGTCGTCGAGGGCTTCGGCAACCGTGATGTTCACGAGGTTGCCGGCCTGCGAGGAATTGACAGTGTAATCCCCCGCGAGCCATCCGTTGGGGAAAAGGAACTTCACGCGCTCGGAGGTGGATAAGTCGGGGCTGTCCCCTATGAACAGGAACGGGATGGAGGGATACCACGCCTTGAAGCTGGAGAGCTCAAGCGGCACGTAAACGCAGTTGGTCGGGGGGACGCTTGTGATTTGCACGGGCGCGTGAGTGATCTCTATGTAGTCGCCGGGGTTGGTGCCGTCCGCATAAACGAGGGAAACCCACTTGTTCTGGAGGTCGCCCGAGTTGAGGGCGCAGATGCGCATCTCCGCGTCCGGGTTTTCAAGGGAGTTGTCCTTGTAGGAGGTAGAATTGTCGTCGTAGAGCAGCGCCATTGTGGAGTGGTCGCTCGCGCGCACTATCCACATCTCATAATACTGCGCAGATGAGACCGAAACTAGGATTAGGAGTAGAAGCGCGAGCTTCCGCATCTAAGGCACCACCAGTTTCTTCGTAATGGAGAATACCTCATAAATCCAGTCGTAAATCCAGAGCACGTAAGTGTCCTTGTTCACCAGTTCCTTGTCGTTCACCCAGCCGGGGTCCGCGCACGTCCAGTTGCCTATCCACAGCGGGCGGTCGTATGTGAGCGAGCCATTGTAGGCAATCTGCAGCGGCGAGCCGCCAGCGGTGTATGCGTTCACTATCACTGCGTAATTGCCGACGTAGGTATCGACCCCGAGGTATGAATAGGTAGTATATAGCTTGTTGCAGGTGGGGACTATGTTGAGGCGCATGTAGCCGCTTGCGTTGCCCTGCATGTTTGAAACCGAAGACGTGCTTATGCCGTGCAGGGTGCCGGTGTCGTTCCACACCTGCGTGGGGATGAACGGGTTGAGGCCGTTTGCCTCGGTAACCCGGTAGCGGGCGTTCGGGATTACGTTGCCGTTGGAATCGTTTATGAAGAAGGTGACGTTGTAGGGCCTGCCCCACTGCGGGAAGGTGTCGTTGTACTGGCCGTCTATCCATACGTGCAGGTAGTAGACCGGCTGAACCACCACGTTGGTCTGGGCGCGGTTGTTCGCGTAAGAGCATTCTGCGATGTCGTCGTCCACGTCTGCATAGGTAACGAAGGTGTAGGTGCCGCTCATGCCGGTCGCGTTGAACGACCAGTTGCGGGTGGTGGAGGCGCCCACCGGGAGGTTCTCGGGTATTGCCCAGGTATGCTGCACGAAGTAGCCGCCGGGGCCGGTGATGTTGAGCAGGAGGTCGAAGTTGGTGGTTACGTCAACGTTGCCCACGTTGGTAATTGTTATGGTGACGTTGCTCTGGTCGCCGTAAATGATGTTGGGCGGATTGGCTGAAATGCCTGCAGCAAGGTCGGCCCCGATGCAAATCGGGTAGCCGAGCCCGTCCACCACCACGTACCTGTTATAGACGAACTGGTCGGAAATCGGGGCGGCCACTGCAAGCGCTGCGGGAAGGTCGCCGGTGGAATTGACTATCGTGGCATCGGAACAGTAGTTGCCGAAATCGTCGTCGCAGAGGGCAATGAGCATGCTGCGGCCGGTCGAGGAGTTGAGGCCCCAGTCCGGGTCTCCGGGCAGGCGCGTGATTGTGCCGAACTCGGTGACGAAGTCGATGCTGTTCACGTTCGCGGTTACGAGTGCGGTCCCCTGGTTGAAGGAGCGGGAAACGGAATAGCCGCCCTCAAGCCAGCCGTCCGCGTAGTCCATCGGGATGAGGTCCGGTGAAACTGAGGCGTCCGCGCTCGTGGAATAGAGCGCGTGCAGGCGGCCCGGGAATGCGGAAACGAAAACCGGCGGGGCGCGGGTGAAGTCGCGGAACTGCGAAAAGGCGAATGAGTCGACAGGGGTGTAGTAGCATGGGCCCGGGCCGTGCGTCGTGTAGGTGAGGGTGTTGGTTGAGCCTGCGGTGAGGTTCTTGCTCACTGCAGTATAGACGAAGGTGCCGCTTACGTTGGCGGAATAGACCGCGGCAACGTAACGCCGCCCGACATCGCAGAGGCGGAGGGCGAAGTCGGGGTTCGCGCCGAACGTGTCCACGTAAACGCGGAATGCGGCGGACGCGAGGACGTTCTGCGTGACGTTGCTCACGTCAACGATTTGGGCGCTCTGCGAAAAGGCAACGGAAAAAAGCAATAGCATGGCGAGCAGTTTCTTCATCATCACACCGTTGATATCGATTTCCCTATGTTTGAAAGCACCTGGTTGATGTTCTGTAGCGCGGAAGCTATTAAAGCGTTTGTAGCCTCGTCCATGTCCATTTCCGAGGGGGCGGGCGGCTCGAGCACGTCATCCACCGTGAAAGTGAGGTTCGCTATGTTATTGCCGTTGTAGTACACGAGGAACGTGAGGTTCGCGTTGTTGTTGTAGTGGGTCGGGATTAGGATGAAGGTCTCATTGCTCTGGAAAGTGCCGGAATTGTTGTAGAGGTCCTTGCCCGGCTGGATGGGCACGAACACCACCTGGCCATCGTCCTCGCGCACCGTGATGTTGCCCGTTACCGGGACTCCGCCGTTGAGGATTGTTATGTTGAACCAGTTGGGCGCGCCGGCCTTGAGGGCGGGGAGCGGGCTCACAACGCCTGCGGTGGTGACCGTTGCGGTCGCATTGCGCATCTTGCGCGCGTATATCCACCTGCTCGCGGTGCTCGTGAGCGAGTTCATGCTCTGCACCGAGGATTTCACCTCGCTGCCGTATGCGGCGTTCACGAGGGAAGTGCGGTAGAACGGGGCGAGGACGTTGTATACCACAATTGTGAAGTTCTCACGGCAGTATGCCGGGCTGATTACTTCGACGTAGGCGATGTAGCTGAACGAATCAGGCACGTTGTAGCGGGTGGGGGTGAGGGCGTAGGCCGCGCCTCCGCTGGAGTTGGTGCGCATGCGGCCCAGGCCTGCGAATGTCTTGCCCTGGTAAAGGTTTGGGAAAAGGATGTTGCGGCCGTTCTCCTCCACCACCTGGATGACTGCGCTGTCTATCGGGGTGTCATCTTCGTATGTGACGCGGAATTCCACCGCGTAAGGGACTCCGGTGCTCGGGAAGGCGGTCGTTTCCACGTTATCTATCCAGACGGTTATGTTGCAGTCCTCGGGGTATACGTAGAAGCTGTAGTTCTCGCTCTTCGGGACCATGTACTGGAAATCAAAGTATGTGCCGTTGAAGCCGAGCTGGTTCTCTATCAATGCCACGAAAAGTGGCTCCTCCCATGTGCCATTGGAAAACTTGAGCACCGCAAGGCGGGTGTAGTTGTTCAGGATTACATATGGGCAGGGAAAGGTGTGCGAGCCAATCTGGCACGCCATCATGTTCATGGGCACAAAGGTCTGCAGGGGGCTGTCAAAAAAGTAGCTGAAGTTGAGGCCGGAGAATATGCTGAAATTTGAGAACATGCCCGTGGTGTTGAAATCCTCCGCGGTTGGCGTTTGCACCTGGAGAAGGTCCGGCTTGAAATCAAGGCGCGTCACAACCATCGAAACGTTGTAATATGTGCCGTTCGGGTAATTGGTATAGAACGGGAAAAAGCCGGCGTCCTCATGGGAAATTGCCCTGTTCGGGTCCGGGATGCCGAGGGGGTCCATCCAGCCCACTAGGCCTGACCAGTATTTTGTCGGCTCCCAGCCAGTCAGGTTGAAGCCCGTGACATTTCCCCCTTCTGTGCTGGTATTTGCCTGCGCGGCGAGGGCTGGGGCTAGCAAAAGTATGAATAGCAGTATCGCACCTTGCCGCATGACGGTGTTGTGCGAATTAGATTTATAAAGGAAACGGTGGCGACATCGGGTTTAAATAGTGGAAACGAGCAGTTTTTGCAGAATGGAAAGCATAGTTTCATTGTTCAAAAAGAAGTTCCCCGGCCCGACCAAGGTGCAGGGGAAGGCCATGCCCCGGCTGCTGCAGGGGGGCAATGCAGTGGTGATTGCGCCCACCGGCAGCGGGAAGACCGAGGCGGCCCTGCTCCCGGTGCTGGAGAAAATACAGGGAAAGGGCGGGATTGCCGCGCTCTACATCACCCCGCTGAGGGCGCTGAACAGGGACATGGAGAAGAGGGTGAAGTGGTGGTGCGAAAATGCGGGCATAAGCTTCGGGGTGAGGCATGGGGATACCAAGCAGGCGGAGAGGGGCAGGCAGAGGAGGAACCCGCCGCAGCTGCTCATACTCACTCCGGAAACACTGCAGGCGGTGCTCGTGGGCAGGGTGATGCGTGAGCACCTTGCAAATGTCAGGCATGTGATAGTGGACGAGCTGCATGAGATGCTGGAGAGCAAGAGGGGCTCCCAGCTGTCCATGGCGCTGGAGCGGCTCGCGGAAATTGCGGGGGAATTCCAGAGGGTGGGGCTGAGCGCAACGGTGGGCAGCCCGGAGGAAGCCGGGAAAACGCTCTGCGGGAAGAGGGAATTCGAAATAATAGAGGCAGGCACCAGGCGTGAGATGGACATTGAGGTATTGAAATATGCGGGGGGCTGGGGCAAGGCATATTCCGCGGTTGGCGGGATGCTGGGGGACGGGAAGAAGAGGATAATTTTCGTCAATACGAGGAGCGGCGCGGAGGAGCTTTCCACCAAGCTGAAGATGGAAAAGGTGCAGCTGGACGTGCACCACGGCTCTCTTGCTTCTGATGCCCGGCTGAGGACCGAGAGGGAATTCAAAGATGGGGAATTGGATACCGTTGTGGCAACTTCCTCGCTCGAGCTTGGGATAGACATAGGGGGGGTGGAGGAGATTGTGCAGGTTTCTTCCCCGCGGGCGGTCTCGCGGCTTGTGCAGAGGGTGGGCAGGAGCGGCCACTGCGAGGGGCTTGTGCCACGGGGGAAGGTAATCACCGTTGATTTCGATGACTGGCTGGAGGCGGAGGCGGTAAAGGGGAAATTTGAGGGTGGGTTCCTTGAGCCGCGGGAGGTGCCCAAGGGCTCGCTGGACGTGGTTGCGCACCAGGCAGTGGGCGTAATGATTGAACGCGGCATGTGCAAGGTTGATGACGTTTATGCGCTGCTGGGCAGGGCGCATTCATTCGGCATAGGGAAGGAAAAGTTCCTGCAGGTGCTGAAGCAGCTGGAGAGGGAGCGGCTCATTTTCCTGAATGATGACGGCACGGTGAAGGCGAGGAGGGATGCGAGGGAATATTACTTCTACAACCTTTCCACAATTCCAAAGGAGCGGAGGTACCTGCTGAGGGATGCGAGCACCAACCGCGCAATTGCATCCTTGGATGAGCGGTTCGTTGCGACCCTCGCGGAGGGCGAATGCTTCAGCGCAAAGGGTAGGGTATGGCAGCTGGTTGAAGTAGGGGCGGAAGTGATTGCGGAGCCGGCTTTTTCCTACTCTTTCGTGGTCCCGGAATGGAGCGGGGAAGATTTGCCTGTGGATTTCGAGATTGCACAGGAAGTGGGGAGGCTCAGGAGGAAGCGCCTGAAGGAAGGGCCTGTGCCCGATGACAGAACCGTGGTGGTTGAGCTTGCGGGGGATTTCATCATAGTGCATGCATGCTTCGGGACGAAGGTGAATGCTGTGCTGGGGAAGGTCTTCCGCATGGAGCTTGCGAAGCTGCTGCGGGTGGACGTGGCAGAGGCGTCCGATGCGTACAGGGTGATGCTCAAGCTGCCATTCCCTGCAAAAAGGGAATGGGCGGAGAAAATCATTTCCCAAAAGGACTTCATATGGAAGGCGGAGGAGGCAATAGCCGGGACGCCCATGATGAGGATGGAGTTCCTGCATGTGGGGAGATTATTCGGGCTTTTCGGGGAGGAAGCGGAGGTCGGGAGCAAGCTCGTTAGGATAATGGCGGGCAGCCCGGTGTATGAGGAAGCGCTCAATTCCATTTTCAGGAGGAGGCTGGATGCGGGGAAGGCAGGTGAGCTGCTTGGGGAAATTGAACGCGGGGAACGGGAACTGGCTTTCGTGCATAGGGAAAGGCCGGGCTTCCTTTCAATGCTCGGCATAACGCGGAAGGGCAGGGGCGTGCCTTCAATGCAGCCAAGGGATGTGCTGCTCAAGGAAGTGCGGGAGGAGGTCAGCAGGAAAAAAACCACTCTGCTCTGCCTTTCCTGCGGGGCGACAAGGATTACTACCATTGGGAATGCGCCGGAAGAGCTGAAGTGCCACAAATGCGGAAGGAAGAGCCTTACCGTGAAGGGCAAGGAGGAGAGGTATGCGGCAGGGATATTGCAGGCGTATGGGAAAAGGGGCCTGCTTGCGCTGGGGTTCTATGGGGTGGGGCCCCGGACTGCTGACCGGATACTGAGGAAGCTGCACAGGGACGAGGAAGCGATGCTTCTTGAGCTGCTGGACGCGCAGAAAGATTTCATAAAAAACAAAAAGTACTGGAAGGCCTAGCTACTTCTTTTTCGGCTTTGGCTTGGCCTTCTTTTCCCCGCCTTTC
>Ga0180432_10010166_pt1 | contig 11325 bp, 7 predicted proteins | sample SS_ome_10_FD_132414 | JGI IMG/M metagenome (GOLD analysis project Ga0180432, IMG submission 132414) | Hypersaline lake sediment archaeal communities from the Salton Sea, California, USA - SS_1_MS_2 metaG | ecosystem: Environmental > Aquatic > Non-marine Saline and Alkaline > Hypersaline >... | reverse complement strand
CTGGCGGAACAGCCTGCTTTTCTCCGCCGACGACCAGGAGTGCGGTCACATGCTCGTCTTCACCACGGATAGCGAGGACCTATTGGAGAGATTTCCCGAGTCGCTCCACCGGGAACGGGTCTACTCGGTGGAGTACCCCCTCGAAGGGTATGGGAAACCGGAAGCGCATGGCGCCGTGATCGATCGACTGCGCGAAGGATGCCTCATCGCCAACTACGTCGGCCACGGCAGTGTAGACAAGCTTTCCGACGAGGAGATCCTCGTCATCCGCGACGCGGCGCAGAAAGCCATTCGAAACGAGGGGAGGCAGCCTCTCTTCCTGGCGTGGTCTTGCTCGGTGGGCAGCTTCGATCTGTTGGACAGGGACTGCCTCGCCGAGGCGTTTCTGAAAACGAGAGGCGGCGGGATGGTCGGCGCCATCGCCGCCACCGCGCCCACCTTTGCTGGTGTGAGCAGGGCTCTGGGGATGGAGCTTTACTCCCGCCTCTTCCCCACCGCTCACTCCCGCGTGCCCGTCGGCGCCGCTCTGATGATGGCCAAGGCCGTGGCCGGCGGATCGCATAACGCTCAGAAGATCAACGACCAGAAGTACAACCTTCTCGGCGATCCAGCCCTCGTCTTGGGCGCGCCGCTCCTCGACATCTCGCTGGAGAATCCCCTGCCCCTCCCGATGACACGGGGCGAAAAGGTGACGCTCTCCGGCGCCGTGCGCGACACGTTGGGCGTCTTGGTCGAAGGCTTCTCGGGAGAGGCGGAGATCACCGTCTACGGAAGGGCGGATACGTCCGGATTCACATGGGTCGACACCACGTGCACCGGAAACCCCGGGGACCCGACGATTCGCCGCGCCTCCTATCCCCTGCTCGGCCCCCTTCTCTTCCGCGGAAAGGCCACCGTGACCGGCGGCGCGTTCGAGGCATCCTTCATCGTTCCCATGGATACGCCCACCGGGCCGCTCGCGCGCATCGACATCTACGCGCACTCCGAAGAAAGCGGCGCGGATGGGGCGACCGGCACGGACTCGGTCCTCGTCCTCCCCGAGACCGGCGCTTCCGGCGGCGACGGCGAAGGTCCGCGAATCGACATCACCGTGAACGGGTCGCCCCTGGAGGAGTGGATCTGGTTCACGCGCAACTCCCCCTTCCACGTGGAGATCGAGGACGAGAGCGGCCTCAACCTGCAAAGAACGGATCCTTACTTCTCCATCCACCTGGTGTTCGACCGGGGGGATCGGATCGACCTCACCCCTCTCTTCGAGTACGACACGGGCAGCTACCAGCGCGGGAGCTTTCAGTTCCGCCTGGCCGAGCTCGCCGATCTCTCATTGGAGACGGGCGACCACGAGCTTCGGATCATCGCCAGCGACACATGGAACAACCGGACGGAGAAGAGATACACCGTGGTGCTCACCGAGGACCTGCCGGATCTCGCCTTCCAGCAGGACGTTCTGGTCTACCCCAATCCTTTCGACCCGAACCGGACGGAGGCGGAGTTCTTCGTCGATCTGAACCGGGAGGCCCACGTTACGATTCAGATTCTGACCGTTACCGGGAAGACCATTCGCGAGTTCACCGGCTGCACCGCCTCGGGTCCGACGAGGCTTGCCGATTGCCGGTGGGACGGGCGCGACGCCGACGGCGATTGGGTCGCCAACGGCGTCTATCTGGTCCGGGCCACCGCCGAGTCTTTCGACGGGACGCGCCGGGACGAAACGATCGGCAAGGCGATCGTGCTGAGAGGTGTAGCGAGGAAGCTCAGGTAGCCGGACCGTTCACGCCGCCACCGGGCGCCAACGCCTCAGATCTAAAGAGTTCATCACTACCGCGACCGACGAGAGCGCCATGGCGAGGGCGGCGATCTCCGGGGGCAAGAGCAGGTTCCAACGGGCGAAGAGGCCGGCGGCGAAGGGGATGGCGATCACGTTGTAGACGAGGGCCCAGAAGAGGTTCTGCTTGATCTTTCGGAGCGTCGCCCGGCCGAGCTCGATGGCGGACGCCACGTCCCGCGGGTCGCTCTGCACGAGAACCACGTCGCCCGTCTCCTTGGCCACATCCGTCCCCGCGCCGATGGCGACCCCCACATCCGCCCGGGCGAGGGCCGGCGCGTCGTTGATCCCGTCGCCCACCATCGCCACCACCATCCCCTCCCCCCTCACCTTCTCCACGATCTCCGCCTTCTTGTCGGGAGGAACCTCGGCGAAGACATCGCCGAAGCCGGTGTGCTGCGCGATGCCGTCCGCCGTGGCCCGGCGATCACCGGTCAGAAGGGCGGTCCGGATGCCGAGCGCTTCGATCCGGGCGACGGCGTTGGCCGCCCCTTCCTTCGGCTCGTCGCGAAGAGCGAAGACAGCCATCGCCGTCCCATCCATCACGAGCCAGAGTACGGTCTTTCCCTCGAGCGCCCACCGGTCCGCGGTCTCGGCCAGCTCCTCCCTGGAGACGTTCTCCTCCTCGAGCAGGGCATCCCCGCCGAGCAGGCACTTCTTTCCATCCAAGACGAAGCGAATGCCCTTGCCGGGAAGCTCCATCTGTTGCTTCGCCTCGTGGATCGTAAGCCCCCGCTCCTCCGCCGCGTGAAGGAGAGCCCGGGAGAGGGGGTGGTTCGACAGGGCCGCGCCCGCCGCGGCGACGGCGAGGAGCTCCTCTTCCTTTCCCTGCACCATTGCCGCCCAGTCGGTCATCACCGGACGGCCCTCGGTAACCGTCCCGGTCTTGTCGAAGAGAACGAAACCGACCCGGGCGATCCTCTCGAGAGCCGATCCGCGCTTGAAGAGAATCCCCCGGCCGAGTCCGATCCCCGACCCGACCAAGATCGCCGTGGGCGTAGCGAGGCCGAGGGCGCACGGACAAGCGACAACCAATACCGCCACCGCCCGGGAGAGGGCGAACGAGAAGGCTTGGCCCAGGACGAAGAGCCACACGAGAAAGGCGAGCAGCGCTACCGCCACGACAACCGGGACGAAACGGTTCGACACGCGGTCGGCGAACCGCTGGATCGGAGCGCGGTCGAGCTGCGCCTCTTCCACCATTCGCACCATTCGGGCGAGGAAGGTCGCCTCCCCCACCGCCGCCGCCCGGAGAACGAGCACCCCGTCCCGGACGATCGTCCCGCCGTAGACGCGGTCCCCCGGGCCGCGGGGAACGGGGATCGACTCCCCGGTCAGCGAAGCCTCGTCCACGGCGGCCTCCCCCTCGGCCACTTCGCTGTCCACCGGAACACTGTCGCCGGGACGGACGCGGAGGAGATCCCCCACCTGAACTTCGGAAATCGGAACGCTCTCTTCCTTTCCGTCGGTGAGACGGAGGGCGCGCTCCGGCCGGGAGCGCATCAAGGCGCGCATCGCGTCCCCCGCCCTCCCCTTGGCACTCGCCTCCAGCATTTTTCCGAAACGGATGAAGAGAATCAGCATCGCCGCTGTGTGGAAGAACGTCTCCGCCCCCGCCAGGAAGCGCGGAAAGAGAACGACCGCCGCGCTGTACGCCCAAGCGGCGGTGATCCCGGTCGCCACGAGAACGTCCATCCCCGCGTTCCCGCTTCGAAGCGATCGAAACGCGCCCCGGTAGAAGCGGAGCCCCGCCGTGAACTGGAGGAGTGTGGCCAAGGCGAGAAGAGCGAAGGGGGCGTACGGGACCGCGGCCATTTCTTGATGGATTAAGAGAATGGGCAAGGCGACGGCGGCGGCGAGGAAAAGCTCGATTCTTTCTCGGAGGAAGTCGCCCCCCTCTTCTTCACCGTACGGGGCGGGGCGGTAGCCGGCGCGGCGCACGGCCTCGAACAGGTCCGCCTCCTTCGCCTTCGCCGGATCCCACCGCACCGCCGCTGCCCCGGCGGCGACGTTCACCACGGCGCTTTCCACTCCGGGGACGGAGAGAAGCGCCTTCTCCACGGCGCGGGCGCACCCCGCGCAGCTCATGCCGGAGACCGAGAGCTTCCGCTGTTCCATACGCCGTCCCTCCTCCAGGAAACATATACAGCAGAACCGAGGGAAAACAAAGAAATGGACGATGCCGCCGCGGCGGTGCTACGTTCGACCGGGATCGACATGGGGGGTTCGGTCGGTTGAGTTCGGACACGACAAGGGGCGCGGCGCCGTCGCCGCCGGCGGCGCCCCATCACGGAAAGCCGCTCGGACGTCCCGCATGGGCCGTCCTCGCTCTGTTGCTCCTCGCCCTCGGCGTCTTCCTGCACAGCCCGGTTCTGCGATACGGCTTTCTCGGCAACGACTCGTACCCGATCATCGCCGCCGCCCGCATCGGAAGCCTCGTCGACCTCGCCGGAACGTTCACTGAAGAGCTGATGGACGGCCGCTTCCCCTACGGCCACTTCTACCGCCCCATTCTGAATCTCTCCGTGGCCGTCGATCACCGTCTCTACGGGCTGCAGCCTCGGGGTTACCACCGGACGGACATCCTCATCCTTTGCGCGAACGCCATTCTCATCGCCCTGCTCTGCCGGACCCTTCCCTTCCGGCGGCCCTTCTGGGGAGCGGTGGCGGCGTCCCTCTTCCTTCTCACCCATCCGATTCAAGGGGAGATCACATCGGCCATCCCGAGAAGGGGAGACTCGCTCAGCCTCCTCTTCCTGCTGCTGGCGGTCATCGCCGCGGGAAGGCCGGGGCGGAACGGCCGGGCCGCGGCGATCGCTCTCTTTTCCTTCCTCGGCGTGGCCGCCAAAGAAACCGGCGCGATCATCCCCGTGCTCGTCTTCGCCCGCGCCTATTTCATACCGGAAGGAAACAGGCCATTGCGGGCCGGAGCCGCCGGGCGCCGGGCGCTTCCCGCTTTCGCCGCTCTCGCCCTCTACATGATCCTGCGCTTCGCCGTCCTCGGCGGGCTGGGAGGACGGGAGCCGGTCGGCCCGGCCTCTTTCCTCGCAGGTGTCTTCGGCTCTTTCCCGAAACTCGCGGCCCACACCCTTCTCTCCTATCCCGCTCTCGACTCGGACATCGACGTGATCCCCCTCGCCACGGCTCTCTTCCTCGGGATCGTCGCTGCTACCCTTCTCCTCCACCGGCGCGGGCCGATGGCGGGAACGGCCCGCTTCCTCGCGGTGTGGCTCGCCTGCGGATGGCTCATCCACGGGCTCGCCGGCGCCACGTACCGGTGGTACGTCCTTCATCTCCTCGCACCCATGGCGCTTCTTGTCGGGCTCGTCCTCACCGAGCGCGCCGGACCACGGGAAGGTCGGATTCCTCTCCTCTATGGAACGGGCAGGGCCCTTCTGGCGCTCGTTCTTCTTCTGCTGGCGGGGGCGAACATCGCCCACACGCCTCTCTTGAAGAACGACGCGAGGAAGACCGCTTCATCGGGAAGAGCGGAGCGGATCTTGGGAATGCTGGAAGACGGGGTCGAGGGCGCCCGGGCGGGGGAGGTCCTCTCCGGCGAAAAAATCCTGGGGCTCGATGAAAAGGCGGTTCGCCGCGGGCCCGGCGGCGTGATCCTTCCCTTCTCCATCCAGGCGTGGGCCGATCTCCGCTTCCCCGATCGGACGATCCGCATCGTCTCGCCCGACGAGGGGGAGCCGATAGCGGCGGCGGACGAGATCGTCATCACCATCCGCGAGCATCCCGGCCTGGGAAGCTTGTTGCGCCGCGGAGGGGATGGGGAATAGCTCCCGCGGGCGCTATTCCGCCCAAACTCCGAAGACGCGGCTGAAGTAAGCGAGCTGTCCCCTTTCGCTCAGCTGGGAGATCTCGTTCAGGGCCTTCATGTAGAAATGGGAGCGCTCCGCCGGCGAGAGGCTCTCGGCAAGAACCGACGACGATTCCCTTCTCTTCCCGTCCAAGGAATCGAAGACCATCCGCGTGGTCTCCACGGAGAAGATCGCCTCGAACTTCTTTTGGTTCGACGACCACTTGGACATGGCGAAGCTGAAAAGCGCCTCGGCGTCACACCAGGAAGTGAGGGCGTGCATCGACCGCCCCTGCGAGTCCGGATCGAGGCCGGAGAGAAAGTCCGCCACACGGGAGATCAGTTCCTGCTTCCCCTTCTCGTCGATCTTCTTCGAGAAGAAGGAAACGGGCTGACCCTCCCAGGGCTCCTCGGCGTCTTCCTTCACAACGGATAGAAAGACCGGGTTGAGTTCGGGAAGGGAGTAGAAGGCGGCGTAGATCGAGCCGGGATGCTTCTTCGCCAATTCGTTCAGGTTCCTCTTAACCATCATATCTCCTCGTCTGGTGACCCGCCGGGGCTCCGGTTCGATTCTAGCCGCTCCGGTGCACTTTGTGCTACCGTCTATCTTCACGGCAAGGGCGGAGGGCCCGGTCCGGAGCGCGATCATGCACATTCTGCAGATCACTCGATCCCTCGCCACCACCGGCGGCATCGCCAATGTGGCCTCGAGCCTGGCCAGGGAGCTTCAGCGGAAGGGGGCGGCGGTGGAGAATCTCTGCTGGTCCCGCGCCGCCGATTCCGAGGGAGAAGCGGCCTCGGGGAGCCGCCTCCCCCCCTCCTTTCTTCCCCGCATCACCGGCGCAATCGCGAGCACCCATCTCCGGCTCCTTCTGGAGGTTCCCCTCTTCACCCTTTGGTCCACCGTGGCGGCGCTCGGCGCCCGCCGCCGGGGGGCGGTCCTCCTCTCTCACGGCGACACGCTCGCCGCCGACATCGTCGTCGGACACAGCTGTCACTGGGCGACCATCGGCGTGAAGCACTCGTCCGGCGAGCGGCGCTGGATGCTCTACCCTCTTCATTGGTTCATCTTGTTGCGTGAGGCGCTTCTCTTCCGCCGGCGCAGGAAGCCCTTTCTCGCGGCGATCTCCGAGTCCGTCGCGCGAGAGTACCGGAGGTACCATCGTTTTCCGGAGGAGAGGATCTTTCTCGTTCCGAACGGCGTGGATCGGAGCCGATTCCGGCCCGCCGAGGAGAAGAGAGCCGTTCGCCGGGAGAGGGGGCTTCCGGAAGACCCGTTCCTGATCCTCTTCGCGGGCAACGAGTTCAAGCGGAAGGGGCTCCGGTTCGCCATCGAGGGCCTCGCCCTCTGCCGTTCCGCTCATCTTCCGCACTTGCTCGTCGCGGGCGCCGACAAGCCTTCCCCCTACCGGGAGCTCGCCCGGGCGCGGGGGGTGGAAGAGAGGGTCCACTTCCTCGGCCCGGTGCGGGAGATCGAGGAAGTGCAGCGCGCCGCCGATCTCTTTCTCCTCTTGTCGGACTACGAACCGTTCGGCCTCGTGGCGATGGAAGCTCTCTCCTCCGGCATCCCGGTTCTCTCCACTCCGGTAGGGGGAGTGAAGGATTATCTGAAGCACGAACTCAACGGTCTCTTCGTCGAGAGAAACGGCGAGGCGGTAGCGCGGGCTTTGGACAGAGTCTTGGAAGACGAAAGCCTCCGCAACCGGCTCGCCGCGAACGCCCGGGATTCGACGGAAGCGTACGGGTGGAGTCCGATCGCGGACAAGTATCTCGAGCTGTGCGAGCGCGTTCTCGAGGAGCGGCGGAATTGACCAGGCCGTACTTCCAGCTGGGCGCGGGTGGAGCGGCGGCCAAGCTGCTCGGGGGAGTGAGAGAGATCCTTCTCGCCCACTTCTTCGGAACCGGGCGCGCGGCCGACGCATAACGGGGCAGCCTATCGCTCACGCTCTCGCCGGTTCACCTGATCACCAGCCGCGTCGTTCAGACCTGCTTCGTCCCCCTCTATGCCGGATACGCCGAGAAAGAAGAAGAGAAAGGAGTCGCACTCTTCCAGTCGATCCTCGTTCTCTTCCTCACGCTCGGAGCGATCCTAGGCGCCGCCCTCTACTTGCTCGCCCCGGCGGTGGTGGGCATCGTCTTGAAGGGATTCGATCCGGGGCGGGCGACGCTCACGATACAAATGCTCCGCATCATGGCGGTAGGCATTCCGTTCTACGTCTACTGCTCGGTTCTCGGGGCGTTGGACACGGCGCAGAAGCGGTTCATCATCCCCTCGCTCCGGCCGGGCCTCCAAAACTTGGGCATGGTCGTCATGATCGTGGTCGCCGCGCGCGGGGGGGCGCCCGCCCTGGCGGCGTACGGATTCACCGGTGCGTACGTCATCCTCTCCGTCTGGGCGACGCTGCTCCTCCTTCGCGGCAACCGCCTCCCCCTCCGCCCCCGCCTGGAGCCCGCCGTACTCCGCGAGGTGTGGGCGCGGCTCTGGATCCTGGTCCGTCCTCTTTTGCTCCTCTCGCTTCTCATCGAAGGGAACATTCTCGTCGAGCGGTACGTCTCTTCCCTGCTCGGCCCCGGGCGGGTCGCAGCGGTCGACTATGCCCGCTTTCTCACCGAGACGATCCACTTTCTCCTCACCGTTCCTTTAGGTATCATGGGGCTTTCCCTCTTCGCCGGAATCTCCGAAGCCGAGATGGAAGCGAAGGCGGACCGCCAGCTCTCGCTTCTCCTTCTCGGATTGATTCCCGTTTCCGCTTTTCTCTTGCTGAACGGCCGGCCCGTGCTTTCTCTGGTCTACATGCGCGGAAGCTTCGGCGAAGCATCGCTTCTCCTGACGCAGAGGGCGCTCCTCGGGTTCGCCGCGGGGCTCTCCTTCTTCAGCGCCAGCTACCTGCTTCAGAGGATCTTGAACGCCCGGCTCCGCAACGGGACGGTTCTGCGCGCCGAGGGGCTCTCCATAGGCCTCTCCGTCGCTTTCAACCTCCTCCTCTACCGCCACCTGGGTGTCCTGGTGGTAGGGCTCGCCATCGCCGTCGGTTCTCTCGCGTCGCTCGTCTACTACCTCGCTTCCCTTCGCCTCTCCCTGGCCCGGGCGCGCCGCGCCCTTCTCCCCCTCCTGGCCGCGCTCCCTCTCTACGTGGTGGCGTCGTGCGCGGTCCGCACCTTGCTCGGCGATGGAGCCATCGTCCTTCTCGCGCAAGTCCCTCTCCTTCTTCTCTTCTATGCCGCACTCCTGCTCCATAGAGATCTGCGAGGGCTGATCCAGAAAGACGCCGGAGAAGTAGAATGAGCGGCAAGGGAGCGATTTGGTTCGTCACGCGTTCCCTGCCCGTTCACATTCGGGGGGGGATGGAGCGGGTCGCCTTCGAGACGTGCGCGGGGCTGGCGCGGCGGGGTTGGGAGATCGATCTCGTGACGAACCACTTCCCTGCCGATCCCGGCCTTCCCGCGGCCGTCCGCATCCACCCGGTCGGCGGGAAGCCGGGCGTTCATTCCGCGCCCTTCCAGAGAGCGCTTCGGCGGTGGGCGGCGAAGCAAGCTCGGAAGCCGGACCTTCTCTTCTCGGTCAGCTTCACCGCAGGGCCGATGCTCGGCCACGCCGGCGGCGCCCCCTCGCTTCTGCAGATCCACGGAAGCGCGTGGAGAGAGGCGATGACCAAGCTCGGCGCCGGCGACACGCGGGGGCTCTACCGCCTCTTCCTTTACATCACGCAAGAGAGGCCGGCGCTCAGCAAGTGCGACACCATCGTGACCGTCGGGCCGGCGGTCACGGGCTATCTCGCCTCCCGCGCCTACCGTTTCTTGGCCCGGGAGAAGATCGTGGAGATCCCGAACGGGATCGACATGGGCGAGTGCGCGCGCGCCCTTTCCATCGACCGGGCCTCGATCCGGCGCGGCCTGGGTGTTCCCGAAACGGAGTCTCTCGTCGTGTCCGCATGCCGGCTCATTCCGGAGAAGGGAGCCGGCATCCTGCTCGAGGGATACCGGCGGATGGTGGGTAGGGATAAGGTGACCTTGGTCTTGGCGGGTGACGGCCGCCAGAGGAAGAGCCTGGAGGAATTCTGCCTGGCGAATCGTCTCGGGCGGGTTCTTTTCCTCGGAACGGTTTCGCACCGCCGGGTGATCGAGCTCCTCCGGGCGGCGGACCTGGCGGTTCAGGTGGGCACGCGCCCGGAGGGGATGCCCCTGGTGCTCGCGGAAGCCCTCTCCGTCGGCTGCCCCGTTCTCGTCTCGAAGGAGATGCTCCTTCCCCCCCACGCCTGCCCCAGCGCCCTCGTGCGCGCCGACCCGCGCGATGCGGACCAGGTCGCATCCTCTCTCGAGGAAGGGATCCGCTTGGGCGCCCCTCTTCTCCCGGTCGCGGAGAAGGCCCGAGACGCTTTCTCTCTCGATCGGATGCTCGATCGGTATGAAGAGGTGATGGAGGCGATGATCCGGCGCGCCCCGCGCCTCAGTGGATCTCCGCCGGGCTCTTCCCCATGATCCGCGGCGCGGCGGCGATAGCGGCGCCGATCCCTCGACCGGCGCCGGTCACGATCGCCACATTTCCGTCGAGCGCACCCGTCTACTTCGTCAGGTAGCCCTCGATCTTTTTGAGGGCCTTTTGGATGTTCTCCACCGAGTTCGCATAGGAGATGCGAAGGAAGCCCTGGCCGTTCGCCCCGAAGGAGGTGCCGGAGAGTGTCGCCACGCCCGCTTCGTCGAGAAGCGCCCTCTCCAGCTCCTGCGATTTCATGCCCGTCCCGGTGATGTTCGGGAAGGCGTAGAACGCGCCCTTCGGCATCCGACAGCTGATGCCGTCGATCTTGTTCAGCCCGTTCACGATCACGTCGCGCCGCTTGTGGAACTGCCGCACCATGTCGTGAACCGCGTCTTGAGGACCGGTGATCGCCTCCACCGCCGCCCACTGGCTGAAATGAGAGGTGCAGGAAACGGTGTTGATGTTGAGGCGCGTCACGTGCTCGACGAGGAACTCCGGGAAGTGGCCGTAGCCGAGCCGCCACCCGGTCATGGCGTAGCTCTTGGAAAACCCGTCCAAAAGAATCGTGCGGTCGATCATGCCCGGCACGGTCAGGATGCTCTCGTGCTTCCCTTCATAAATGATGTTGATGTAGATCTCGTCGGCGATCACGTAGGCGTCGTTCTTGATGGCCACTTCGGCCACCGCTTCCAGATCCTTCTTGGTCAGAACTCCGCCGGTCGGGTTTTGCGGCGAGTTCAGAATGATCAGCTTCGTCTTCTTCGACGCGAGGGAACGGAATTCGTCGGCGTCGAAACGAAAGTCCTTCTCCTCGCGAAGAGGAATGGGCACGGCCTTCGCACCGAGGAACTTGATCATCGACTCATAGATCGGAAATCCGGGATTCGGGTAGAGGACTTCGTCGCCTTCCTCGAGAAGAGCGAGCATGGTGTTGCTCATCACCGGCTTCGCGCCGGGAAAGACGACCATACGGTCCGGCTTCAGTTCGACACCGCGCCGTTTACCCGCGTCCGCCGCGAGCGCTTCGCGCAGCTCGGGAATCCCCGGCGCCGGGCAGTAGCCGGTTTTCCCGTCCCGAAGCGCTTTCACTGCCGCTTCCTTGATATTGTCCGGCGTGGTGAAATCCGGCTCTCCGATCTCGAGGTGGATGATCTCCTTCCCCTGCCGCTCGAGCGCCTTCGCCCGGGCGAGCACCTCGAAGGCCGTCTCCGTACCGAG
>Ga0180432_10010165_pt1 | contig 11328 bp, 10 predicted proteins | sample SS_ome_10_FD_132414 | JGI IMG/M metagenome (GOLD analysis project Ga0180432, IMG submission 132414) | Hypersaline lake sediment archaeal communities from the Salton Sea, California, USA - SS_1_MS_2 metaG | ecosystem: Environmental > Aquatic > Non-marine Saline and Alkaline > Hypersaline >... | reverse complement strand
TCAAAATCTTTACAAAATTGCCTAAAATCTGATTGCTTATTCCTATTTTCATGAAATAAATATATAAAGTCGTTCTGTTGCTGTTTGTAACAATAACTGTTAGAGGGTGAGCTGCATGAGAATGAGATTCAGACCAAAAGAAACCAGAGGTATATCCAAGCCTGCAATGCCACTAGAACTCAGGCTTTTTCAAAAACTGCGTGAGCGCTACAAGAGAAAGTATGAGGATGCCAAAATTACAAAAGAGCAACTGATAGATTCAGGCAAAGATCCAAAATTAACTCTTCTCTGTCTTCCTGCAATGCCAGCAATAAAGCTCATGGAACTTTACGGAATCCAAAATAAGCCTATCGCAGAGGAAACTAAAACTTTCAAGAAGCTTTATCCTGTCCTTGGTTCTGTTTCTGAAATGCTTTGCTGGACAGCAATAGGTTTTGGCCTTGCCAAAGCAGGCGGAGCGCTTTCAGAAGCAATATCTGGAATTGGCCCAACATTGTCCAGGACAGTTGGCTATACTGTTGTTTTTTGCCACCAATCAGTGATCGCTCTTGCTTTTCGCAAGATACAAAAAAAGGCCAGTGATGTTGGAATGGCAGATTACTTCCAGGCATCAGCAATTGCAGAGATTCCTGCAAGTCCGGTATTCTACGGAGTTCTGAGCGGAATTGCTACTTCCGGAAGCGAACAGACAGTTGGTGTGGAGAGAGCAGTATCAGCAGCATTCTTCTGCAGTGTGTTTGCATTTACTGCCTGGGCCATTGGATTTGCTGCCTATTGGCCTTCTGTAATCCGAAAGCATACTAAAATCCGATTAAAATCCGCCCGGGAATTTACCAACTCCCTGTTCAGGCCGTTTCAGGATGAGCCCCCGGAAAGCGCCTATGCTGAAGCAGGCAGAATCGCAGGAGCTGGCATGTATATATGGGCAACCCCGTGGTATGCAGTGAGGTGTGCTTGTGCTGCAATAGTCGCATGCAGCGGAACTACACAAGAGCAATTCATGACTCTTTTCATCACTATGACAACTGCTGTTGGCGAAATTAGTTCTGTGCTCAGCGGCATAAAAAACATGGTCGTGGAAAAAATAATAAAAAAAGTCAATGATGCGGAGGAGCAGCATTAATCATGCTGCTTCGATCAGCTTGATCTTGCCCTTCCACATCTCCACTGCCTGGTTGAATTTGTCCTTTTTGACAATTATCACAGACTCTGTGCTCCTGCCCTTCATGTATACCACAACATCCTTTGCTCCGACTGAAACAAAGCTTTGGGGCTCATGCTGGCCAAGCTTCTTGGCAAGGGATCTCATGTATGAGCGAAGCTTGAGGATAAGCGCTTTTGTGACTGTTCCAGAGCCTTCTGCGAATTCTGATGTCTCAATGCTGTCATTTCTGATGACCACGCCTGCCTTTAGTATTCCCTTGAGAACCATCTCATGGACAATCTTGTTTGCTGAGAGCTTCCTTTTCTTGAGCCCGTCATGCTCAAGGACTATTCCATCTCCTCCAAGTTCCCTGAAATACCTGTTCAGTGCCCATGCCCGAAGCGAGCTTGGCACTGTTACAAGAGAGGATGCAAACACCTCATTCTGCTCTTCAAGTATCTTGGATATGTTCTCCTTCCATTTCAGCCAGTTCTCATCAGCAAGCCTCTTTCTTTCCTTGAGGTTGGTTATTGCACCTTCAATTGCATTTAGCCTGTCATCAATAATTGCCTTGCTTCTGGGGGTTATGTTCTTGGTGATCTTCTCCATGTCCTGGCCTTTCATTGCTGTGAGCACATCATATTCCTTTCCTACATCAAAGTCTTCCTGCGTGTACTTTTCAACCAGCATCTCAAGCTCCTTCATCTTTTCCTTGAGCCGCGCTGCCTTTTCAAGATAGGATCCTTTCTCCTCCCGGATTGCCATTCCATATGCCTTCTCAAGGATGGTGATCTTTGCCATATTCTCGCATGCAAAGTATATCATGACAATTCCAATCAGGGTAAGTGCAAGGCCTACAATTCCAAAGTTGCTCTTGAGCAGGAAATCCACTGATTCAAGGAGTCCTGGCGATACTGTTGGCTGCACTGCAACAAATGCAGAGACATAGAATCCTGCAGCCAAGAACAGCACGGCAACCGCGCCATCTGTCTTCCATCTTACTGCTGTTCTTCCAAATGCCTTTCTAAATCCGGTAGTAATTGTTGCTCCTGCTGTTCTCTCGCTTATTATTGTAATGAGCAGCGTCACCACATTGTATAGGAATAAGATAAATGAGATCATAACTCCAAGAGCAATTCCAAGGGCCAGGTAATAGTTTTTCAGAATTCCGTCCAAAGTTGTAAATAGGATGTTTGTCGGAACAAGGCCGCTCATGTCAATTGTCTTGATTGTCACTTGCGGCGTTCTCAGGGACTGCAGGAGGGTTTCAGGAGGGGTTGTTGATGTAAACTCATACTCCAGTATATATCCCTCATCAGAGGTTTTTGGAGATAGCCATTTTACTGTGACATAGCTGACATTGTTCTCTGCAAGAATGTCCTGTATCGAGGAGATCTGTTTTGCATCGCTGATAACTGTTGTGGGGATGTTGTCCGATACTCCTACTCCTGCAACCTCTACTCCAAGTTCTCCATCGCTTTTCTCAAGAGGCTCGATTGCAAACAATACCCTGTAATGGTAACTTTCAACATATGTCTCATATGTTCCGATTCTCTGTGTTGCATCTATCACATAGTCGATTCCAAAATCAGAATGATCGCAGAGCTGGATTCTTGGTTGCACGTACAATGGATTTGAATTTATGCTTGCGACCTTGGCAACCATATCGCGTGTCTTTCCAAGGAAGATGTTTCGCTCCTCATCTGTGGTGTTTCGAAGGTCAAGCACCATTCTTCGCGAATCAAGAACAAGGGACCTGATCTCGTTATTGTCCTGCACATATGAGATCATTGAGCCTGCTATGACATCCTCATAGGATCTTGTCATATCCTTGCAGCTTACAGATGCAGTTGAACAGAGTCTTGTGCATGTTGTTACGTCCGAGCAGACAACATTGAGAAGTCCGATATTCTTACTGCATGCTGAGTCTGACTGGAATCTTGATTTTGAGAATTCATCGAGGCTTTGATCTGCAAGCAGCAGGTCAACATCCGTAAGATTAGGATTTATCGAAGTATAAGTTCCGCCTGTATAAGTCGTAACCATAACCTGCCGCTGAATCTTTACTCCAGCATCGCTTTTTGTTACTGGATTAAACGTGTAAACAGAATAATCATTTATCCCGTCTCCGTCGTAATCCTCAAGCTCAGATACTAGAATTTGCTCGCTTCTGTCACTTGGATATACCTTATCATCGATACATCCAAACCCTAACAAAAATATCAATAGTAATATATATGCCCGGCGCATGTGAAACATTTATTAGTCTTCATTTAAAACCTTACCTCATGAAGGTTCTCTCAAGCGTATTATCCTCAATCAAGCCGTCTAAAAAGGAACTTGCGGCAGAATTGGAAACAGCATCCACTCTGCTTGCTACGATCCAAAAGCATTCGCCCAAAAAATGCGAGGTCGTCCTCACAGGTTCAATGGCCAAAAAAACATTCCTTCGAGAGAGCAGGGATATTGACGTCTTTGTCCTCTTTGACAGATCCACTCCGCGTGAAAAGCTTGAGGAGCACATGAAGAAAATCCTGAAAAAGGCTTTCCCATCGGTTGGCTATCAGGTGAGCTATGCAGAGCATCCATACCTTCGCTTCCACTATGAAGGGCGGAAGGTCGACCTTGTTCCTGCATACAAAATATCAAAATCATCAGATATGAAAAGCGCAGTCGACCGCTCTGTCCTCCATACAAAATATATCGTCAAGTCCCTGAAGAAAGGCCAGCGCGATGAGATTCTTCTATTGAAAAAATTCCTGAAATCCAATTCGCTCTATGGCGCAGAAATCAAGGTCAAGGGTTTCTCGGGCTATCTCTGCGAGCTTCTGATAATAAAATACGGGACATTCTCAAAACTGCTTCGGGCAGCAGCCAAATGGGATGAGGTCTTCATAGATCTGAAGAAATACTACAGCCCAAAGCAAAAGCTAGATGCAAAAAAGCGCTTTGGATTTTTTGTCGTTATTGACCCTACTGACAGGAACCGCAATGTCGCAGCAGCAGTCTCAAGATCCAGCTTCAGGAGTTTTATATCTGTTTCAAAGAAGTTTCTCAAGTCTCCCAGTGAGAAGTTTTTCTTCAGAACTCCAGAATCATTTGAGCAAAAGGTCAGGAAATCCTCAAAGGGAGGAAAGCTCTATGTTCTTTCCATGCCAAGGCCTGATGTTGTGGATGATATCCTCTGGGGCCAGATATACAAATTAAACAGGCAGCTCAAAGAACATCTTGCTGATTTTGATCCCAAACAAATAATTGCAGATGACAGCCGCCATGTTGTCCGCCTTGCAGTTATTCTTGGCACTTCCAAACTGCCTCCAAAGATGCTTATTGCAGGTCCTCCTCTAAAGATGAAGGAGAGGGCCAGGGATTTCAAAAAATCAAGGAAAGGAGCAAAGTTCATCACAAAGAAAAACAAGCTGTTTGCAGAGGTTAAAAGGCCTGTTACAAAAGCCGAGACAGCAATCCGGAATTTCTTCCAAAACTACTCAAAGACCAAGTCGCATCTGGCATATTCCAATGAAATGATTCTGGTTGAAAAAAAGCCCTAATATTAACATTTATAAACACTTCTTATCACATAATAATACTATGAAAACACGTAGTTTGAAATCTAAAAAAACCAGTAGAAATCCTGTTAAAAAAGCAGCAGCTGCAGTAGTGCTTGCAACCAGCCTTGCATTTGGATGCGGAGGCCAGGAGCAGCATTGCCGCGATCTGGAAAATAATCCTGATTCAGGTCCTGTTGAAGTCGTTCCAACTTGTGATTCCCAGTCAGTTTCTGTTTCCTGCGAAAGTGGATCTTCAGAGAGGCTTTTGCGTACTGGCGATGAGCTTTCAGTAGAAACTCCTGATGGAACAAGTACAATTTTTGTAAATGATGTTCTCTCAGACACTTCTGGAAATGTCTATGTTGAAGTATCTGTTTATGATGAAAATTGCGAGCTTGTGGATATCGGAATTATTTCTCCAGACGATCCGCAGCCGCTCAATTCTGTAGGCCCAAGCATATTGTTCTCAGTCCAGTTCGGCGGAACTTCTGTTGACAAATGGGCACAGGTAGAAATCAGCCAGGCAGAATGCGATGTATGTGAAGGGGATACTCTTGAAGCATCAGGAGATGTCAACCAGGGAGAATCCCTTCTTATCAGGGATTTCAAAATCAGGCTTGATGATCTCTCAACCATTCCAAGCAACGAACCTCCATCTGCAGTCTTGTCTGTACTTGATCATATGGACAATGTTCTTGACCATGTTGAAATCCAGGAGGGCAGCTTCGAATCAATGGAGTTTGGTTCTACCACTCTGACTATTGCTGCAACTGAAGTTGCCGCAGGCTATACCTTTGGTGCAAAGTGGGCAAGCCTTTCAGTCACGCTTTGCCAAAACTAAATTTTTATTTTTTCTCCTGGTTTTGGAGCAACAGCATCATAACCAAAGTTCTCGTTCAGCTCATCTGCGAATCCTTGCGTGTCATCCCCATGCACTATTACTATCTTTTGCGGATTTGCATGCTTTATGAAGTTCAGTATGTCTGATCTTCCAGCATGTGCAGAGAGGTCCATGTAATCAAATGGAAGATCAACATGAAGTTCTTCCTCATCTTTCATTATGAATCCCTTGTTCTGCAGATACCAGCCATTTGTCTCTTCAACACAATATCCAGTAAAGATCAGCTTGGAATTCTGGTTTGAGTGGAACAGGTAATTCAGGATAGGCCCCCCATTCATCATTCCTGCAGTTGAGATAATTACTGACGGCTCTCTTGTTGCATCCTTCTTATCAGGGATTCCCTCGACCATCCTCACGCTTTTCACTGCATTTCGCAGTTTCTTTGCATCTTTAATGAATCTTGGATATTTCAGGTATACCTTTGTTATCTCACGTCCCATCCCGTCGACATAGACTGGGATGTCCTTGTCATAATGCCTGACCAGTGCAATCAGCTCCTGGGTTCTTCCAAGTGCAAATGAAGGAAAGAGCATGTTTCCTCCTTTATCCAGAGTTTCATATATCTGTTCCATTATTTTTTGCTCTGTTTCTTTCCTGTTCGGGTGTTCCCTGTTTGCATATGTGCTCTCAATGATCAGGGTATCGACATCTTCAATGTACCTTGCTCCCTGGTGCATGTGGGTATCCTCACATTTGAAATCACCGGTATAGACTATCTTCTTATTCTTGTACTCAAGCTGGACCAGTGCTGATCCGCTGATATGCCCAGCATCATACAATGTGAGGTCTGTCTCTCCTATGGCAGTTGTCTTCTTGTATTCGACAGGATTGAAGTATTTGAGAGCCTTCCTAAAATGCCCGAGCCTGTATGGAAGCCCGTCTCCCATGATCTTCATCGAGTCTTTCCACAGTATCTCTGAGATGTCTCTGGTGGGAAGGGCGCCATACCATTTGATCTTGCCGCCAGTATAAAGTGCAGGGATGCATCCGCTGTGGTCTAGGTGGGCATGGGACAAAACTGCACAATCCGGATTGACATTCGTCTGCTCCGGGAACTTTGCAGTTCCGCTCTCATCAAAGAGTTTTATTCCATAATCAAGCATGATTTTTTTGTCTGTTTTAAGGAGAAATGCGCTTCTTCCAACTTCTCCAGATGCACCTAGGCACTCCAATTCCATGTTCTTTTCCTCTCCTAGAAAGTTTTTATAGTTTGCTTGATTTATCCAGAGCTATGGAAAAGGACAATTCCACCATAGCAATTCCTATCCTTGTGCTCGGGATACTCTATATCTTCAGCATCCTGTTTTTCCATCACATAGAAGGATGGAGCTATCTGGATGCTGCATACTTTACAACCTCTACAATCTCCACTGTTGGCTATGGGGATATTGTTCCTATGACTGACTATGGAAAACTTGGAAGCATGATCCTGACCTTCTCAGGAGTTGGCCTTGCATTTTACATAATAACCAAGCTCTCATCCCTTCGGGCCAAATCATTCGATCCGCATGTCCAGAAAAAACTGGAAGTCCTTCGCACATTCACCATGCAGTCAACAGGTATGAAGCCAAAACAAATTGCCAAACTAAAGAAAAAACTTCTTGCAAGAGATAGAAAATGATTTACGATCAAAAATTTTCCAGAAATTCATATTCTGAGGATCACCAGAGGCAACTGAGATCAGCGACCTATGCAATAGTGGGCCTTGGGGGAACCGGAGGTTTTATCCTTGAAAACCTACTTCGCCAGGGGGCTGAAAAATTCATCTTTTTTGATCCCGATCGATTTGAGCTGACAAACTTCAATCGCCAGATCCTTGCAACTGATCATACTATTGATCAAAAGAAGACAAAAGCAGCAGCAGAGCGCGCAAAATCCATCAACAAATCTGTGAAAATCAGGCGCTGCGGAAAGTTCAGCTCAAACCTTTACAATGCAGATATTGTAATTGACGGATCTGACAATGTTGAGACCAAGGTGCAAATTGCAAAGGCAGCAAGAGCAAAGAAAATTCCGTATGTGTTCTGCTCTGCAAGTTTTTCACGCGGAATTGTTTCCATATTCAAAAATTACAGGTTTGAAAAGGCATTCAACATTGATCCGGATCTCGAATACAAAAAATGCGCAAGCATAATCTCTCCTGCAGCTTCAATGGCAGGCTCCCTTGCAGCATCGCAGGCAGTCAACTATATTATCAGGAAGCCCTGCATCAGAGCTCCCAAAGCACTGTTCTTTGATCTTTTCAAAAAAGAAATATTCTGGAGGGCCGAGCTTGGATGAATAATTTCTTCATTGTGGAGCCCTGCACAAGCTCAGGAGGCTTTGAGATCAAGCTCCAGGACAGAAAAATAGATCTGAAGCTTGCAGAATCAGCTATTTCAAAAATAGGAGAAGTGGTTGCAAACAGTCCTGTTGTCCTTCTTGCAAAGATCGATGATTATTCGGTGAGCTTTTATGCAAGCGGAAGGATGATGGTCAAGAGCGATAAAAAGATGAAGCAGGAGCTTATTGACAGGCTTGCAAAGAAAATTATTGATGGATTGACATCCGGAGGCGCCATATGAAGATTGATTTTCATGTTCATACTGACGCATCTTTTGATTCAACGATCAAGGCAGCAGATCTTGCAAAAAAATCAAAAAAGCTGGGCATTATTCCGGCTATTACTGATCATAATTCCACTACCTCAAATTCCAGGATGAAATCTCTCAAAGTCCCCTTTATTCCAGGCGAAGAAATCGCAACTGACCGCGGAGACCTCACTGCACTTTTTGTAAACGATCTTATTCCAAAAAAAACTCCGTTTGCAGAAGCGCTTGATCTGATCCATGAGCAGGGAGCTCTTGCATATCTTCCGCACATGTTTGACAAAACCCGCTATGGCGCGGTTCCAACGGAAAAGGAAGCCTCCAAGATTGACATAGTAGAAGTTTTCAATTCCAGATGCCTTTCAGAGGTCTACAATTCCAGGGCAAAAAAGTTTGCTCAAAAACACAAGATCATCCCTGCTGTTGGAAGCGACAGCCATTTCCTGTTCGAATTTGGAACTACATATACAACTCTTCCTGACTTTGATCTGGATGATCCAAAACAGCTTCTAAAATCACTAAAATCAGCAAAGTTCACTACAAAAAAAGCCCCATTTTATGTTCGAGGAACCGCTACACTGGTCAAACTAAAGCGAAAAGTTCTAGGATGACTACTTGATTTTACGCTTTTCTTTCTTTGGTTTTGCTTCCTTTGACTTTTTACCCAGTTTTTTCGCGAGTTCCTTTCCCCTTTCAATGCTTTCAATCATGCCAAGCGCTTCTATCATTCCTTCTCTAACACCAACAAGGCATGATCCCTTGCGAACTAATGGCTCTGTATGTATTGGGATATCTTCAATTGCCATCCCGTCAATTTTTTCCCTTGCCGCATCAAGATTCCTAAATTCTCCTGGTGCAGTGCTTCCAATGATCATCATTCCACTTGCAAAGACATCAAATCCTTCTTTTTCCAGGCGCAGTGTCTCCATGCCTTTATCATGGCTGATGGTAATATCCATTCCTTCTGATCTTCGAAGATATCCAGCACTGCCCGATGCAACAGCGGCACCAAAAGCATCACTTACAATTACTCTCAGGAATCTTCTGTGCGCCTTTCTTTTTGTCTCAAGTCTTTGCATTGCTTTTTTCTCTTCTGCCTTTACTGCTGCCATCTCAGGAATCTGCTCTCTTATCATCTCCTGCATGACTTCAATCTCTTTTTCAATTGCCACAATTTCACTGACATCTGGTTTGCTCCTGGCATATTCTGCCTTTGCCCTCTCAAATATTTCTGGTTTTTCAAGAGCTTCTAATGCCGCGCTCAATAAGGCAAATTCATGTTCATCCCCGCCTCTGTCAGGATGGAAACTTTTTTTGAGGCTTTTTGAAATGTATTTTATTATCATTCTCAAGCCTTCATCATCAAGCTTTCGCACAAGCATTGGCAAAAGTCCAAGTGTTTCAAACGGATTTGTCTTATATCCTCTGATGCTTCCTTGCGGCACCATAGCTTTTTCCTTTGACTCTTCCTCTTCTACCTGACTCTCTTTCTTTTTTGGAGCTGTTTCTGCTCTCTTTGCAGTTGTCCATTCTACTTCCTGCCTTTCTGGTCCTTTCACTATTTTCAAAGGCTCAAGCTCAATTTTCTGAGTGACTCCAAAAGTTTTTGTTTTAAGCTCTCTGTCTACTCCCAAAAGAGCTTCCCCTTCGATTAAAAATGGTGAGAAATATGTTCCATCTGTAACTTCAGTATTCTCAAGTTCTATTGAGCTTCCGCCAACAACAAAACCACTATCCTTGCCATCAACGATTATCTGGCCATCTTCTGCTATTGTTATATCCCCGTTTTTCTTCTCTTGTTCTAATCTTTTTTCTAATTTCTCTCTTCTTCCCAATGCTCTTTCAAACATTTCTTCCTGCCTTCCAAGTTTTGCATTGGTTTCTTCCAACCTTGCTTCTGTCCATTCCAAACGCTCTTTGTTCTCTTCTCTTTTTTCCTTGCTTCTTGCCTTTTTCTGCTTCTTTTTATAGAAATCTACTTCAGATTCCCATTGCTCTTTACGCCTTCTTGTATCTGCTATCTCTCCAAGCATTTCATCCTTGTTGATCTCATCTTCCCTTGGGAGCATATTAAGACTTTCAATTATGCCAACTGCCTCAGGTGTCACTACTTTTATTTTAGCGCCAGGTGCAAATCTTAGTGGGATTGCCTGAGATTCTTTCATATCCATAACATCAGAAAACAGATCATCCACAGGAATATGGTGGCTTACTCTCTTATTAGAATAAAATGCAACAGCATAATTCTCAGCCAGCCCTCCCTTTTTCATCTCTTCTGTAATTTCATTTTTCTGAGCTTCGCTTTTTCCAAGGACTCTTTCTACTGCTTCAAGACGGACTCCAAGGCTCTGCAGCTCTCCCTCTGCCCTTCTAATATCCTCTCTTCCAGGGCCTGATTCAAGATATTTCTGCTTTGCATCTTCAATGTCAAAGCCGCTTGCAAGCTGTCTCATTGCTTCGTTTATCAGAGTTGATTGAAACACATCCCCATCATTTCGGTCTGGATGAAAAATAAAATTCAGGGCACGGCTAGCCTCCTTTACCAGATCCTGGATCTGTTCTGTTTCCAGTTTTCCGATTAAGGATGGCAGCAGTCCCAGTGTTTCGAAATGAGATTTCAAATCAATACACTCTCTTCCTAATTCTCGTCGTAGAGTCTGCCTGCTTCAGTTGCAAGAACATCATCTGTCCTTCCAAGCCCCTCAGTTTTAATTTCCCTCAGTGCTTCTTTTGGGAGCACTTCACGGTCAACCAGAGCTTCAATCTGTACTGGCCTGAGCCTCTTGTACAAGCCTGATCGCTCGTTCAAAACAAGTCCAACTGCATTCTCTTTGACAAAGTTTGAAAGCGCTTTTTGGAAAAAGAGTTTTACACTGGCCTCTTCGCTTTCACATGCAGTTATCTCCTGTGTATTTACTGCAAATTCAACGAATGCCTGAATGTCCTTCTGATCATAATTGAACAGTTTGAAGATCTCAACAACAGTCTCAGTGCTAAGGGCAACTTTCTTTTCTGCTACTTCTGCCTTTTTCCCAAGAAGCATGTCTTCTGCAGCCTTTGCATATGCTTCTGTTGCTGCAAGTTCATCTCCGTCATGCTCTTTGACTAGTCTTTCCCATAAGTTGTCAAGGTTGTCATCCTCTT
>Ga0180432_10010164_pt1 | contig 11330 bp, 9 predicted proteins | sample SS_ome_10_FD_132414 | JGI IMG/M metagenome (GOLD analysis project Ga0180432, IMG submission 132414) | Hypersaline lake sediment archaeal communities from the Salton Sea, California, USA - SS_1_MS_2 metaG | ecosystem: Environmental > Aquatic > Non-marine Saline and Alkaline > Hypersaline >... | reverse complement strand
TTTTTACCGTTCTGGAAAGCCAGATATTTCTTGTCGGTAAGGGTAAGGGTTTCAATCTTGGGAAAAGGCTTGAAGAAAACTTTACTGAACCCGGTTTCCTTTGCAATATCCCTGAGAGCTTCGAAGTGCACGTCCGCTTCGAGTACTCCGTATTTTTTCATGTCCTCCTTTGAAGCCTCCGCTTCGCTGTGCCCTTCTCCCGGTTCTGCGAAAGCCACCTTTCCTCCCGGGCGCAGTACCCGGTACATCTCTCCGATGATGCGCCCGGGGTTGGGTATATGGTGAAGAGCGTCGTGGCAAACTATTCGATCCATGCTTTCGTCATCAAGCGGGAATGTAAAGCCGTCGTATGTAAGGAACCGGGGAGGAGTGTGCAGGCTCTGTACGGGCTCCAACTGCCGCATCAGTTTTTCCCCAAGGCCCAAAGCGGTAGAAGATACTTCCAGAAAGGTCACCCGGCTGCCAAGGCGGTACAGTATGATCCCAAGCCAACACGTCCCGGCGCCGAATTCCAATACGTCGTGGAAGCCCGCCTCGAGAGCGGAAAGGAGAACGCCCACCCTGTAGAAATAAATAGGCGTACGGGAAAAATCCGAAAGCGGCCTCACAAGAAGATAGCCCGGATCTTCTATGCTGCGATATTGGTTCTCAGCGGCCTCGACATATTTGCGTACGGTTTCCGGATCAGCGTCTTTCATTTTCTTTTGTTCCACGAACTTCACCTCATTCTCGATAAACTCCGGCGTATGGATAATTTCCAGTCCGGTTTCGTTAAATTACGGTTTGAAGCCCCCGATATATTTCGGGTCTTCCTCCTCGATTATTTTAATCACTCTTGCTCTCATCCGCCGTTTGATTTCGGCGTATGCGGCGGGATTTTTTGTGGCGAGGAATTGGGCGTGTTCGATGCACTTGGGGAGCAGTTCGTCCTTTTCGTATACCTCGTCGATAAATCCGAGCGCCTTTGCTTCGGGGCCTGTATATCGTTTGCCTGTAAGCGCCATTTCGCGCCACGCTGCGGGCGCGAGCACTTCGCGAAATATGGCTATCATCCCCGGCAGGAAGGGTATATTGATGTCCACCTCGGGCACCGACACCCATCCGCGATCTTTGCGCATGTACCTGAAATCCATGTGCGCAACCAAAATAGCTCCCGCCGCGATGGCGTGACCGTTGATCGCCGCCACCACGGGCTTGGGAAAAGCGCACCAGCGGCCGAGCATGCCGTTGAAAAACTTGATATAGTCGATCAAGTCGTTAGGCTTGAGTCCGGCCATGAATTGAAGATGCAGGCCGGTGCTGAAATATTTCTCAACACCGCCGGTAACTACCAGCGCCTTGATCTCACCGTCGTTTTCCACCTCGTCGAGCGCTTCGAGGATTTCGGTGACGAACGGGCGGTCGAAATAGTTCTGCTCCTCGTAACTCATCACCATCACCCCCACCGGACCCTCGCGGCGAAGTTCAATCCATTCCATAGATATTGTCTCCTTATGTATTTTTACAGATAGTGCTTCCCTTTCTTTTAGCTTCTTTGGAGAAAAAATTAAAGTGGGCATTGGGGGGCACTTGACATGCGGGTTGATTTGGTATACAAGATACTGGTATGCAAGATACTAACATACTAGAGAACCTCGATGATCCGCGAAGCTGTGTATGTTTTTTGCTATCGCGCGCGGCTCAGGCGGCGCAGCGGCATCTGCGCGCGTTGCTCGAACCTTACGGCATCACCCCCGCTCAGTACCTTATCCTCGAATGCCTTTGGATAAAGGATGGTATGGCCCCAAAGAGTTTGGGCGACCTGCTCAAGTTCGATTCGGCGACATTGACGGGCCTGATCGACCGGCTCGATCGCGCCGGGCTGGTGCAACGCGAACCTGACCCACAAGATCGCAGAGCCATTCGGGTCAGGATAACCGAAAAAGCGAAAAAGTTAAAAAAACCATTGCGCAAACTGCGCTTGCGCGCAAATGAGGAAATACTCGAAGACTTTTTACCCGAAAATCGGGAAACTCTTAAAAAAACGCTCTTGGCGCTGATATCCAGGGACGAGCCGATGGAATCCTTGTAAAACCGTGGAGGAAAAAATGGACGTCTACGAAGAGTTGCGGGAGATACTGGACGCTCATCCGGTTGGAGCGCCGAAGTCGGAGGCTTTTGACGATATACTACAGGCGCTTTTTACCCCTGATGAGGCGGGACTTGCGGTGCACATGAGCTTCGCTCCGAAAAGTGCCGAAGAAATCGCCAAAGCCGCGGGTATCACTCCTGAGGAAGCCGGGAAAAAACTCGAGGCCATGGCCGACAAGGTGGTTATATTCTGCCGCGAGAAAGACGGCAAGCGAACTTATGGATTGCTCCCGACCATACCAGGCTTGTTCGAGTTTCCGTTGATGAAAGGCGCCGATACGACTGAACTGAAAAGACTCGGCGAGTTATGGGAAAATTACCACTCAGGCGGCATGGGAGCGTCATTCGCGGGCGGCGAGACGCCGTTTGCGCGAATTATTCCCGTCGACAGGTCGCTTACCGCACAAAACCGCGCCCATCCATACGAGGAAGTAAAGCGGTTTATCGATGAAACCTCTTATATCGCTCTTGCCCAATGTGCCTGTCGGGTCAGCGTGAAGGCATGTGACGCACCGCTGGATGTATGCCTGATATTCGGCACACCCGGCAAGTTTCTCGTGCAGCGAGGTTACGCGCGAGAGATAACCAGGGAAGAAGGGTACAAAGTACTTGATCGCGCCGAAGAAGCAGGACTCGTCCATACCAGTAACAACAGCGCCGACAGACCGACTTTCATTTGCAATTGTTGTAACTGCTGCTGCACCATTTTGCGATGTCGTACACAGCTCGACCTGCCCAACGCTTTCGCCACCAGTGCTTTCGTGGCGCAGGTGGATGCCGAGGAATGTACCGGTTGCGCCACGTGCGCCGACGAGCGTTGCCCGATGGAGGCAATAGACATCCGCGACGATGTGGCGGTGGTGAATGAAGAAAGGTGCATCGGTTGCGGGCTATGCGTCACCTATTGTCCCTCGGCGGCGATAACGCTCGTCCGGCGAGCAGAGCCGCCGGAGATACCGGCGAATATGCAAGAGGTGGGGATAAAGGTGGCGAAGGAAAAAGGAAAGTTCGAGAAATTCTTGAAAATAATGCAACGTTAAAATCAAATAGAAGGAGAAAAACATGGCACAATATGAAAAGCTTTTTGAACCGATAACCATCAAGGGAGTAACTCTCCGTAACCGCATTATAATGCCTGCGTTAACAGTCAACCTGGCAAACGGGCCTGTGAACGACGCGGTCGTGGCATATTACGAGCGCCGCGCCCGAGGCGGTGTGGCCATGCTTACAGTCGGCATCAGCGGCGTGATACCCGGCCTGGTGCAGGGACTTGACATGGCCGGCGATGATCGTATCGAAGGGCATAAGAAGCTGGTAGATGTTATTCACAAGCGTGGGGCAAAGGCAAATATTCAACTTTGGCATCCCGGCCGGTACGAATTAACTTTCCTCACCAAGAGGCAAGCGGTAAGCGCGTCGGACGTCGCTCCTCCGATTTTCTCGAGGGAAAAGCCCAGGCCGCTGACCATTGAAGAGATCAAAGAGATCGTTGATGCCTTCGCCCAAGCCGCTTGCCGCGCCCGCGAGGCAGGGTACGATTTCGTCGAGTTCATCGCAAGCGCCGGTTACCTCATATCGCAATTTATGAGCCCGGTCACAAACCTTCGAACCGACGAGTACGGCGGCAGCCTCGAAAACCGCGCACGTTTCGGAAGAGAGATTATCGAGGCGGCGCGTAAAAAGCTCGGTGATGACTTCCCGATATGGGTCAGAATGGTCGGCGATGAACTTATTCCGGGCGGCAACAAGATCGACGATATGAAGCAATTCGCCGCGATTTGGGAGGAAGCGGGCGTTGATGCGTTCAATGTAACCGCCGGGTGGCATGAAGCGCGTACTGCGATGCTCACCATGAACGTGCCTCGTGGCGGATACGTGTGGATGGCCGAAGGTGTCAAGAGCGCACTCAAACACGCCCCCGTCGCTGCGTCTAATCGCATAAACCATCCGGAAATCGCGGAGGAGATACTTAAAGAAGGTCGAGCGGACATGGTAAGCCTGGCACGGCCACTGGTGTGCGACCCTGATTTTCCCAACAAGGCGAAGGAAGGCAAGGCGCATCTTATTCGCCGCTGCATAGCCTGCGTGAATTGCCTCGATAGCTTGTTCACCGGCGCAAAGGCGAGTTGCGCGCTGAACCCGGAGGCGTGCAGGGAGGGTGAGTTGGGAGACCTGCAACCCGCTCCTGAAAAGAAAAAGGTGGCCGTCATCGGCGGAGGCCCGGCGGGGTGCGAAGCGGCCAGGACGGCGAAAATGCGCGGCCACGATGTCGTGCTGTTCGAGAAAGAGGATTCACTCGGTGGGCAGCTTAACCTCGCTAAACAAACGCCCGACTTCGGCGAGTTCGCGCTGGTGCCACAGTATTATGACGCGGTACTGAAAGATTTGGGTGTGGATGTCAGGCTCGGAACGGAGGCCACACCGGAGCTTATAGAAAAAGAAAAACCGGATGTGATCATCTACGCTGCGGGCGCCCTGCCCATTAAACCGCCTATCCCCGGCATAGACCTCGACCATGTAATGGACGCGTGGGATGTGCTGAAAGGCAAACCGGTCAAAGGCGATAATATCGTCGTTATCGGCGGCGGCGGTACGGGCTGCGACGTGAGCATGCATCTGGCGCATCAGAAAAAGAACGTCACGCAAATGGAAATGCTGCCAAAAATGGGACACAATATCGGCCCGGGATCAAAATGGGTGGTAATTCAGACTCTCAGGGAACTCGGCGTACGCCAAATGAACAACTTCAAGGTGATTGAGATAAAACCGGGTGAGGTCGTCGGGGAGCAGGAAGGAAAACGGGAATCGATTCCCGCAGATACCGTGGTACTCGCGATGGGTTCCAGACCGCAGCGCGACCTGTTCGACAAGATAAAGGACGGAGAAGTGCCGGTAATCGGCGTCGGCGATGCGCTCGAACCGAGAAAGATCGTAAGCGCCGTGCACGACGGCTTCAATGTCGCACGCGATATATAGTTGTCAGCTACCGGCCGCGCTCGTTGACAAATCGATTTCGGTATTGCACACTATGAAACCGGAAATGATGAAATATCGGGGGATGCCTTCGGGTCATTGGGGCCGGGGGTAAGAGGGGCGGTCTTTAGAAAGGCCGCCGGTGTTTTTAAAACTTGGAAACAATGCGAAAGGCCTTAAAACAGTTTGCGCTAATGGTTGCCGCCAATTTGGTGGCAATTACTCTGTTTGTTGTCGGAGCTTACACTTACCTGAACTACGAGGCTTCAAAGACGATAGAGCAGATGGAATCGTTGCGCGTAATAAACAATCTCGATCAACCGCCGTCCCCGAACAGCTTTTCGGGCAAGGTGCCGGATGAAATACCCGAAATATACGAAGATCAACTGGAAACGGACGAAAAAAGTATTCCTTGAGGAGGACTTGCCGGAAGAATGAGAAGCGATTTAACAAGGCGGTTTATTCCTTCTCTGGCTTTGATTTCGGTGCTGTCGTGTTTATTGCTCTCGTCGTCGTTGGAACCGAACAAGGCTTACGCGAAGAAAAAGAAAAAAACCACCGAGATATCGGAAGAATACTATGACATGCTGGTACTCGGCGTCGACCGGCGTGCTTACCAGAGCACCGGCCGGAGCGATGTTATGATGATCATACATTGCGAGCCGGGCAAAATAACGTTTTTCAGCATTCCCCGTGATACGTTGACATTGGTCAAAGGGAAGTATGATAAAATAAACCATTCTTTCGCCTATGGCGGGGCGCGGTTGACCAAGGCCACGGTCGAGCGGTTCCTCAAGTTCAAAGTGGATAATTATATCGTCGTGGATTTTCAAACTTTCCTTACGACGATCGAGGTCATAAAGAAACTCACCGACGACGGCAGGCTTATCGGCGCCGAGAACTTCCTCGCCAGCGGCATAGACTTGCTGAAGTGGCTCCGTTTCAGAAGCTTGCCTAAAGGAGATCGGCGCCGGTGTCAAAGACATCAGTTGTTTATGAAAAGAGTCTTCGAATACACGCAGGATATGTTCGTCGGTCAGCCGTTGATGTTCGGACAGTGCATGAAAGCGGGACTCAAGATTGTTGATACGGACCTTACTTACGAGCATGCCGAGCAGCTGTTCGATAAATATAAAGCGATCGACCTGGAAGTCAGTCTCGAGCGTTATGTTTTGCCGGGCTATGGCACCAGCCGTTACCGTAAAAGCCCCGCAATCACCAGAAAAAGGTATGAGTCGAAACACATGCCGAATTTTAACGCGATTGTCAGTGGGGAAGGTCTCGAAGGTGAAGAAGCCGCGGCGCGCAAGAAACAACTTATAAAAAAGTGGCATAGAAAACATACCCTCATAAGTTACTATATACCGAAATATAGATGGTCTCTCGACACATATATAAAATGGTTCCGCAAGAACGGAATGCAGATGAATTACGTGGAAGTGGACACCCTCCGGAAATAGACATGTCACTCGTTACAGGCTCGATTTTACGAACCTTCGGGCGAAACCGCTTTGTTAGGGCGCTGTTTCTATCGATTTTTTTACTTGCCATTGTCGGCGCCGGCATATCGAGCACCTTATATCAGAGGACAAGGAAGGAACAGGTCGCCCCCGGTATTCGGTATTACCATTTCGGTGATCCGGTGCGTCCCGTCAACTTCGATGTGCTCAGAATATCCCGCAGGGAAAAGTTTTTGAACTTTCATTCCGTCCTCGGTGACAACATCCTGTCGGGTCTCGAGCCGGTCAGCAACCATGTAAAAGCCGTCGATGATCCGTCGCGGTACCCGGTGGCGGCTGTAAACGGGGACTTTTATATGGCGGGCGGCATGCCGTTGGGGTTGATGGTCGCCGATCGCGAAATCGTAACTCTTCCCGCATTGAAAAGCGGCGGGCGACCACGCGCGGCTTTTGTCATCTATACCTCGGGGCAACCGGCTATAAGCGAACTCTCGTACCGTGGTTCTTTAATCACCCATAGAAACACGCGAAATCGCATTTCGGGCGTTAACCGGCCCCGAACGGGAAGCGGCATACTGTTGTATAACAATCGGTTCGGGAAGGCCACTCCCGCCGGTACCGGAGCTTTGGAAGTCGTTTTGGGAAGTGTAACGGGCCTTGATCGAAGGGAGCGGTGGAGACTTACGCCCGAGAGGAAGTACAGAGGCAAGGTAACGGCAGTGCGGTCGGGAGGCGGTTCGACCATTCCACGCGCCGGTGCGGTGTTGAGCGCTACGGGCAATTCGATATCGGCATTGCGATCTTTAAAAAACGGGAGCAGGGTATGGTTCCGCTTTCGGAGATTGGGCGGTAAGAGCCAGGTGCGTACCGCAATCGGCGGGAGTCCCGTGATCGTCCGCAGGGGCAAAAATCTCTTCAGTCCGGGGAAGGGAGCACGTCACCCACGAACGGTCGTCGGATACAACCGCAAGGAAATTTATCTCGTGGTTGTGGACGGCCGCAGGGCGGGATGGAGCAGGGGGATGTCGCTGTACGAGTTGGGCGAACTCTTGTTGCGGATGCAATGTCGAGAAGCTCTTAACCTGGACGGCGGCGGATCGAGCACCATGTGGGTCAGAGGTAAATTGAGAAACAAGGTAAGCGACGGCAGCGAAAGGTCGGTATCCAACGCCCTGGTGGTGACATCGAGTGCGCCGCGTACCGGCAGGTTGCAGAAACTGGTTATCGATCCTTCGGAGGTCAGTATTTTAACGGGCCAGAAGCTTCAATTATATGCATCGGGGAGGGATAAGTATTACAACCCCGTCCCGATGAGAAGCTCTACGGAATGGAGTACCGATCGGGAAATAGGGGAGATGTCGCAAGACGGCAAATTCCGGAGCGCCTCGAAGAAGGCCAGGGGCAGAATACGAGTGAGATCGGGCGGGTTGATCCACTTTGTCGATGTCGAAGTGTATGATGAGCCGCCCATATTCCAGATATATCCCAACAAAGTTCACCTGTTCGGCGGGGAAAAAATCCACTTCAGGCATATAGCCATGGATCACAAGGCGCTCCCGGTGGTCGCCGATTACGCACGACTTTTGCGATGGAGCGTTACGCCCGCCCTCGGGCAAATCGATTCGACGGGGTTGTTGCAGGCATCCAACATGGTGGCGAAAGGTAAGGTGAGCTTAAGCTTGGGTTCCAAAGTGCGGCACGCCGCCGTCACGGTTGGGACGGTTCCGAAGCTGTTGCACGATTTTGAAAAGGTTTCGGTTTGGAATTTCACGTCTCACCCCGACAACAAGCTTCCGGGATCGTTCTCGATTACCGGCAATGCCGCCTATCGCGGAAAGAGAGGCGGCATGTTGAATTACCGATTCGACACTCGATTCGACACCGAGGCGGCTTACGCAAAATCCGGAATAAAGCTCGGAGCGCCGATGGCGGTCAAGGTGTGGGTAAAAGGCGACGGAAGTTCGCACCAGTTGCGTATGGCCTACAGAAACAAGTACGACGGGCGCAGGACGGTGTCTTTTAATGACGGTACACTTGCATTGAACTACTGGCACCACGCAGTGGCAAAAATACCGCCAAGCGAAGAATTCCCCATTACATTCGAAAGTATTTACGTTCTCAAAGATCAAGAGGCGACATGGCGCATGTCGGGCTCGATCTCTATAGACGACCTGACCGGTCTCTACCCGCCGCAGTAAGTCTTCAGAATATAGAAGGCGTCGATAAATGTCATTTTTCTCTTAAATTGAGCGGACAAGATGTCCGCACCACATTGGAAATTTAAAATCTACAAATATTTCTTGAGATCTTCCTTGATGTAATATTTCTTACCCAATTTTTCCAGAAGCTCGATCACCTCATTTCCGAATTTTTTCCAGTCGATCTCTTTTGCTTCGGGTCGGTAATTCAATGGGCCAACCTTAAATAGATCGACAAATTCATGAGTTTGACGGATTATCTCAATCGCCTGGTCGGGATCGATAACCGGTTCCAAGCTTACCCAGGTGGGTATTCTCATACTTTTGGCTTTCTTTATCGCCTCTATTCTGTCACCGGGGAGAGCGGCTTTCGGCTCCCATTTCAGCGAGCGTTCGTCATCGAGAAAAGTCATTGTCGTAGCGAAGGCGTCTTTTTTCGTCAGTAGGTCGAAATCCCTCGCCGCGCGCATGCCCCCCTTGGTGAGTATCTGGACGGAAAGCCCGTACTGATGAAGTATCTGGATCGCCTTTCGCGTTATCCGATGCTCATCCTCGATGGGCTGGTACGGATCGCAGGTGAATGACAGGAGCACTTGTTCCCCGTTTATTCCCGACGCTTCCATCTTCCTGCAATCGGCTTCGAGCATGCGTAGAATGTTGTTTCGGGGCTTGGGCGAGCTGTGAAAATCCTCCCGCTTACGCTTCAGCGCCAGCGGCACATAGCAATACAAACAGCCATGCGAACAGCCGCTGTAAAGATTGGTCGCCAAAGGCGCATACTCCCGCGCGCGGCCACGGGGTTCGTAGATAGTTGAATACATTGGGCTAGTATAAGCCAATAATCTCCGCCTCTCAATGCTCCTGATTTAAGGCGGTTATTTGCCGCCCGTCATTTTAAAATTCTGAATAATATCGTTCATAATTTTACATCCTGTTTCATTGTTACCTGCGAAAATTAGCGCATATAAAGGTGCATTTTTCTCGGTTGTCATTATTAAAGGCTCACTGACAAAATTAAATACTTTGCGTAACCTTTCCGTGTAAGATTTTACAAGATTAGGCCATTCATAAAATATCGTACTGCTTTCAATTTCTTCAAGAAAGCTTAATTGTTCGGATGAATTTTCTTTTACCCAATCCCCGTCTCCCATAACGATATTCATTCTGTCCTTTTCTTTTTGTGTGCTAACTTCTGGGTTTCTGGCTTTAACCGTTCTATTGATCGCCATCACTGGAAAATTGATAAATGCTTCAAAAATGTTTTTCAATGCTATTTGTTTTACTATCTCCATAGAAACATCCAAACCATAAGGATCAAGAAAAACAAAGCCTCTTTCAGACCTTGACCGTATCTGGGGAAATATCTTTTCAACAATAACTCTATTGCAATCTCCTCGCTCTACAGTAATTGACATTTGAGGAAATTCTTTTCTCAATGAATTCAGCTTTTTTATTCTTTCTTCATTAATCTCAATGAAAGTATAGCTTGTAAATGGTTTATCAATTTTTAAAGCTACCCTAGGCGATCCCTCGATAAAACTCTTTTCCTCTTTATCCTGATGAATGCCGGAAGCAGCAAAAGCATCTATATAATGATAACCTTTACACCAAGTTTGATTAGCCATAATTTTTGTATAAGCATTCAAATACTTACCCAGTATTTTCAATTTATCTTCAGACCATTTTCCAATTTTATCTACCATGACCTACCCCCTTGACATCGCGATTAATGCACAAATACGATCGATTGCTTGTCATATCATATAATGATAAGAATAATTAAAAACATTTCAACGCGGGTGGCCCACCCGTTTCACATAGTGGAATGGGTGGGTAGTCCGGAGGACTACAGGTTCTTGTTAAGACAATAATCGTCAAATTCCGCTTTAACCCCGAAGGGGTTAAATACAATAGCCTAGGGTAAACACCCTGGGTGAAGAAGTAGCGCCCCCACCTCTCATATGCCCTGAAAGGGCTGAATAATTTAGACACACATATACCGGACGGGCTACACCCGGGGAGGAAGACGTTTTATGTAGCCTTTCAGGCTTGCTCTGTGCTGAGCCTAAAATCGACGGGGTTTCATGGCTGCTTTTTCTGAAATAATGGATATTGAAAATTGGGCCATCCGTCATGCATGTATTTATTGTACAATACACACCGTAAAAGACGAGTGATTTTTTAAAATCGCCTCTTCGCCTTTGTTTATGAGGCTCTCAGAGAAAAACTTTGCAAAATGTTCGAAGTATAGAGGGGCACCGGCGTCGCCGCCGGTGGCAGGCTGCGTCTTCGGCTAAAGCCTCCGACGCGGGCCGCCCTTCGACAAGCTCAGGATAAACTTCGGGCCGCTGCGCTTCACTGGCGGCCTCGATTTTCGATGGGCCCGCGAACGTAAGCGAAGCGGTAACCAGGTTTCTTTTTGCCTACTTTTTCTTTTTCTAAAGAAAAAGTAGGGGCTCTTTGACAATTGAATATCTTGGGAGCGTAATGTTCCGACGCGAGTGGTTCGGCATGAAGCTTTGCCCGGTGATTTCATGCCCACCTGCCGAAGACGGCATGAGGGTATGGC
>Ga0180432_10010161_pt1 | contig 11331 bp, 10 predicted proteins | sample SS_ome_10_FD_132414 | JGI IMG/M metagenome (GOLD analysis project Ga0180432, IMG submission 132414) | Hypersaline lake sediment archaeal communities from the Salton Sea, California, USA - SS_1_MS_2 metaG | ecosystem: Environmental > Aquatic > Non-marine Saline and Alkaline > Hypersaline >... | reverse complement strand
CCGCCGCCACCGCCAACCCCGACGCCCACTCCCGCCGCGGCCTGTCCCATCATGCCCGTTGCGGGGTTCGGACGCGTCTGGAATGACAACAGCACCGTACGCACGAAGCTGGGCTGCCCCACAGAAGTGGAGAGGGGCGTCTGGGCGGCCGAGGAGGTCTTCATCGGAGGCTACATGTTCTGGCGCTCCGACATCGGCCACATCTACGCGCTGTACAACGATGGCTCCTGGCAGGATTTCGTGGATACCTGGACCAGCGCCGAACCCGAATCGGACCCGGCTATCGTCCCGCCGGCGGGCTACTACCAGCCGACGCGCGGCTTCGGCAAGGTCTGGCGTGGCAATGCAAGCGTGATGTCCCAACTGAGTTGGGCCACCACCGAGGAGCGCGGGCTATACGCTTCCATACAGGCATTCGACGGGGGCACCATGCTGTGGAGCAACGTGCTAGGCGTATTCGTGCTCTACAATGACGGCACCTGGGCGCACTACTACTAGGCTCACGCCGCACGACGGCACAGCGAACGAAGAAAGGGCCTCCTACCGATGGGTAGGAGGCCCTCTGTTCTATGCGGATCGCAACTGCGGGACGGGGGAGACGGCGATGGGTCTGCTCCCTTCCCACCCCGCTTCAGTCTCACCGATGATGCCCCTCCGGCTTCAGCACCAACGGCAGGTGAAGTCTGTAGGGCGTTGGGGTGACAGTCGGCGTCGGCCCAGGAGTCCAGGTAGGCGTCACGGTCGACGTGGCAGTGAGTGAAGCCGTGGCCGTCGGCGTGAGAGTCGGAGTGGAGGTCTTCGTGGCCGTGGCGGTCGCCGTCCACGTGGGCGTTGCCGTTGCCGTGTTGGTAGGCGTCGCAGTGTTGGTGCTGGTAGGCATGACGGTAGGAGTACGATAGTCCTCGGGCCGAACGTACCAATACTGAAGTTCAGCCGCCTTGGTGGCGTCACCTTCCTGAGAGTAGAACTCCCGGTAGCCCGTGTCGCCGTCATCAGCCATGAGCAGCAAAGCTACAGTGGTGAGTTCGGCGCCGTCATCCAAATCGGCCAGCTCTTGGAGGATACCGGACAAATCGGGTGACCTCTGCCTCTGAAGCCCTCCCGCCCACGGCCCGGTGACGAGCCACTCGGTGGATGCGGTCGTGCGCGGCCTTGCAGGCACCTTCAGTTCGTGGCCGGCGAAATTGGGGGGGTGAGGGTGACGGTGTCCGTACACAGTCACATGGACATCGGGCTCGGATCCCGCAGCCAGTGCTACCTCATGGTACGCGGTTAGCCACACCTCAGCGCGAGTGATCGTGCTCTGTCGCGGAATGTGCATGTTCACGAAGCGCACACCGCTATCGTAGAGATAGCCCGTCTCGGAGGGATCGAACCCGACTCGAATCCAATCCTCGGCATTCGGGTTGTTGGCCACCTGGCCACCGACTCTGGTGACATAGGTGTCATCGAAGCCATCCCAGGCATCTACGAAGCGACCTCCGTAGTCCTGCGGCATACCTGTAATGCCACTCACTCGCACCGCGTTGAGTACGGGCTCACCCACCTGGGCCACGAACTCGATATCCAGCGTCATGTCGTTGTCGTCCAGCAGGCTGATCGGGGGACAGAGATAGGCATAGGCCCTGTAGGTCCCGCCGGCTGCCGAGTACACGTCGAAGTCCGACAGGACCGTCACGCCTTCGATTACGACGTCGAAGACGCGCTCTCCGGGGCCGATGTTGGTCAGCTCGGCGAAACGCAACTCCACCTCGAGTTCCCCCTGGAAGACCCCGTCGGCGAGCCAGAACCGGTAGGCCGACATGCCTTCGCGCTGAGTTCGATAGACAACCTGGTCGGCCTCGCTGCCGGCGTTGTTGATCGGCTCTTCGGTATAGCGCGTGTACCCACCCACATGGCCGAGAAAGCGCGGCACGTACTCGTAATCCTTCGCCCAGGTGTTGCCTGAGCCGTCCTGCCTACTTCCCAACTCCTCACCGCAGTTGAGCCGATAGTTCGAGTAGATGGACCGAATGCGCGACTCGCACGGGGTCCCGTCGATCTCGGCGTACGCCCTGAAGTCGATCTTCTCCGCATCATCCGGGAGATGGATCCGAGCGTAGTGAGAGCCTATCTTGGGCTCTCCTTCCTCGCTGAACTGCCTATCAACCCCGGCGCAATAGATGGTGCCCTCGATCCACGTCCGAGTGACGCTCGTCCCCTCCCTCGTCTCCCAAGTGATGGGCACGGCAGCACCCGGGATCAGGATTGGGGGATAGCTGACGGGCCTCACGTAGGCAGCATTTGGCCACGGGTCGGCCGCCCGAGATGCGGGCACGATGACGCCTACGAGCAGCACGAGCAAACACACCTTCAGCGAAGACCAGGCGCGGGAACAACCGCGGTGCGCTTTCCGAATTCTATCCATTGGACGAGTTGCTCCTCTGCTGACAGCTCGGTCCGCCAGTCAACGGGCTCGACGTCCGGGCCGCTTCCGATCACTCTCTATCCACAAGACGTCCGATGACGCCTTTGGTCACGCTCTTGGCTTCGCCTTTCCCCACGCGGGGCCGGAGCACCGGCGTGCGACCGGGCATGGTTACTGCAGTTGGTCGATTATAGCATCTTCGTGGGGGCCGCGCAAGGGGGCGAGGCAATCACGCAAGTGGCGGGGGCTCCGGCAAAGTCGGCTCTTCCACGCGAGGCTCCGAAGCGCTGCCCGCACGCGCTTGCCGATCCCGCCTCCTTGCTGCACGGGTCACTTATCAGGGTTGGCGAGCGTGGGGCCGGAGAGCCGGTCCACACCAGCAGATCGGGGAATGAATCCACAAGCCATCTTCGAACGATGTGGTCTGCTTCTTGTTGGCTTGACAGAGTCGGGCACGGCGCGATCAGCAAGTGCCCGGGCGGCCTCCGACGCGCGCTCTAGGCCAGCCAGAGCAGTGCGTTCACTCGATCCACCAGCTCCTTCGCCTTCACGGGCTTGCTCACGAAGTCCACCGCCCCGGCATCGAAGCCGTCTATCTTCTCCCGGGCCCCCGACGGACTGTTCGCCTGTCCCTTCACCGTCAGCATCAACACCGGTATATCTGCCGTCGCCGGATCCTTGTGCAAGGCTCGGCAGACGTCGTACCCGTCCAGCCCCGGCATAACTATGTCCAGTATCACCAGGTCAGGCTTCTCCGCCCGAGCTTTGGTCAGCCCTTCAGAGCCGTCGCAGGCCGTCATCGCCTCGAATCCTGCCTTCTGCAGGATCCGCTGTGCCGCCGTCACCAACGACCGATTGTCATCCACTATAAGGATTCTCTTCGCACTCATCGCCATGCTCCCCTAGGGAATCCCGTGCCTCCCACGGCGCATTCTGCCGGGGACGCCCGGTCCAGCCAAGATCAACCCGCCTCTACCTGAGCGAAGAAAGCCGCGAATCGTGAGACCTCCGACTCGAGCCGCAGCGCGAGCTCCCTTGCCCCGGTCAGAGTCCCCGACCGACCCATCGTCTCCAGCTTCAGAGCCACCTGGTAGCCCGTTCGACCGCCGAAGCTCGCGAGGGCGCCCTTGATCCCATGCGCGGCATCGCCCACTGTCTTCGCGTCGTCTCCCGCCAACCCCTCCTTCAGCGCTGCCAATTGCCGCGGATAGTCCTCCTCCAGGAACACGGCCACCACCTCCTGCAACAGTTCCATGTCCCCGCCGACCATCTCCAGCGCCTCATCCAGATCCACGGCGTCGCTTGCTCCGCTCCCTTCCTCTTCCATTGTGCGTACCTCTCCGTTCTCTCTCAGTGTGCTCCATTCGGACTTCGCCGATAGAACGACACGCCCGCGCTCTCGTAGCCTAGCGCCCGCCAGTGCGGTATCGTCTCCGTTCCTCCCACGAACAGCACGCCACCAGGTCGCAACGCATTGTAGAACCGGCCGTAGAGCCTGGCCTTCACTTCTGCGGTGAAGTAGATCACAACGTTACGACACACAATCAGATCGTACCCCTGACCGAAAGATGAAGAGAGCAGGTTGCCCTCCCGAAACGTCACCTTCCGCCGCAGGTCTTCGTTTGCCCAGTAGCCCTCCTCGTTTCTGTCGAAGAACCGTCGGAGGTAGCCATACCGCACATTCGCTACATCGTCTTCGTTATACGGACCTCCCGAACGCGCCGCCGCCAGCGCCGAGCGGTCAAGATCTGTTCCCAGCACTTCGTATCCGCTCAAGCCCAGCGCCTGGTCCTCCAGCATCATTGCCAGAGTGTACGCTTCCTGCCCTCTGGAGCATCCAGCGCTCCACACCCTCAGTCTCCCCCATCTGCTCACCAGCTCCGGGAGTATCTTCCTCCCCAGATACTTGTACTTGTCGGGATCCCGAAAGAACGAGGACACGTTGATGGTCAGGTAGTCCCTGAGCTTCTTCAACCCCTCAGGGTCACCTCGCATCTCCCGAAAGAAGGTCACCCAACTCTCGTGGCCAGACCGGACCAAGTAGGTCTTCAACCGCCGCTGCACCTGTTCTACCTTGTAGCAGTCCAGATCCACTTGTGTCAGACGTCGTATCTGCTGCTTGATGTACTTGTACTCGCCGGACTCTATCGCTGTCTTCACCTGACGAGCTCCACGAGCACTTCCGCGACCCTCGGCAAGGGCACCACCCGATCGACCTCACCTGCCTCCGCTACACTGCGCGGCATGCCATACACAACGCTCGTTGACTCATCCTCGGCTATCACCATTCCCCCTGCCGACCGGATCCTCCCCGCCCCCTTCGTCCCATCGATGCCCATTCCTGTGAGTATCACCCCCACCACCGCCGGCCCGTACTGCTTCGCCGCAGATTCCATCGTCACGTCCACAGCCGGACGCACGTGGTTCACCTGTGCCCCTTGATCCAGTACGACCCGTCCTTTCCCCTTGAGCCTCAGATGATAGTCGCCCGGCGCAACCAGTGCCAGCCCTCGGGCCAACCGATCCCCCCCTATTGCCTCGTGGACACTCAGCGACGTGCGCGCATCCAATCGCTCCGCAAACGAGCGCGTGAACCCGGCGGGCATGTGTTGCACGACCACCACCGCGGCCCCCAAATCGGATGGCAAGCGCGTCAACACTTCGGCGACCGCTCTCGGCCCCCCCGTGGATGCTCCTATCACGATGAGCCGATCCCCGCTGCGGAATGGCCGCGGGCCCGCTTTCTCGACCACCGGATCCCGGTCTGGCTGACACTCCTGGGTCGAGGCAGGCCGCACCCCCCCCGCCACCTTCACCTTCGTGATCAGCTCCCCCATCACTGTGCGAAGGTCCAGCCCTGCTCCAGGCTTCTGCACGAAGTCCACTGCCCCTCGCATCAGCGCCCGTATCGTCGTTCCCGCCCCCCGCTGCGTAAGCGCGCTCAGCATCACCACCGGGGTCGGATTCTCCGCCATGATCTGCTTCAGTGCAGCGAGCCCGTCCATCCGCGGCATCTCAACGTCCATCGTCACCACATCGGGCTTCAGCCGCCCAACCTTCTCGACTGCTTCCACACCGTCCGCAGCGCGATCCACAACCACGATCGCTTGGTCCCGCTCCAAGTACCGCGCTATCGTCATCCGCATGAAGGGCGAATCATCCACTACCAACACACGTATTGGGTTGTCCACTGCCCTACCCCAGTATCTTCTGCAACGTTGACACCAGTCGCTCAGGTGGAACCGGCTTCGCCAGGAAGTCCTTCGCCCCCAGCTCTATCGCCTTCACCACCACCGAATCCTGATCCAGTGCCGTCAGCATCACCACTCGCGCCGACGGGTCCAACCCCCTTATCTCCTCCAGTGCTTGCAGCCCATCCTTGTTTGGCATCGTCACGTCCATCAGGGCCAAGTCCGGCTTGGACGCACCGTACATGCTCACCGCTTCGTCCCCGTCTGCAGCCTCCAGAACTTCGTGCCCCTGCTGCTTGATCACCTTGGACAACATCATGCGCTGAAACCGGCTGTCATCTACCACCATTACTGTTGGCATTCTGCTGCTACCCTCCGCGACGGCTTCCTCCAAGACAGATCGAAGCCGAAGACCAGCTATCTTCTCCAGTCTGAACGAACCGGTGGCCCTCTGTGTCTTGAGCACCTCCACACCGCAACGTTCGAGGGACGACCACGAGTCCTCACCGGCCCCGTACGATCACCCCTCGCCCTCACTAACGTCTTGCAGATCACGAGCCTTTGCAGTCTGCTGCTGCCACCCTCTACCCTTCAACAGCTTGGACAGACGTCGCTCACCCGCTCCGTCTCCGGCGCAGGCAACACCCACAGCCTGGCCTGCACCATCTGCTCGGCATCAACCAGCGAAGCATCGATTACCAGCAGATCGTCGCTCATTGCAGCCACCGACGATGCCACCAGACCCATGATGACGCCAAGCATGTCCACCATCACCGCCGGCGGCGATGGCCGCAACTCCCCTCCGATGACGGCGACCAAGTCATTCAGGAAGCCAGACACCATCATGTTTCCAACTTCCCCAAGTGCTGCACGCTCCATATCTTCGAGACTTTGGGTCGAGCCCGTCGGAAGACCCATCAGCAGATCCACGAGCTTCAGCGCGCTCTCGGTGGTGAACATCAAGACTGCCTGTCCACTCCGGTCGCCCTCTATCAACAGATAGACGCCTATCATCTCTGACTCAGGGTGACCAGCGTACTCGTTGATCTGGCAGAGGGGGACCGTCAGCACCCGCTGAGTGCAGATACTGATCGTGCGCCCCACCATGGCCGATAGATTGCGCGCCGCGCCTTGCATGGCGGCAGACACCAGGTCTTCCAGTTCCGCTCCTGGCACCATGTTGTACCAGCATGACCATTCCTTTTTCATCTCGCCTTTCATCTGCAGTCCCCCATCGCAGCATTGATCAGATCTGGTATGTCTACGATTAGTGCAATGCGCCCATCGCCCAGAATCGCACACCCCGATAGACCCGCCACTTCGCCAACCACCGGGCTGAGCGACTTGACCACGATCTCCTGTTTGCCAATGATCTCGCTTACCACAAGGCCAGTCTGAATGGTGCCCCAGGCTACCGTCACGATCGCGGGCTTGCCTCCGTTTCGCGAGGTAGGCGCCGCGCTCCCACCGTCGAAGAAGCCGCGCAAGTCGAGCAGAGGCAAGGCCGTGTCCCTCCAGGAGATGATCGGCCTGCCCTTCATGCTGTTGATTGTCACTTCTGACAGATAGAGAGAATCGATGATGCTGGCCAAGGGGATGGCGTACACGGCGCCGTCCACATCGACCAGCAAGGTCTGAACGATGGCCAGCGTTAGCGGCAGCGAGAGGCGGATGGAGGTACCCTTTCCGACCTCGCTATCGACTTCCACATTGCCGCTGAGTCGCTCTACTTTGGAGCGCACCACATCCATACCCACGCCCCGTCCGGAGACTTCAGTGATCTTCTCGGCAGTCGACAGATTGGGCCTGAAGATGAGGTTCACTGCCTCTCTCGGACTGAGCTGAGCAGCTTGATCTCGAGACAGAAGGCCCCGGCGCACGGCCGCGGCTTTCACTCGATCAGGATCAATGCCTTTGCCATCGTCCTCGACCCCGATGACGATGTGCCCCTCCATGTGACTGGCAGTCAGTTTGATGGTTGCCGTAGCCGGCTTCCCCGCCGCGACCCTCTCGTCCGGCATCTCGACGCCGTGGTCCACCGCGTTTCGCAGCAGGTGTATGAGGGGATCACTGACGCCCTCGATCAGGGAGCGGTCCAACTCCGTACCCTCTCCCTCGATGGCCAACCGCACCTTCTTGCCCTGAGAGCGAGAGAGATCTCGTACCAGGCGGGGGAACCTCTCGAAGAGATGCGAGATGGGTAACATCCGGAACCTCATCACCTCTCCCTGCAACTGATCCACCACCCGGTCGAAGTGCGCGGACATCTGTCCTAACTGAGCAGCAACTCCCTCTCGCCCGAATTGCTCCCTCGCGCCAGACGCCACCTGAGCCAACCGGTTTCGGTCCGTGACCAGTTCGCCCACGAGATTCATGAGCACGTCCAGACGGTCCACGTGGATTCGTACCGTCGCATCCGCTTCAAACCCCGCCGAGTCGGCCCTGCTGGTAGAAGATGACGTCGCCCCAGGCGAGTTGCTCGCGGACGCCTTCGCCGCCGTGGGCACCTCCAGGGGATACTCCTGAATCCGCACCACGGTCAGGTCATGAATGTCTTCCAGACAGTCCTCGACGGCTTCGATATCGGATTGCACCGCGATCACAGCCGTCAAGTAGCCGTCGTGCTTGTTGCTGGCCAGCTCAGACTGAGTCGGACGCTGAACGATTACCTGGCCCATCTCCATCAGCGCCATGGCTGCCTGCAGCAACCGCGCCGCCGGGGCCACAGCACCGGGGATCGTGCATACGTGAACCTCCAGAACAGCGTGGCCTTCCTCGCGAAGTCCGTTCGCCTGATCTGCCCGTTCTGCGGACAGGAGTAGCCGCATCGGCGCAGACTGTGCTTGGGATGCCCTCCGGCCCTCGCAATCATCCTTTATTGCCGTCAGACGTTCCAGAACGCCCGTGCAATCGACGCCACTGGGCTTGTTGTTCACTACCTCATCGCGCAGAGCCTTGATCACGTCGAGCGTGCCGAGAAGTTCATCGATCACGGACTGGGTCGCAGACAGCCTCTTCTCCCGCATGGCGTCAAAGAGGAACTCCATAGTGTGGGTCACATCCGCCATCGGCTTGTGTCCCACTGCTCCGGCCATCGCCTTCAGAGTGTGAGCCGCCCGAAACACAGAGTTGACGGTCTCCGCATCAGATGACCGTTCGAGGCTGAGGATACCTGTCTCCATCGCCTGCAGGAGTTCGGCCACGTCCTCTCGAAACACTTCCAGTTCATCGGCTTCCAGCTCAAAGGTCAGCACGCTATCCATCGCTTGCTATCACCACCATCCACAGACAGCATTCCTCAACTGAAGGTGCCTTTGTTGGTCCAAGCCTCAGTCTCCAGTTTCCTACCGGTGTTCCGCTCATGAATGCACATCGAGCCGGGAAGCGCCATCCGTTGGGTGCCCAAATGTCATCGCGCCACTACCTCTGTAGCCCGGCCCGTCGGATGTCGGGCAGAAGGTCATCCAGACTCAGGAGTATGATCAGCCGCTCGTCCAGCCTGGTGATGCCCTCGATGCACTCAGCATCCGCCGCGGATGCCAATGCCGGGGCTGGCTCCACGGCCTCATCAGCCACGTTGAGCACCTCGGTTACCTCGTCCACGAGCATTCCCACCCTGAAGCCGCTCACCTCCGCTACCACGATTCGGGTGTCCTGGGTCTCATCTTTCATCGCTATCCCAAACCGCTTGCGCAGATCGATCACCGGCAACACCTCTCCCCGCAGATTCGTCACGCCGTGAACGAACTCAGGTGTAGAGGGCACCGCGGTGATCGGCTGCATCTTGACGATTCCCTGCACAGAGCCGATATCCACACCGTAGTGCTCGTTCGTTAGCCGAAAGACCACGAATTGCTTCTCCATGTGGAACTCACCTGCCCTGTCAGCCAAACGGCCATCGCGCGAATCGCCGCCCATAGGGCTCAAAGAGCCGCGAGGGCCCAACGCCCACAGTGCCACCTCCGGTAAATGCGCCGAAGAGCTGAACCTTCCAACCGCTGCCCGGGCGCAGTCCCGCCCGATCACGGTGATCACGCAAGCCCCCGCAACGACGGTGGCCTGGTACCGGCCTCGCCTCCAATCGCGCACTCGGATGCTCGGAAGCGGTCCTCACGACAACTTCGGCCCGCTTCGGGCAGAGCAGGATCACCCGTTCACGATTGGCCTATGGCCGCTTGGAATGCCTTGAAGTCCAAGGGCACGATACTGGGGTCAGCTCCCCATAAGCACATGATATCATGAATGGCAACCCAGCACGTAAACAAAGTGTAAAGAACCGCACAGGAACCGTGTATCCCAGCGACGCCATCAGGCTTCTCCACGATCGCAACCGGTTGGTGGGGAGGATCGCCTCTGCGTCCTTTCCGGCCTCACCCCAGCATCTTCTGCAACATCGACACCAGTCGCTCAGGTGGAACCGGCTTGGCCAGGAAGTCCCTCGCCCCCAGCTCTATCGCCTTCACCACCACCGAGTCCTGATCCAGCGCCGTCAGCATCACCACTCGCGCCGTCGGATCCAATCCCCTTATCTCCTCCAGCGCTTGCAGCCCATCCTTGTTTGGCATCGTCACGTCCATCAGGGCCAAGTCCGGTTTGGACGCACCGTACATGCTCACCGCTTCGCCCCCGTCCGCAGCCTCCAGGACCTCGTGCCCTTGCTCCTTGATCACCTTAGACAACATCATGCGCTGAAAACGGCTGTCATCTACCACCATTACCGTCGACATTCCACTGCTACCCTCCGCGCTGGCTTCTCGGCAGACAGATCGAACCTGACACCCTCACCACCCAGGCTCCTCACCGTCACTTGACCGTCGGACATGCTCAGTCTCATCGTTCGCCCTGCACAACCCCCGATCGCTCTTCTCGATACGCCTAGACCGATCTGCTTCAACGTTGACTCAGCCGACGAAGAGTTGCGTTTCCCGACTCTGAACGAATCGCTGAACCCCGGCGACTTCAGTACTTCCGCGCCGCCACACAGCGCAATGCGCAACCGACTCCGCTTCGCGCCCAGTTCCAGCACCGACGTCACCAGTTGCGCAATGCCCGAATCCACAAACTTGTAAGGATTCTGATCGCTTGCGCCCCCGGCCGGAGCGTTAGGGAGCAGCGCATGTAGCACTCCCCCCACCCGAGCGCCCGGATCATACATGCACACCGCAACGCACGACCCAAGCCCATAGGCCACAAGCACGTCCTCGGGATCATCGCTGGTTACCATCTCGGCGATCCCGACGGTACGCAACCTGTCAACCATATCCCTCTCCTGCTATCAGTCCCCGTGCAAGCCACCCGCTCGCTCCTGTACCGGCTCCGGCAGCACCCAGAGCCGAGCCTGCACAGCTCGCTCGGCATCCCTGATCGCCGTGTCGATGATCAGCAGACCATCACACACTTGTGAGGCCGAGGACGCTATCACGTTCGTGATCGAGCCGAGTGCATCCACCATTACGGTCGGCGGCGAAGGCAGCAACTGCCCTCCAGTGACCGCCACAAGGCCATTGAGGAACCCGGCCACCATGATGTTACCGACTTCTCCGAGGGCGGCACGCTCCATCTCGTCAAGACTCACGCTTGTGCCCACGGGCATACCCATCAGTAGGTCCACCAATCTCAGTGCACTGGTCACTGTCTGCAGCACCATTGCCTGCCCGCGCAGGTCGCCCTCTATCAACAGATAGACACCTACCATTGACTTGCCGGCACCGCCGGCCAGGTCGTTGATCTGAT
>Ga0180432_10010160_pt1 | contig 11333 bp, 3 predicted proteins | sample SS_ome_10_FD_132414 | JGI IMG/M metagenome (GOLD analysis project Ga0180432, IMG submission 132414) | Hypersaline lake sediment archaeal communities from the Salton Sea, California, USA - SS_1_MS_2 metaG | ecosystem: Environmental > Aquatic > Non-marine Saline and Alkaline > Hypersaline >... | reverse complement strand
GCTGGCGGCAGTTGGGCTTCGAGGCGACGATCGACGGGGAGGCCCGCCGGGCCGGGCCGGCGGGCGCCGACGCCGAAGGCGACGCCGTCGTCCTTCACCTGGCGTACCCGCCGACGGGCCTTCGCGAGCGGGTGGACCTGCGGGTGCTGCCGGACCCGGCGGCGCTGACGGTGGAGCGGACGTTCACCCACGCCGGCGGGTCGGACGTGGAGGTCGGCGAGGTGCGGACCGCGCCCGCGGCCGACCGCGCGGGGGTGGCCTGCGGCGGGCGGTCCCCGTCGGAGCTGCGGGTCCTCCACGTCAGCAACCTCCGCGAGTCGGCCCGCCGCAGCGGCCACCGGATCGGGCCGCTGCTGTGCCCGCTGCCGGAGTACCCCCGCCTGATCGGCGACTCGGAGGGCCACCCCTTCCCCGCCCTGGCCGTCTGCGACGGCGAGGGGGCCGCCCGGCTCCTGGAGGCGGCCGTCCAGCAGGACGTGTTCACCCAGATGTGGCTGCTGCGGGCGCAGTACGACCCGAAGTGGACGCACTCGATCTTCGCCGAGTACGCGGCCATCGCCCGCGACGGCCGGGGCCAGCCGGTGACCCTCGCCGCCGGGGAGACCCGGCGCCTCGGGGGGCTGTACTACCAGGTCCTCCCCGGGGTCGGCCCGGGCGACGCGTACGACGGCTACCTGGCCGAGCTGGGCCGCCGCTACGACTTCAACGGCCCGCGCTCCAGCCTGCTGAGCTGCGCGTTCTACTGCACCTGGAACTACGCCTTCATGCACGACATCAGCGCCGAGATCATCGGCGCCCAGGCCGAGCTCATCGCCCGGCGCCTCCCCGGGGTCAGGCACTTCCTCATCGACGACGGCTACCAGCTCCCCGAGAACACGCCCAGCTACGACTGCGGCAGATACTACCCCGACCCGGGCGCGAACGTGGACGCGGGGAAGTTCCCCGAGGGCATGCGGGCGGTGTCGGACCGGCTGCGGTCGTGCGGGCTGCGGCCGGCGATCTGGTGGAGCCCGGCGATGGGGTGCCGGAACCGGCTGGTCGCCGAGCACCCCGAGTGGCTGTGCCCGGACGAGCACGGCCGCGACTGGTCCATGGACGCCGGGCCCGAGCGCAAGGCCGCCCTGGACTTCTCGCTCCCGGAGGTCCGCGCGTTCATCGAGGGCGTGCTGGACACCCTGTTCGTCGACTGGGGCTTCGAGGGGATGAAGCTGGACTTCTGCACCTACCCGTTCGACTGCAAGGACATCCGCTTCCGGCACGGGGAGGGGGTCCGCTGGTGGTACTGGCTGCTGGAGGCGATCGCGAAGCGAATCTCGCCCGGGGGCATGTTCCAGCTCTGCGGCGGCGCGCCGCAGGGCAACCCGTTCATGGCCCGGTACGTGGACCACCACCGCGTCGGGGGCGACATCGGGATGGGCCAGTGGCATCGGCACAAGGCCGTCAGCCGGTCGCCCCTGCCCCTGCTGGCCGTGCCCGGGCGGGCCACCATGCTCATGGACGTCGACTCCGCCGGCATCTGCGACGAGATGACCGAAGAGGAGAACCTGCACCGGCTGAACTTCTGCCACATCACCTCCGGCGCGCTGAACATCGGCGGGGACCTGACGAAGCTGGACGAGCCCCGCCTGGCGCGGCTGAAGCGGATCACCGACCGCTGCGACCGGGGCCACAAGGTCCGCTGCCCCGACCGGCGTGCCTACACCGGCGAGCCGCTGCCGGAGGTGCTGTTCGTGGACTATCCGCCGGGCAGCCCGACCGCCCGCGCGGGCGTGGCCAAGGAGGTCGCCTTCTTCAACTGGGACGACGAGCCGCGGACGATCGGCATGGCGCTGGGGCGGCTGGGGATCGCCGCCGGGGCGGCGATCGCCGACTTCTGGACGGGCGAGCCGGTGGCTCCCGCCGACGGGCAGCTCGTGGTGGGCCTGCCGGCTCACGGCTCGCGGATGTTCCAGGTCCGCCCGTAGGCGGCCCGGCTATCGCAGGCGGACCGCGCCCTCGGCGAGCGGGCGGAAGCGGATGCTGTGGAAGGCCGCCAGCGAGGCGGACCCGGCGGCGATCCCCGGGCGCCGGCCCAGCCACGCGCGGAAGTGGTCCGGGCCGCTCAGCTCCGTCTGCCGGCCTCGCCAGTCGATGCAGGCCTTCCCGTCCACCGTGCAGGTGACGTGGGCCTCCTCGCCGTCGAGGACCACGGCGATCTCCGCGGTGTGCCTGGCCTTGTCGGCCACGGCGGGGGCGTTGCCGCAGTCCAGCGTCCGCCCGCCGACCTCGCGCAGGGCGTTGAGGTCGCGGTCGTTGTATCCGCTGAGGACCATGGCCACGGACCCCTCGCCGGCCGGCAGGAGGAGGGTCGGGCCGTTGGCGCCGGCGGCGACCGTGAAGACCGCCGACAGCCGATACCCCCCGTTGGGGGCCACCGGCAGCAGGAGGACCGACCGCCCGGACTTGACCGGCAGCGAGGCCAGGCCTCCCTCGACGCGCTTCCACGCGCCGGCGAAGCAGTCCGCCGCCGGGTCGATGATGCCGGTCACGTCCAGCCACTGTCCGGCCGGCAGCGCCCCGCCGGGGACGCGCTCGACGCTCCGCCCGCCCGCCGTCCGGCGGATGAGCGAGGCCTTGCCCGCCAGCAGCTTGAGCTGCGCCGCCCGGTAGGTCAGCGGGGGGTGGTAGGCCCCCAGGGCGCAGCACCGCCAGTCGGGCACGGCGTAGCTCCGCCGGCCGTTGTCCAGCGCCGCCTGCGGGCCCCGCCACTGCAGCCGCACCCGCCCGTTCACGGCGACGGTGATCCGGGCGGCCCGCCCGACCGGCTCCACCCGCACGTGGGCCGAGTGCGGGCGACCGGGCGCCAGCCCCACCCGGCAGCGGGACCCGCCGCGCCTCTCCGGCGCGCCCTTCACCAGGTGCAGCCGCGCGTCCTTGCCCAGCGTGAGCTGCGCGTTCGTCCGCCCGACCGGAAGGATCAGCACCGCCCCGCCGTTGGCCTCCTCGAAGCGGAACTCCACCCGCATCGCGTAGCTGCCGGCGATCGCCAGCGGCGCCAGCACGCGGGCGTAGGAGCTCTCGGCGAGGGCCAGCACCCCGTCGGCCCGCTCGGCCCGGCCGTCGAGGAGGTCGCGCGCCGGGTCGATGAGCTTCAGCACGTCGACCCAGTCCCCCGGCCCGTAGCCCTCGCCCGCGGGCCCGGCCGCGCCCGTCAGCGCCGCCATCACCGTCCAGATGCCCCCGATGGTCTCGAAGTCGCCCGCTCGCTCCGCCGCCCGGGCCAGGGACTCCGCACGGGCGGTCAGGGCCTTCAGCAGCGACGCCACCCGGGCCCAGTTGGGGTCGGTCCGCCGCAGCAACTCCTGCATCCGCGCGGCCAGCGCCCCGTCGGGCGCGCCGCCGCCGGCCTCCTGTCGCCGGAGGGCCTCGGCGGCGGCCAGCGCCGCGTCGTTCGGGCGGCGTGCGGCGGCGAAGGCGTCGGCCAGGGCCGCCGCCACGCCCGCCTCACCGCTCAGCCCGCACGCCTTCCGCAGGGCCTCCACGGCCGCGTCGGCGTCCCCGGCCTTCGTGAGGGCCTCGGCCCGCTCGAGCAGCGCCTTGGCCCGCTCGGGGTCGCGCCTCGCGTCGACGGGCGGCACGGCGGCGGCCGCCAGCTTCCGCGCGGCGGCCAGCTCGGCGGCGATCCCGGCGTCGTCGCCGGCCAGCACCGCCGCGACCTCCAGCGCCCGCACCGTCGACGGCAGACCCCGCCGCTCGGCCGCCAGGGCCCGGAAGTGGCCCGCGTACCGCCGCCGCAGCTCGCGCCACTGGCGCAGGTGCGCGCACAGCCGCAGCAGGGCCTTCTCCGCGTCGGCCCGCGCCGCGGCCTCCTCGGGGGTGGGTTTGGCCTTCTCCGCCGCCAGCTTCGTGAACGTCCGATAGGCGGCCACGGCCTCGACGGTGCGCCCGGCGCCCTGGCGGGCCCGGGCCAGCTCATAGTGCGCCAGGATGCACTTGGGGTCGTATTGCAGGGCCTTCGTGAACGCCGCGCCCGCCGCGTCGAAGTCGCGCCGGGCCAGCAGCGTCCGCCCGGAGGCCAGGAGCTGACCGGCGAGGTCCGGGCGCGGCACCGGCGGGGGAGCATCGTCAGCAACGGCCGCCCCGGCCGCGACCGCGGCAACCGCCAGCACCCACGCGCCCCGTCGTCCCGTCATGATCTGTGCCCCTTCGCTCCGCGCCTGCCGGCGCGAAGGCCGACCGGTCCGCATGTCTCGACGCCGATACTACGTCCCCGCCCGCGGGCGGTCAAGCCTGCTCCGGCCCTGACGGGCCCGGAACGGGTTTAAGCCGCGGCGGCGCGCCGCGTGTGCCGTGCGAGGGCGAGGGAGCACCGCATGAGATGGACGCTGACGGGATGGCTGGCCGCGGCGCTGGCGGCGGGGTCGGGCGGCCCGCGCGCCGCCGGCGCGACCGGGGACGACACGCTCGTCCTCAACGAGCGCTGCTACGTCCGCTCGTACTACCGGTTCGACTGGGACCGCATCTGCCCGGGGCCGCTGAAGGACCCGGAGGAGGCGTTCGTCAACGCCGGGGAGCTTCGCAGCCTCGAGCGGCTGACGAAGGCGCGCCTGGCCCACCAGGGCATCGACTGGGAGAAGGTGGACTGGCGGGACCGGGCGGTGATCCGGTTCGTCTGCCCCAACGCGGGCATCCGGCCGGCGCCGAAGGCCGAGCGGCACATGAACGCCCCGCCCCCGCCGGCCGGGTGGGCGGCCGCAGATTTCGACGACCGCTCGTGGCCCCGCCAGCGAAAGCCCTTCCTGATCGGCAAGCCCGCCCTCGGCTTCGGCGTGCAGAACTGCGGCGTGCGGGCGTGCTTCCACCGCTTCTGCTTCGAGGTGCCCGAGCCCGCCTCGGCCGGCGAGCTGACGCTGGACCTGTCCTATCGCGGCGGGGTCCGCGTGCACCTCAACGGGCGGAAGGTCGCCGCCGCCCACATCACCGACGACGGGCTCGGCGAGGACTATCCGCTGTCGGCCTACGTGCGGACGGACGCGGAGCTGAGCGACCGCGCCCGCGAGCGGCTTCAGCGCTGGCGGAAGGAACCCAAGCGCCGCTGGCCGGCACAGAGTCTGTTCCTCCCCGAGCTCTTCGGGCGATTCGACGACCAGCCGCACCCGCACGACCGGCCCGATGTCGCCCGGTGCCACCGCGGCACCACCAGCGTCAAACGGGCCGTCTGGGATCGGATTCAGACGCTCCGCGACCGCCGGCTGACCGTGAAGCTGCCGGCGAAGCGGCTCCGTCGCGGCCAGAACGTCCTGGCGATCGAGGTCCGCGCCAGTCGGTTCCACCCCATCGTCCTTCGCGACTGGAACGGGTGGGGGAACTTCTCCTGGGCGCACGCGCAGATCAACCGCTTCGAGGTGCGGCGCGCGTCGGGCAAGGTCCCGTCGATGCTCCGCCGACCCGGCGGCATGCAGGTCTGGGCGCCCGACCCGCATCACCGCGTGCACGACACGGAGTGGGGCCCGCGGACGGGCGAGCCGCCGACGGTCCGCTTCGTCGCGGCCCGGAACGGGACGTACTCCGCCCAGATCGCCGTGGGGTGCGACAGACCCCTGCGCGACCTTCGCGTCGCCGCGGGCGAGCTGGCCGGGCCGAGTGGGGCGATTCCGGCCTCGGCCGTCGAGGTCGTCCACATGCGCCCCCGCCCGCTGACGGACCTGGCCGGGCTGATCGGCGGGCGGAGCAAGACCCTCGGTGACCCGGTCAAGGGCGGCCTGCGGGCCCTCCGCCGCCACGGGCTCATCGACGTCGACCCCCTCAGCCGCGAGCAGAAGCTCGCCGCGATGGCCAGGCTCCACTTCTTCGACCACATCGACCCGGCCATCGCGCGACCGGGCGTGCCCGCCGACCGCTGCCGGGCCGTCTGGCTGTACCTGAAGGTCCCCGCGTCGGCCCCGGCCGGCAGGTACACGGGCGAGGTGACCGTCTCGGCGAAGGGCGTCAGGCCGGTCCAGGTCGCCGTGGAGGCCGAGGTGGTCGCCTGGCGGGTCCCGCACCCCAAGCGGTTCCAGACCGTCATGGCCCTGGAGCAGAGCCCCTACGGCGTGGCCAAGCAGTACGGCGTGATCCCGTGGTCGGACGAGCACCTGGCGCTGCTGGCGGGATCCATCCGCCAGCTCGCCCGGGCGGGCAACGACTGGGCCTTCGTGCCGGTGCTCCGCTACAGCGAGTTCGGCAACCGCACGGACTCGCCGATCCGGTTCATCCGCGGCGACGACGGCCGGCTGCGCTACGACTACTCCCGCCTGGACCGCTACCTCGACCTGCTCGTCGAGCACTGGGGCACCGAGCCGCCGAAGATCATCGTCTTCTGCGTCCTGCACGGCAATCCAAAGAACCCCCCGGAGGTCACCGTCCTCGACGAGCGGACCGGGCGGACCGGGGCCAGGCCGGTGGCCGGGGCGAGCCTGACCAAGGCCGACCGCCGGCGGTTCTGGGGCGACTTCGGCATCGACCTGTACAACCACATGAAGGCCTGCGGGCTTGCCCACGCGATGTTCTGGGGCTACGCGTGGGACGGGGAGGGCGACAGCGGGCTGAAGTTCCTGCTGGAGGAGTTCACCCCCGGCGTGTGGTGGGCTATGGGCGGGCACGCCCTGCGGACCCACCCCAAGTACTACCGGGCGTACTCGTGGATCTACAAGGTCCACAGCTCCCTGTCGCTGATGCACAACTGCATGGGGTGGCGCAACCCCAAGCTGGAGTTCCAAAACCCCCGCGGGGGGGGGAGCGTCCTCCGCCTGCCGGGCAACGCCCCCGCCTTCGGCTTCCGCCTGGCGATCCAGCGGGCCCTCACCGCCGGCTGCCGCGGGCTCGGACGCGTCGGCGCCGATTACTGGAAGGAAAGCTACTACGACGGCACCCGAGGCGGGGAGGTCTACCTCCAGCCGGGGATGAACACCCACGTGCTCCTCTGGCCCGGACGCGACGGCGCCGACAGCAGCGCCCGCTTCGAGGCGATGATCGAGGGCCTCCAGGAGGCCGAGGCGCGGATCTTCCTGGAGCAGATGCTCCTGCGCAGGATCCTGCCGAAGGCCCTGCACGCCCGCGTCGAGGCCGCGCTGACCGATCACCTCGCGAGCACGGTGTACATCCCCGCCGGCGTGCAGGCCAGGCGGTTCTTCGACTACGCCGGCCCCGGCTGGCGCCCGCACTCGCGTCGGCTGTACGTCATGGCCGCCGAGGTCGCCGCGACGGTCGGGCTGGACGTCGACCGCACCGAACTGGCCGCCGACCTGCCCCCGCGCGCCCCGCGGACCGTCCGCCTGGCCCTTCGCAACTGGACCGGGAAGCCGCGGGCGTGGCGGGCCTCGGTCGACCGCCCCTGGATCCGCCCCGTGCGGACCGAGGCCACGGCGGCCGGGCAGACCGACCTCGCCGTCGTCCTCGACCCCCGCGACCTGCCGCCCGGGCGGACCGCCGAGGGCCGGCTGCTCATCACCGACGCCGCCGGCGGAACGACCTACACCGTCGCGGTGACGGCGGACGTGGCGGAGGTCTTTCGGCTCTCGCTGAACGAGGCGGTGCTGAACGTCCCGGCCGGCGCGTCGGCCGCAAGGGCGGTGACCCTGTTCAACACCTCCGGCGCGGAGCTGGCGTGGTCGTCGGAGGCCTCGGCGGACTGGCTTACGCTCGAACCGGCCGCGGGGCGCCTGCCCGCCGGCGAGGCGGCCCTGATCACGGTCCGCGCCCGCGGGGGCCGGGCCGCCGCCGATCTCAAGGCCACCGCCACGGTCGCCGCCGCCGGCGCCGCACCCAAGGCCCTCACCGTGCGGGCGCTGGTCATCCCGCCATATCGCCGCCCGGAGCCTCCCGCTGGCAAGCCGATCGGCCTGCACACGCCCGCGGGGCGAAAGCACATCGAGCACACCCTGATGCACACGGCGGGCGACCCCATCCGCCAGAAGTGGTTCCGCCAGCAGGACCGGTGGAAGCAGCCCCAGTTCCGTCAGGGCTTCTACAGCCCGCGGGTCAAGCTGGAGGGCTACGCGAAGGCCTACGAGACGGCCCTGTGGCTGAAACCGCGGGGCGAGGCTCGGCTGGACGTCTCCGGCGGGGGCTTTGCCGCCTTCAGCGCCGAGGTGGGCATGCCGCCGGGGTGTCAGCCCGAGGCGGCGATGAGCTTCGAGGTCTACGTCGACGGCGACCTGCGGACCCAGAGCGGGCTCATGCGGACGGGCGATCCGCCTCGCCTGCTGGTCGTCCGCGGGTTGGCCAAGGCCAAGACCGTCACCCTCGTCAACCGCATGAGCGACCTGCACGACAACGAGCACTGCATCGGCTTCTGGGCCGACCCCTGCTTCTACGGGAAGTGAACGGTCCGCCCGTCACTTCGCCCGGCGAATCACCCGCTCCTTTCCGTGCGGCCGGCGGCCGGCGACCAGGCGCCCGCCGCGCTGCCGCCGAGCGATTATAGGTCAGCCCCTCGGGCCCGCGGGGGGAGATTTTTCGGCCTTCAGGCGGCATCTCGCGCGCCCCTCCGGGTTTAAGAAATGGAAGGCCCTCGCAGCTTTCATCCGGCTCACCCACGGCAAGTGCCTGCCGAGGCGGACGCGAGGGGGCGACGGCGGCGACCTGTGCTCCCGAGCGGCGCTTGCGGCTTTTTTGCATCTTGCCCGGCCGAGCGCGAGGGCACTAGGATTAAGGGTCTGTGAACCTGCCGGCGGGCGGGGCCCCCCGGCCGTCGGCGGAGAAAGCGAGATCGGAATGATCAGGACGGCAGTGGCGTTGAGCGTCGTGATGCTCCTGAGCGGCGTGAGCCTCGGGATCATCAACCCCAACTTCACACCCAAGCACCTGGTGGACCAGGCCGACCTGGTCCTCCCCGGGTCGCTCGCCGAGGCCGAGAAGACCTCTCACTGGAAGCTGGCGGTGACCTCGCCGATCAAGGGCGAGTCGGACAAGCCGCAGGTGATCGGCCTGGAGGGGTGCAAGAAGGACCACGCGGAGGACATCCGGCGCACCCTCAGCGAGAGCGAGGGCAGCCCCGCCGTGCTGTACTCGGGGACGCTGAACGCCCAGAAGCGGGCGTACCTGCACGTGCGGGGCCTGTGGCTGGACGTGAAGGCCGCCGACAAGGGCCGCTGGGACGTCCAGGGCTACGCCGCCCACATGAGCGGGACGTACGCCGGCGGAACGGACAAGCTGATCGCGATGAGCAAGTACATCGCCAACGACCCCGACGCCGACGTGCCCGTCGGCGCCGGCGTCCGCTGGCTGGACCACACGAAGGCGGGCAAGGTCGAGGGGCGGATCGCCGGGATGGCCGCCGTGGGCCTGGGCCCGGCCGACAAGAAGGGGCGACGCGTCCGCCACCTGTTCGTCGCCTCAGACGCCGGCGACCGCCTGTATCGCGTCAAGAAGGGCCAGGAGGCCATGGTGGAGGTCACCGCCGAGGCCAAGCTCGACACGAAGAGGCGCTGCTTCGCGTGGATGGACCTCAACGGCGACGGGCTGGCCGACCTCCTCAGCGCCGGCGGCGACGGGCTGACCGCCCGCCTCGCCGACGCCAAGGGCGTGCTGCGACCGGCCGAGAAGCTCAACATCAAGCTCCAGGCCGAGTGCATCGGCCTGGCCCCCTGCAGCCTCGACGGCAAGCCGGGCGTCCTCGTCAGCACCCCCGGCATGCCGGTGCTGCTGACCGGCGGCGCCGACGCGGGGTGGAAGCGGCAGGCCCTCCCGGAGGCCGAGGCGGGCTTCGGGCGGGCCTGCGAGTGCGTGGTGGCCGACCTGGACAACGACGGCTTCGTGGACGTCCTCCAGCCCGGCGCCGGCGGCGGGGTGCTGTGGAAGGGCGCGGCCGGCGGGTTCGCCAAGCCGGTCAAGACCGCCGTGGCCACCGGTGGGGGCCCCGCCCACGTCACGGTGGGCGATTTCGATCAGAACGGGTTCCTCGACGTGCTGCTGGTGGGGCGGACGCAGAGCGATCGGAACGCGCTGTGGGAGAACGACGGCAAGGCGGGCTTCACGGAGGTCTTCCGCTTCAGCGGCTCGATGAGCTACAAGTGCCACTCCGGGGCCAAGGACGTGAAGGTCATGGACCTGAACCACGACGGGCGCCCGGACGTGGCCCTGGCGTACCCGACGGGGGACTTCGTGTACCACTGGAACCGGGGCTTCGGGGCGTTCGGGGAGGAAGGGGAGGTCCGCCTGGAGGGGACCGAGGCCGAGCCCGGGCAGCCGCCGGTGGGCCAGCAGGCGATCGCCGCGGGCGACTTCAACGGCGACGCCGCGCGGGACCTGGCGGTGCTCATGGGCGACGGGATGCTGCGGGTCTACTTCAACGACCGGATGGACATGCCGGGGCTGGAGCTGCGGCTGCCGAAGGGGGTGACCGGGCCGGTGACGGCGAGCTGCTGGATCGGCGAGAAGTACCCGGTGTGCACCGGGACCCGCGCGGTGTACAGTCACGCGCCGCCGGCGTACGTCAGCGTCCGCTATCGGGGCAAGTGCCTGATCAGGTACCGCTTCGCGGGCAAGCCGCGGCGGAGCGAGACGGTCGTCGTGGGCGACGGGCCCAAGCCGGTGGTCCTCGGCGCGCCGGAGAAGGCGGCGGCGACGAAGTAGCCCGCCGGCGACAGCGGACACGCAGCCGGAGTAACGGACCCAGATGGCCGATTCCCCTGCCAGCCTCATCGCACCCGCCGTCATCGCACCGGCGGTGCCGCTGATCAACGTGGTCCTGGCCCTGCTCCCGGCCATCCTGGTGGCCCTCGGCGGGGCCATCGTCTCGATCTTCAAGCCCTCGGTGATGAAGGCGGGGCTGAAGCTGCTGTGGCGGAAGAAGCTGCAGGTGGCGATCTTCGCCGCGTGCGTGACCGGGGCGGTCTACGGGCTGGGCCGGCTCTTCGGCGGCGGCCCGGGGGTGACCGAGACCCGCGCCGGGCGCGACTGGCCCGCCTATCGCGGGGGCCCGCGCCGCCTGGGGGCCGCCGGCGAGGGCCCCGACCCGGTGCGACCGGGCAACGTGTGGAGCTTCGCCAAGGAGGTCAAGACCTTCTACGCCTCCCCGGCGGTGGTGGGCAATCGGGTGTACGTCTGCTCGGCCGACAAGGGCATCTGGACGGACCGCGGCGCGGTCTACTGCCTGGACGCCGACACCGGCGGGGTGGTGTGGAAGTACTCCCCGCGGGACTTCCGGGCCACCTACTCCTCCCCGTCCGTGGCGGGCAGGTACCTCGTCTGCGGCGAGGGGCTGCACTTCACCCGCGACGCCCGCATCACCTGCCTGGACGTGACCCGGAAGGGCGAGCGGGTGTGGGAGCTGCGGACCAACAGCCACGTCGAGAGCTCCCCCTGCATCTACG
>Ga0180432_10010159_pt1 | contig 11335 bp, 9 predicted proteins | sample SS_ome_10_FD_132414 | JGI IMG/M metagenome (GOLD analysis project Ga0180432, IMG submission 132414) | Hypersaline lake sediment archaeal communities from the Salton Sea, California, USA - SS_1_MS_2 metaG | ecosystem: Environmental > Aquatic > Non-marine Saline and Alkaline > Hypersaline >... | reverse complement strand
TCGTCTCCATCGGAGTAGACGCATCAATCTGGACACCCTCCGCCGGGGTGGGCATCTTGACGGCGTCGGCTCGAGAGGTCGTCGCAGCCAGAAGATAGGCAGCAGATTCATAGAAGTACATCTTTGTGTTCACGCCGGCAGCCATGTACCCGAGCCATATCACCGGGATTGGGACATTTCTGCTCCCGGCCTGACTACTTGTTGACACGAGCCAGAGAACATCCCTGGTAGAACAGCAGCCGTGCCGGAAGTGAATCGGGAAGCATAGATGGTAGTTGGATTTGAAGGCCACCAGGCCCAGCAGGAAGTAGGCTGTGTTCACCACCGCTGTCCCAGTGGGTCCACCGCAATACCCGCCCAGAGATGGAGCACCCTGAGCCCCAATGTTGGCGCCCCAGTTCAGCAGGTACGCCACTTTGTTCATCGCCCCGTAGTCGATCTTGTTTTCGGAGATGATCCCGATAATCCATCCATCCGTGGGACGCGCCCCAAACTGCGGCCCACTTGCCCCAATCGTGGTCACGCTGGCGGCAGCGGCCGGAACCAGGTTCATCAAGGGCAATCCAGGCCTCCCCGCCCGTCTGCACGCGTCGCGCGCGACTCTTATCGCTCGAATGCCTGCATACATCTCCAGCGGCGACCCCGCCTGGACTCGCATCCCTCGAACGGTGTTGGTGACGGAGGAGATGCTGATTGCCTTCGCCTCAGGATGCGCCACGTTGGTTGCCATGATATCAATCGCCATCTCCTGCGACGAGTGAATAGTCCCCCAATTGACGTGGCATCTGGCCATCCGCTCGTCATCAGGCTGTCGAACGCGAAAAACGCTGGCGTCTTTCCCTTCTCCCGTCAGGCACTCGCCAGGCGCGCTCCCTACGGCATCCCGGATCTCCTCCTCCGCAAACTGGATCACCCGGTTGGTATCCTGGCAATACACACCAACCCGCGCCAGAAAATCGACCGCCGCATGGTATACCGCGTCTGCGGCTTCATCGTCGGCGGGAACGGGGGTTTCACTGTCATAGCGGATCCCGTACTCCTTCACCACTTCCTTGAGTTTTGGGATCAGGACCTTCAGTTCGAAATCCTTTTCGGTCATGAGCGGACCTGTCTCAGCTCGCTCGCAGACATCCAGGAAGTCTATCATTCTTTGTTCTCCTTTCGGTATAGACGGAAGCGCAGCGGCTCCTTTCGGTATAGACGGAAGCGCAGCGGCTCCTTTCGGTATAGACGGAAGCGCAGCGGCTGCCCCATCTCCTGGGTTGGCGAATCGGACGTACGCATGGCCCAAGTCACATCTTCCAGTAGGAGTCGCTTCGCTTCTCTTATGTAGAATAGAATCCTCAATCTCAGATGATCCCTTCTGCTTCGAGGCGCTCGATCTCCTCCCTGCTCAAGCCCAGTCGTTCCACATAGATCTCGTGGTTGTGCTCTCCGAGCGCCAGGCCGGCGAACTTCACTTCCCCTGGCGTCTTGGACATTTTCGGGATGACGTTCTGCATACGAACGGTTCCTAGCTCTGCATCTTCAACCTCAATGATGTCATCTCTGGCTTCGTAGTGCGGATCCTGAAAGATTCTTTGGATATCGTAGATCGGCCCCGCCACCACGTCGTGTTGTTTGAGAATCTCCATACAATCGCCCAGACAGAACTGGCGAAACCATCTGGCTATGATGGCGTCAAGCTCGGCTGCGTTGTCTACCCGACTTGGATTGTTCGCGAACCTCGGATCATTCGCCAATTCGGGACGTCCGATTGCGTGGGCCAGCCGCTCGAAGGTTCGCTGAGAGCTCGCTGAGACAGCAACCCACGCCTCATCGCTGGTTTCATAGGCGTTGCGCGGAGAGCTCTCCTCCATTCTGTTCCCCCGGCGCTGCTTCACAAATCCAAGTTGGTCAAAGGCGATGACAAAGGACTCCACCAGGCGAAACAAGGGTTCGTACAGGCTCACATCCACGTACTGACCCTCACCGGTTCCCTTGACGTCGCGGTGATAGATGGCGAACATCGCCCCCATGGCACCGAACAAGCCAGCGACTGCGTCAGCCAACGGGAATGCCGACAGGGCCGGCGGTTTGTCTGGAAAGCCGGTGAAAGAGGGAATACCGCTCATCGCTTCCGCTATCGTTCCGTATCCGGGGCGATGGCTGTACGGACCATCCTGGCCGAACCCGCTGATCCGGACCATGACGATTCCCGGATTGACCCCCGCCAGATCCTGATACCCAACGTTCCATCGCTCCATCGTACCGGGGCGAAAGTTCTCTATGATGATATCTGCGTCCAGGACCAGCTTTTTCAGGAGCTCCTGTCCCTTGGGCTTGCTCAAGTTGAGCGTGATCAACTTCTTGTTTCGGCCACTGACCTTCCACCACAGAGACACGCCGTCTTTCTTCGGTGCCCACTGCCGTGTCGGATCACCCTGCTCCGGCAGTTCAATCTTGATCACCTCGGCCCCGAAATCGCTCAGGAACGACGCAGCCATCGGCCCAGCGATCGTCGTCCCAGCATCGATTACGGTCAATCCCTCCAGCGGCGGTTCCGCCGCTCTGCTTGCAGATGCTACTTGCATTTTTCCTTGAACCTCCCAACGGTGAAACCGATCGTGGTTCGTCTACTGGGCATTGGGTAGCGGATGCAGGTCGCAACTGCGGCCTGCCTTGATGACTTGACCGGGGAATGTCATATCCAACATACGCTCAGCCCGTCGGACCGCATTGAGTAGGCGCGGTAGGTCAATATGGGTCGCAATTCCCATCTCGTGTAACATATGCACTACGTCTTCAGTGCACACATTGCCCGCGGCGCCTGGCGCGAATGGGCACCCTCCGAGACCGCCGAGAGAGGTCTCAAACGACGTAACGCCGTTCTGCATGGCAGCCAGCAGATTGGCCATGCCCGCCCCACGGGTGTTGTGGAAATGCATCGCGATCCCGGTATCACCGAATTCCTCCAGCACGCATCGAGCGACGCGAGCGACTTGCCGGGGATTTGCCATGCCTGTCGTATCGCACAGGTTCAGCTCGACGCAGCCCATCTCCACCAGCTTGCGGCCAACGCATAGCACGTTCTCAATGGGCACGTCTCCTTCGAAAGGGCATCCGAACACCGTGGCGATGCTGGCTCTCACCGGGATCCCTTGCCCCTCGGCCGCATCCAAGACTGCCTCGAAACCACGCAACGATTCATCGATACTCCGGCGGACGTTGCTCCGGTTGTGCGATTCGCTGGCGGACACCACCAGGTTCAGCATGTCCGCTCCTGCCTCAAGCGCTCGTTCAGCACCGATCAGGTTGGGCACCATGGCGAAACACTGACAGCCGGTGCGTTTCACCGTTCGCATGACCTCACTGGCATCGCGCATCTGCGGCACAGCCTTCGGGTGCACAAACGAGGTCGTCTCCATTCGCTGAATGCCCGCCTGGAAGAGCAGTTCGATCACCTGAACCTTATGCGCGGTCTCGAGAAAACCTGGCAAGATCTGAAACCCATCCCGCGGTCCCACCTCAATGATCTCCACCTCTGTGGGCAGGGCCTTCTCCCACGTCAAGGGCCTGCCATCCATCCAACTGGTCTCCCCTGTGACCGCCTCACCCATCTGTTCCAACACTCGACTCCACCTCAGCGCTGCAGCGGTGCGCTTGCAATCTAAAGGGCAGCCCAACCGCCCGCGGTCGGCTTGACGAAAGCTGTTAGTCCAGCGTGCTCCACGGAACGAATACGTAGCCTTCCATGATGCGACGCGCCGTCCGGCCCACAGAAGCACGTACTAGATGCATGCCATTATCCGACTGCACCGCTGCTTCAACGTCGATCACACCGGCTGGATGCCCAATCCGTGTCAGCGCCCGTCCACGCGACTCAATCCTGGTGGCCTCGTAGACGATTGTGCCCGGGATCTTGGCCGCAGCACCCGTGCACACCGTTCCTGTCACAGCATATGCTTTGTGTGTCCTGAGCATGAAAAGGAGACGCGCAACGAAGTCAACTTCCTCGGCGCCGACCGTCCGTCCGGTTGTAAAGTCAACGTAATCATCCGGAGGACTGATCAGGACGAAGAAAGGAATGTAGGGGCTCGCCTGGGCTGCATCCCGCCAGTCCTCAACCAGACCGATCTCTGCGGCGACCATGCCGCGTATCTGTTCGATGCGCTCATTCAACTCCTGATTGGAGTCGATCTGATCTGGCGTTTCTGTCCCTTCTATATCCAGGTCCTTTGCCCGGACAAAGACACACGGGTTCCCCGCATCCACGACCGACACATCAACCGGGCCGACACCCTCCACGTCCAGCCGATCCAAGGGATTGCCGGTCGGCAAGATATGCCCGGTCACAGCTCCAGCAGTACCGGAGAAATCCAGCTCGATTCTTGCTCCTGTTCCAGGAACTCCGTCGATGTGGTAGTTGCCCTCGACTGCTGCTTTCCCGTTGACTACAGGCACCTCAGCCACTAGGATACACGCCGTGTTCGTCTGATGGATGCGCACGGTCGTCTTGGGTTCTACGGGATCAACCAATCCCTCGTCGATGGCAAAGGGACCTACTGCGGACGAGATGTTTCCACAGTTGCCCGCGTAATCGACGAACGGTTCCTCGATGCTGGCCTGAGCAAATGTGTAGTCTACGTCAGCGTCCTCGTGGGTGGAAGGGCCAATAATGGCCAGTTTGCTCGTCAGCGGATCGGCTCCTCCCATGCCATCAATCTGACGTACGTCAGGACTACCGTACATGCGAAGAATGACCCTATCCCGCAGCGCTGGCTCGGCGGGCAGCTCCCCACGCATAACGAACAAGGCTCGGCTTGTACCCCCGCGCATAACGGCACAGCGTATTCGTTTCTGTTCCTCGTAAGGTTTCATGGGTTATTCCCGTTTTTCTCTCGGCGCGGGCACCCTGGCCTCCAGCCGGTCTCGCACGTAAGCCGTCAATCCACCCGCTTCGATGAGCTCGATCAGGAACGAAGACAAAGGCGGAGCCGAGCATCGGAACGCTCGTGTCAGATTCTCGATCGCTCCGGCTGCCACGTCAATACGAACTTCGTCTCCGTCTTGGATACCCGAGATGGCCTCTGATGAGGTGAGTGCGGGCAGGCCAAGGTTGATGCAATTCCGGAAGAAGATCCGGGCATATGAGCTTGCCAGTAGACAAGATATGCCGAGAGCCTTCAAGGCAGTGGCGGCATGCTCGCGCGAGCTCCCACATCCGAAGTTCTCTCCGGCGACCACGATGTCGCCCTGCCGGGCAAGTTCGTGAAACCGAGGGATCATGTCTTCGAGGCAATGGGAAGCCAACTCCTGGGGATCCGTCAAGCTCAGGTATCGCCCCGGCACCAACTGATCCGTATCCACGTTGTCACCTAGCTTCCAGGCACGTCCTTGCACGACCATTTCATCACCTCACAACTTCATCGGGGTGCGTGATTCGACCCATCACGGCAGAGGCTGCCGCTACCACCGGAGACGAAAGGAAAACCTCGCTTTCGGGGTGTCCCATCCTCCCCACAAAGTTCCGATTCGTCGTCGCTATGACACGCTCACCGGCCGCTAGCAGACCCATATGACCACCGAAACACGGTCCGCAGGTAGGAGTACTGACCGCAGCACCCGCCTCTGCGAAGACCTCCAACAGCCCTTCACGGAGCGCCTGAAGATAGACATCTTGCGTGGCAGGAATGACGATCAGGCGCAGATCGCGAGAAACGCGCTTACCCTCAAGAACGCGTGCCGCCCTGCGCAGATCGTCGATCCGTCCGTTCGTACAAGAGCCGATGAAGGCCGCGTCCAACCTCGTTCCTGTCACTTCGCTCAATGGCTTCACGTTGTCAGGAGAGGAAGGGCATGCCACTTGAGGCTCAATCTCGCTCACTTCGATCTCAGTCACAGAATGGTACCGGGCATCTGGATCAGAGTTGTAGATAGACACCTCTCGAATCCCCACGGCTCTCAGGTATCGCTCTGTCTCTGGGTCCACGGGAACGATGGCGTTCTTCGCGCCTGCTTCGACACCCATGTTGCACATAGTCAGTCGTTGATCGACCGTCAGTGACTCAATGGCAGAACCGACCAACTCCATCGTACGGTACAGCGCGCCTGTCACGCCGATCTGTCCTATCGTGTACAAGATCAGGTCCTTTGCTCCCACCCAGGACCCCAGTTCACCTTCATAGACAAAGCGCATCGTCTCTGGAACGCGGAGCCACACCTCGCCCAACGCCATGGCCGCTGCGACATCCGTGCTGCCGAAGCCAGACGCGAAGGCCCCCAGTGCGCCGTACGATGTCGTATGCGAGTCAGCACCTACGACGACCATACCTGGCCATATCATCCCTTCTTCAGGAAGAAGCGCATGCTCTACCCCGTAGTTCTTGCCCCGTCCAGCCTCGAAGTAATGCGCAATGCCCTGTTCGCCGGCAAATTCCCGCAAGGACTTTGTCCGTTCAGCCGCCAGCACGGTAGCATTCGGCACGAAGTGATCGCAGACGATGGCTACTCTGTCGGGATCGAACACGCGCTCAGCACCCATGCGTCTGAATTCAATGACGGCCAAAGGCATGGTTGTGTCCTGTCCAAAGACGAGGTCCGCTGACACCTGGACAATCTCTCCCGGTCTCACCTCTGCCTGCTCCGATGCTCGGGCCAGGATCTTCTCCGTCATCGTCATACCCATAACAGCACACTCTCCACGGACGCACGGCCAACGTCAGAGCGAGGCATCTGTGCAGACCCCTTCCCTGTTTGCATGGTTGCTAGCTGAGCAGCGCAAATAGCTCACCGATGTCTGCCACCTCGTGGATACCCGTCACGAAGTCGACGATACGCCCAACCCTTTCTTCGTCCTTGATCTCACGCATTGCCAGATTGATGAACTTCTCTTCGAGTTCTTCTTGCGTGACCGGATTGCGCCAATCCCCCTTCGGATCATCGACCACGGAGGTGTACGCTGTGCCATCTCCCATCGTCACCGTCACCGCGCATGAGTAATGCTCGGGGTATCGCCGCTCAAACTCGTCGTCTACCTCCCAGGCCACCTTTCCCATAAGCTGCCTTACGTCCGGTCGGTGTATGTTCTCCTCCACAAACGTGTCGACGTCAATCTTGCGGTCGATCAGCGCGATTGCGGCTTGCCACGGCATACTGAACTGGGTGTCTACCACGTTCTGGGGGTCCATCTTGCGCGGTCGCGCCAGCAGCCTGATGGTGTAGTCCGACGAGCGGATGAGGATGCGATCGATCTTGTCTGGGTCGGGCCGATGTTGATTTGCGACCTCCAGGCACGCGTCCAGATGCCCTGCCGAGTAGCGACAGCACGGATAGACCTTGATACTCGTCTTCACGAAGGCCCACGTCTCCCCCAGCCCATCGGTAATCCAGTTCGTATCATACTCCCGATTGTAGGAGTAGGCTTGCAGGAAGCCGTCTTCTCCTTCGAAGATTGCCGGGGGGCCATTGAATCCTTTCTGGGCCATCATCGCAGACATAATGCCCACCAGGGCCGGGTGTCCCGCCTGCAGGCGCTTCGTGTATGAGCCCGATGTGTTCCAGGCCATCAGTCCTCCCACCTGGCTTCCGGCGATACCCAGACTGTGGACCGTCTGCTCCACGTCGAGTTTCAACAGCTTCGCCGCTGAGACTGTGGCGCCGAACGTACCACAGGTGCTGGTGGGGTGAAAGCCCTGATAGTACGTCTTGCCCAGAAAGGCTGAGCCCAGTCGACATACCATCTCGTTTCCCAGTGCAACCGCCTCGACGACCTCTTTCCCGCTGGCGCCCAACTTCTCGCCCAGCGCCAGGCTCACGGGGACTGTCGCCGCACTGGAGTGTGAGTTCGACTGGTTGTGGTCATCGGTGAAGTCGAAGGCATAGCCCTGGATCGCATTGGCGAAGGCGGCGTGTGGTGCTGCCACTTTGCGGTTATGGCCAATGATCGTGCTCTCCTTCGGGCCGTCCAGCTCCAGGGCCAGCTCCGCTGCGATACGACTTGACTCGATCTCCTTCGAGCCAATCATCGAACCCAGAAGGTCGAGGATCAAGTTCGTTGCTTTTCTCCGCGCTTCCTCCGGCAGATCGTCATATCGCAAGTCCACGCTCAGCTTCGCTATCTGTTCGCTGATGGTTTCTTTGGGGGTCACTCCAGATCGCTCCTTTCATTTTGGATACTTATCACTCACTCTGCTGGCTCCTCAAGAACCTGGTGATTGACTCACCGGCGGTCAGGATGTGGTCTGACATCAGATCCGCAGCAGCTTCGACGTTGCCCTCCCGGATCGCGTCCAGAACAGCGTGGTGTTGCTGGATCGACCGCTCAGCTCGCCCAGGTATCATCCACAGGAGATCGGTGGCGAACTGCGGCCATAGACTTACAATCATGTCACACAGGCGCCGGGATCCAGACTTCTCATATATCAGAGAATGGAACTGATAGTTGGATCGACGCAGTCGGCGGAGGTTCATCCCGTGCCAGGATTCCTCCATCTGCTCCAACAGCACCTCCAGTGCAGCGATGTCCTCAGCCGTAAGGCTCGGCACTGCCATCTTCGTCGCTAGACCCTCCAGCGCCGAACGAATCACGCTGATCTCCTCGCTCTCATCTGGAGACACCTCCTTCACGTAGACACCCTTGTAGGGAACGCGCTCCAGGAAACCTTGAGCTTCCAGAAGACGAAGAGCCTCTCTGATTGGTGTGGGGCTCATGTCGAGCTGCTCGGTCAATTCTTTCTGGTGCAACCGCTGGCCTGGGACGTAATCGCCTCTCAGGATTGCCTCGCGGAGGAAACGAATGGCACGCTCGACGTCAGTGTACGGTAGGGGCTCAGAGTTGTTGGTAAGTATTGAGCTAGCCATGGGTGCTACCTCCTTGGGGGAAAGACTTGACGATGTGTGACGCGACGTTATGATCATTGTGTGTACCGTGCTGAATGCTGCCTGCTTCGTGTAACGAGGGGAACTCCACCTACACCCACATTATATATCAAATTATATTTTTTGTCAAGTGCTTCTGCTGAATTACTCCATTATTCTGGTTAACCCTTGACAGAAAATATGAAATGATATATAATATGGCAGGGTCGGCGCGGACAGGCACCTCCCGTGCCTGAGTTTTAGCTTCCATGCAGTTGTAGACACTACACATAGGGGGGAAGACATGATCGGTGGTACGTATGGCAAAATCCTGCACGTTGATTTGACGTCCGGCGACTTCCATGTCGAGCAGCCCAGCGATGACTTCTACCGCTTGTTGGTCGGTGGTCGCGCCGTGGTCTCTTATTTGCTGCTCCGAGACCTGCCGCCGGGGACGGATCCACTCAGCCCGGATAACCTGTTCATCGTCGCTCCTGGCATTATGCAGGGCAGTAACCTGCCCGGCTCAGGACGGCACGGGATTGGGGGCAAAGCGCCGCTCACCGGTGCGCTGGGGAACTCGGACGTAGGCGGTTTCTGGGGTCACGAGTTCAAGCGTGCCGGCTTCGACGCGCTGGTGCTCCACGGGCGTGCCCCATCGCCCGTCTACCTGTGGATCAAGGATGGAGAGGTGGAGATCCGCCCCGCTGAACACCTGTGGGGAAAGAAGACTGCCCCCGTACAGGCGGCGATCCGGGACGAGCTTGGCGATGACCGCATACGCGTCGCGCAGATCGGCCCCGCCGGGGAGAACCAGGTACTGTACGCCAACGTGATCCACGACGTCAACCGCGCCGCCGGGCGCAACGGCATGGGGGCTGTGATGGGATCCAAGAACCTCAAGGCTGTGGCCGTGCGGGGGACCATGGACCTGCCGATCGCCGACCGGGATCGCGTCACCAAGGTGGCCAAGTGGCTGGGGCAAAACTACAAGCAGCGCATGGCGTGGGCAGCGGAAGGCATTGGGCGTGGCACGCAGGACAGCCTGATGGGCTGGGGGGCGCTAGGCGGGCTCCCGACACATAACTTCGGGAAGGCCATGTTCGAGAATCGACAGCTCCTGAGCGGGCAGCGCAACTACGAGATGTATCTCAAGGAGCGCGACACCTGTCAGGCCTGCCCCGTACGATGCAAGCAGGTCTTTGAGAACCAGTCCGATGATCCCTATCGCCGGCTCGATCCCGTCTACGGGGGCGCCGAATACGAGGCCATGGGTGCCTTTGGACCCTGCTGTGGGGTGGAGGACAACCTGGCGGTGCTGAAGGCGAACGAGCTGGCCAACGCCTATGGGCTGGATTCGATCTCCACTGGCATGTCCATCGCGTTTGTCATGGAATGCTTCGAGAAGGGCATCCTCACCAGCGAGGACACCGGCGGCCTGGAATACGGCTGGGGCAAGGCCGAGGTGCTGGCACCTACCATCGAGATGATCGCCAATCGGGAGGGGTTTGGCGACATTATGGCCGAAGGCACAGCGCGTATGAGCGAGCGTTTTGGTCCAGAGACCGAGCCCTTCACCCTCACCATCAAGGGCCAGGAGTTGCCCATGCACGAGCCGCGGCTCAAGCACGCCATGGGCATCGGCTACGCCATCTCACCTCTTGGCGCCGATCACATGATCAATATCCACGATACCGACTTCGCTGGCGAGGGTTGGATGCTCGACCGGGTCAACGCGGTCATGGAAGAGAAGATCGAGCCCCTGCCCCCGGACGATCTGAGCGAGGAGAAGATGCAGATATTCTATCACGAGGTCAACTTCATGCACTTCCAGGACTGTGCCCTGAACTGCTTCTTCTACTGCTATGATTATCATCATCTGGCGGAGGCGCTCTCGGGGGTCACGGGCGAGGCATATAGCGTTCAGGACATTCTGGATGTCGGAGCGCGTGCTCATACCTTGGCACGATTGTTCAACCTGCGTGAGGGGTTCACCGCTGAGGACGACACGCTGCCCAAGCGAGTGATGCAACCCTTCACCGAGGGGCCGATAGCAGGCAGCGAGATCACCGAAGAAGAGCTCAACTGGTGCAAGCATCGCTACTACGAGCTCATGGGCTGGGACCCGGAAACCGGGGAACCGACCGACGAGTGCCTGCGAGAGCTGGGCTTGAACAATCTGCTGGCCTAGCGTGGCCCAGGGCGTCAAAGGGCTGACCAAGTTCCAACCCTGAAACCGTTCTCCCAAAGATGAAAGGCACCCCCCAGCGGGTGCCTTTCAGGTATTTGATTGGACGGGGTGAGCGAGTCGTGCTAGAATATGTTGATATGTCCAAACACGTCTTGCTCGTAGAGGACGACGCGCTTTCCAGGCGTAGCGTTGCCTTTAGCCTGGAGCAGGCGGGGTACCGTGTGACATCCTCCGCCACTGCGGAGGATGCTTTGGCGTTATCTCGTCGTGATCCGCCTGATCTGGTTCTGCTGGATATTGGATTGC
>Ga0180432_10010156_pt1 | contig 11338 bp, 9 predicted proteins | sample SS_ome_10_FD_132414 | JGI IMG/M metagenome (GOLD analysis project Ga0180432, IMG submission 132414) | Hypersaline lake sediment archaeal communities from the Salton Sea, California, USA - SS_1_MS_2 metaG | ecosystem: Environmental > Aquatic > Non-marine Saline and Alkaline > Hypersaline >... | reverse complement strand
TCGACTCGGCGAGCGCCTCGATTCGCCGCAGCAACCGGCGCTCCTCTCCTCCCCGCCCCCCGTCGGCGGCCGCGCGCCGCGCGGCCGCCAGCCCCTCGGCCCGGGCGACCAGCGTGGACCGATAGCTGCGGAGCGAATCCGCGCCCTCGCGGCATCGCCGCCAGGCGCTGGCCTCTTGTCCCCCAGCCGGCGAGAAGGCCAGTGAGGCGCCGAGCACGGCGCCCAGCACGCATGTCGCGCGAAGACGGCTCACGAAAGCCCGTGCTTCTCCAGTTTGTAGTAGAGCGCGCTCGGCTTGATCCCCAGCAGTCGGGCGGCCTCGGTCTTCACGCCTCCCGTCTGCTCCATCGCGCGCTCGACGAGGGTTCGCTCCAGGCGCGCCATCGCATCGTTGAGCGGGACCACGCCGCCGGGGAGCGGGATCGATTCCGACGGACGGGCCTGAAGAAAGGCCAAATCCCCCTCCGCGATGCGATCCCCGTCACAAAGGACGATGGCGCGCTCCAAGGCGTTCTCCAGCTCACGCACGTTTCCCGGCCAAGCGTACCGTTGAAGAAGCTCGAGCGCCCCGGCGGTGACGGCAACCGGCGCCCGGTGCGCTTGCTCGGAAAGCTTGCGGATGAAGTGCTCCGTTAGAAGTGGGATATCCTCGCGCCGCTCGCGAAGGGGGGGCAGATGGATGGGGATCACAAAGAGGCGGTAGAAAAGGTCCCCGCGGAAGGTACCCTTCTTGACCTCGCCTTCCAGATCGCGATTGGTCGCGGCGATCACCCGGACGCTCACCCGGATCGTATCCTCTCCCCCCACGCGTTCGAACTCGTGCTCCTCCAGCACCCGGAGCAGCTTCACCTGCACCACGGGACTGATCTCGGCGATCTCATCGAGGAAAAGCGCACCTCCATGGGCAAGCTCGAAGCGCCCGCGCCGTTGCCGCACCGCTCCCGTGAACGCTCCCCTCTCGTGCCCGAAGAGCTCGCTCTCCAGCACCCCTTCGGCCAGCGCACCGCAGCTCACCCGCACGAAGGGCTCATCCCGTTTGCCGCTCCGCATGTGGATCGCGCGCGCCACGAGCTCCTTGCCGGTTCCGCTTTCGCCCGTGATCAGAACCGAGCTATCCGAAGAGGCAACCTTTTCGATCGTCTGGTAGATGCGCTGCATGGACGGGGACCGGCCGACGATCTCTCCCTCGTTGAACGCGGCCCGCACCTCCCCCTCGAGGTACGATCTTCGCTCGCGCTCGCGCATGAGCGCCGAGCGCTCGGAGCGAACCTGCAACGCCTGGGCCACCTTGGTCGTCAGATGATCCATCCTGACCGGTTTCGTGAGGAAGTCAAACGCGCCGCCGCGCATGGCCTCGACCGCGATCTCCACCGTGCCGTAGGCCGTGAGCACGATGACCTCCACGAAGGGATCGGTCGCCTTGGCCTCCTCCAGCAGCTGGATGCCGCTCTTGCCGGGCAGCCGCAGGTCGGTCAGAACCAACTCGGGCATCTCGCGGGAGAAGGAAGCAATCGCCTCCTCGGCGCTGGGAGCGTTCGCCACGTGGTGACCCTCGGCCGCAAGCGATTCGCAGATCGCTTCCCGGAGGTTCGTATTGTCTTCAACGACCAAGATGCGGCCCACCGGCTCCTCCTATTCCGCGCGGGGCAGACGCAAGCGGAAGAGCGCGCCCCCCAGCTCGCTCTCCCCCACCTCGAGATCCAGCTCGCCCAGATCACACAACCGCTTGACGATCGAGAGTCCCAGGCCGGCGCCCTCCGCGCGGCCGCTGTAGAAAGGCTCGAAGACCCTCTCGCGCACCTCCGCCACAATCCCGGGTCCCGAGTCCTCCACCGCAACCTCGACCCCGCCCCCGTGGCGTCTGACGCGGATTCTCACCTCACCCTCTTCACCCGCGGCCTGCATCGCATTGCGCGTCAGGTTGAGCAGGACTTGACGCAGGTGATCCGGGTCGCACCGCACGTCCGCCGTCTCGTCGGGGATCGTCAGCTCGCCGGTCCAGGTCAGCCCCGCGCGCGCGTTTTCGGCGCTCTCGGCAATCGCCACGCGGAGGTCGACCTCGTCCCGGCGCGGCCGTTCCGGGCGCGCGTACTCGAGGAAATCGGTCACCACGCGGTCCAGCCGAATCGCCTCATCCAGGATCCGCTGCGCTCGCTGCCGTTGATCCTCCGTTAGGGTGGCATCCCGTGACAGCATCTCGGCGAAGAGCGTCACGCCGCCCAACGGGTTTCGGATCTCATGCGCCACGCCCCCCAGCATCGACCGCAGCTGCTGCTCGCGGACCTGGAGCGCTCCACGCATGCTGTCGAGGCTCCCGGCCAGGAACCCCAGCTCGTCGCCCCCCAAGGCGGGGATCGGAGACTCCAGATCACCGCGGCCGATCCCGTCGGCGGCCCGAACCAGTCTCCCGATGCGAGCGGTGAGCCGACGCGCCAGCGCCAGCGCGACGAGGAGGACCAGCACCCAGCCCCCCAGCCCCGCCAGGACCAACGTACGCCGCATGGAGTCGATCGCTCCGAGCGTACGAGACGCCGCACTCACCAGCAAGATCCCGGCGGGTGCCTCCGCTGTCCGAATGGGCGCGAGACCGATCTTGACCCTGGACCCCGATTCGGAGCGGAAGAGCGGCGTGCTTGCCGGCCGGCCCTCCCTCACCGCCGCCAGCTCCCGCTCCACCAGGGGCGCCCGTGGGGCGGGAGATCCGATCGGCAGCATCACCGACGTGTCCAGAACCAGGCGCGCATCGAGCGTCCAAACGGCGATCCGCTCGGCATCGAATTCACGCGCCGTCCGCTGAAGGGTCTGGCGAAGGGAGCGGACGGTGCGCGTCTCCTCCTCCCCCGGGGTCATGGCGAGCAGCATCCCCCAGCTCGGCGAGGGAATCGCGGCGCTGACCGCCGAGGCGATCGACTCGACGCGAAGGCCGAACTCGGCGTGAAGAGCCCGCCGCGCCTGCCACTCCAGGAGAAGGCCGGCCGCAACCAGAACCGGCAAGGCAGTGGCGGAGAAGGCCAGGAAGAGCGTGAGCCCGACTCCCCTCACGACTGGTCGCACGCCGCGCCCCCTGTTCAGAGCCCGTGAATCGCGAAGACCCTCGCTTTGACCTGCTCGATGATCGCGCGGATCGCCTCTTGCGAGGGAGCGTGTTCCATGGCGGGGATCGGCGCCGACCAGAGGTCCCGCGGCCACTCGACCCGGTCGGGCGGGGGGGGCAACGCATCCGGCGCGTCACGTCCGATCATCGCTCCCCACGCGAGCGACCATGCGCGCAGGGCATTGCCGACGTCGTACCCGCCTCCCCCGACGGCGAGCCACGGCGTCTCCCAGGAGGCAATCCGTTGCATCAGGTCCCACCAGCCGTGGAGGCTCAAGTCGAGGTTGGCCAACGGGTCGCCCCGCAGCGCATCCGCCCCGAGCTCGGTCACGATCAGATCAGGCCGGAAGGCATGATGCAGAGGCTCGATGATCTCGTCCCACACCAGCCGATACTCCGCGTCGCCCATGTGGGGAAGCAACGGCACGTTGACCGCATATCCGCTCCCCGCCCCCCGGCCGCTATCGAGAATGAACCCGCTGCCGGGGAACAAGGTCCGGCCGTCCTGGTGCACCGAGAGCGTCAACACGCGATCGCTGTCGACAAAGGCATCTTGCACGCCGTCACCGTGGTGGGCGTCGAGATCGAGATAGAAGACGCGACGCTCCTCCCCGACCATGCGATCGATCGCCAGCACGACGTCATTGACGTAGCAGAATCCCGAGGCTCGGCGGCGGAGAGCGTGATGCAACCCGCCCCCCGGATGGAATGCCCGCATCGTCTCCCCGCTCAGAACCAGCGAAGCCCCCGCAAGCGATCCGCCAGCGGTGTGCAGGACGTAGTCCCAGATTCCCGAGAAGACCGGGTTGTCCCCCGAGGCGAGGCCGAAGCCCGCCATCCCCGGCATCCGGAGGCCGTCGCCCGCCGCCGCCAGCACATCGAGATAGGCGGAGTCGTGAGCTGGCGTCAAATCGTCCGCGTCGGCGGGATCAAAGGATCGCTGTTCGATCCCATCGCCCTCGAACCACCCCAGCGTCCGGCACACGTACTCGGTGAGCCGCATCCGCTCGAGGCGGAAGGGATGATCGCGGCCGTAGTCGAACTGGACAACGGCCGGGTTGTAGAGGAAGATCGCGTGCATGGCCGAGTAGGATATCAGGCGTCCCGCGTCCCAGCAAAGGATTCTCGATGGCCCTGCCCCAGCCTCCCGAGCCGGTTCTCCCGGTCACCGGGCTCTTGGGTGCTCCGCCCTTTCCGGATGGGCTGCTGCAGCGCTTGGAGGCGATCCTCGGGCCCTGCCGTCGGAAGAGCGCCATCTGGTCCTTCGACGCGACCGACTACTACACGGCCGAGATGGGTCCCGGTCTGGCCCGGCAGTTGCTCGCCTTCGCACCCACGACCGGCCTCGACCTGGCACTCTGGAAGGCGGCCACCAACCGCTTGGAGCAGGCCGCCGCCGGCCCCCGCGGCCGGCGCGTCAATCTCGATCCCGGATACCTGACGCTGGGTGGCCTTTTCTTGGCATCGGCCAAACCGCGGCCCCATCGCATCTGGTTGGGCGGGGGCTTCTACGGCGAGCTGACCCTCGCCTATCAGCGGGGTGCGTGGCAACCCCTCCCCTGGACCTTCCCCGACTTCCGCGCCGGCACCTACCACCCGTTTCTGACCCACTGCCGGGACCTCTTGCGCGAGGCACGCCGTCTGATACAAGATCCCGAGCGGGGGCATCCCCCCGCTCGGGGTTCCTGAGGATCGACTTGCCGGGGACGAGACTCGAACTCGTACGGGTTGCCCCACACGCCCCTCAAACGTGCGTGTCTACCAAATTCCACCACCCCGGCATGAGAGACGGCATCTAGCCACCCGATTCCGTATCTCCACCCGGCTCCGCTGCCGGCGGCGCATCGGCCGGGGGCAAGAGGCCTTCCGAATCCCCACCCTCCGTCGGCATCTCCGTGGGCGGGCCCTCCACGGGAGCCGTGCCGCTGGTTGGCTGCTGTGGAAACGCCTCCTGGATGATGTTGCGGCCCGTTTGCGCGCCACCGCCTCGCTGGGCCTGGGCATAGGCGAGCACCAAACTGACGACCAGGAACGCCGCTCCGAGATAGGCCGTCCCCTTCGACAGGAAGCTCGACGCGCCCCGTCCCCCGAAGAGGCTCTGACTGCCGCCCCCGCCACCTCCGCCACCGAAGGCGCCCGAGATGCCTCCCGCTTGACCCGACTGGAGCATGATCGCCAGTACCATCACCAAGGCGACCAGCACGTGAATGACCAACAAAGCCGCGATCATGATCTACTCCTCTAATCGTCTGCGCAAAGAGATCATACTAGGCTTCCCGCCGACCCGCTGTCAAGCATCCACGCCGGCGCGGGCGATGCCGAGGAACCCGTCCGCCTTGAGGCTCGCGCCTCCGACCAGCGCGCCGTCGACATCCTCTTGCCCCAACAGGTGCGCTGCATTCTCCGGCTTCACGCTGCCGCCGTACAGGATCCGCAGCTCCCCGGCCGCCTCGGCGCCGTGGGAATCGGCCACCAGACTCCGCAGGTAACGATGCGCCTCCTGGGCAATCTCCGGGGTGGCCGTTCGACCGGTCCCGATCGCCCAAACCGGCTCGTAGGCGAGCGTCGTCCGTCCCATCTCGGTCACGCCCAGCCCGCCCATCACCTCCGCGACCTGCGTGCGCAAGATCTCCTCGGTGCGTCCTTGCTCCCGGTCTTCGAGATGCTCTCCCACGCAGTAGATGGGCGAGAGCCCGCCTTCCAACGCCGCCCGCAGCTTGCGGGCCAGGATCGAGCCGGTGTCGCCGAAATGATCCCGCCGCTCGGAATGGCCCACCAAGACCGTGGTGCACCCCGCGTCCCGGATCATCGCCGCCGAAATACCACTCGTGTACGCCCCCGCGGGTTCCCAGTGAAGGTCCTGCGCGCCCAACCAACACCGGCTCCCCCGCAACCGGTCGGACAGCGGGTGGAGGAGCGTGTACGGAGGAAACACCATCAGGTCCCGATTCGCCGGCACTTGGTCGATTCCCGCCAAGATTCCGTCGATCAGGCCGATTCCCTCCTCCCGGATCATGTGCATCTTCCAGTTGCCCGCGATCAGGAGCCGTCGCATGTCGCTTTCCTTTCCCCTCACCCGCCCAGAGCCGCGATACCTGGCAGGGTCTTGCCTTCCATGAACTCCAGCGACGCCCCGCCGCCGGTCGAGACGTGGGAGACGCGATCCGCCAAGCCCATCTGCCGCACCGCGGCGACCGAGTCGCCTCCGCCGACGACCGAGACCGCCCCGCCGGCCGTCGCTCCGGCCACCGCCTTGGCCATCGCCAGCGTTCCCGCGGCATAGGGCGCCTTCTCGAAGACCCCCATGGGGCCGTTCCAGAAGATCGTCCGGGCGGAAGCGATCTTCTCCGCGAATCGCTCCCGTGTCGCGGGGCCGATATCGACCCCGATCTCCCCGTCCCCCAGATCGCCGGCGGCGGTCACGCGCCCCGGGGCACCGGCCTCCAGGTCATCGGTCACCACGCAGTCGACGGGCAGGATGATCTCCTTGCCCAACTCGGCGGCCCGTTCCAGCAGACCGCGCGCGACCTCCACGCGATCCTCCTCGACCAGCGAGCGGCCCGTGGCCAGATCGCGGGCCCGCCAGAACGTGAACATCATCGCTCCCCCGACCAACAGGGCATCGACCCGGGGTAGGAGGTTCTCGATCACCTCGATCTTGCCCGATACCTTCGCTCCCCCCAAGAGGGCCAGGAAGGGCCGCTCGGGTTCGGTCAGCAGCTCCCCCAGGAATCGAATTTCCTTCTCCAGCAGGAACCCGGGCGCCTTCTCCGCCACGAACTCCGCCACGCCGGCCGTGGACGCATGCGCCCGGTGCGCCGTCCCGAAGGCATCGTTGACGTAGACATCGGCGAGCGCCGCCAGCTGGCGGGCGAACCCGGGGTCGTTCTTCGTCTCCGCCGCGTGGAAGCGGAGGTTCTCGAGCAGCAGCACGTGCCCCGGCGCCACCCGGGCGGCCGCCGCCTCCGCCTCCGGCCCGACGCAGTCGGGCGCCAGGGGAACTTCGAACCCGAGGAGCTCTCCCAACCGCACCGCCACCGGAGCGAGGCTCAACTCCTCCTTGCGCACCCCCTTGGGCCGCCCCAGGTGCGAAGCAAGCACCACGCGCGCCCCGTGATCCAGGAGGTGACGAATGGTCGGCAGCGCGGCCTGGATTCGCGTATCATCCTTGACCACAGTGCCATCCAGCGGCACGTTGAAGTCGACTCGAACCAGGACGCGCCGGTCCTGCAGCGAAAGGTCGGTGAGTGCCTTCCTTGGCATGCTTTGCCCTCCTAGTCGAATCCCCCGAATAGGTTCGAGTGGATCAGCCGGTAGTCACCGGTATTCAACTCATCCACGAAGATGAACCGAAGCCCTTGTCCCCGCACCGGAAAGGCATCTCGGGACAGCGCGTTCTGCCGGTCCATGTAGTACCACACTTCATAGGCCGAGTCGTCCAAGGGATGACGAAGGGGTCGGCCGCCGGTCTCCGCCGCCTCCTGATCGTCGATCTCCCGCTCCAGGAAGTAGTAAATCCGGTCCTTCAGTTGAGGCGCCAGCTCGCGGTGCACCTCATCCGGCTCGCCGAAGTGGACGTAGACCCGCCCCCGATCACTCAGACTCCCCCGCCCCGTACCGCCGTAGCGCGCATCCGCCACCGCCAGGCGCTCCCGGAAGAGCTCCTTGAGCTCCCCCGGGTTCCAGCGTTGACTCGAGCCTTCGGTGTCGGCCCACAAGCTCTCCATCGCGGCTTCCTGACGCCCCGGCTCCAGACGGAGGAAATGTGACCATTCGTCGTGATCGAGCAACACGCGCGCCTCCTCCTCCCGATGCTGATGCGACTGCTGCCACGCCGCGGGGTCCCAGAAGATCTCGAAATCGCCTTCGATCGCCGCCCGTTCACCCGTCTCGCCCGATGAGACCTCCAGCGTCAGCCCATAGGATCCGGCGGCAAGCCGCGAGACGTCCAGGACCCGCACCAGACCACACCGTTCGGCCGGCGGGCGGACGTCCTCGCGATCCTCGTAGACCGTGAGCTGGTCGGACCGGTTGGTGACCGCCAGGCGAACCGTCACTTGGCGCCCGCCCTGCCCGTACAGCTCGAAGTACACCGAGACCTCCGGCTTGAAGAGCCCATAGGTTCGAGCGGGGTTGGCATCCAGGATCTGCCGCAACTCCTCCGCGGGTCCGAGCAGGTAGCTTCCCTCCACGCCGCGGGATGGGGCCTGATTGAGGCCCCAGAGAAAGAGCGGCCCCCCCAGCGCCCAGTCCGGCCGCCGCGCGGGCCCCGGCAGGTGCCCGCGAAGCTCCCCAAAGCAAGCCTCCCCCGCCATCCGGTCGAGCAGCTCCCGTCGCGTGCGGTTGCGATCTTCGATCCGGATCTCGAAGTCGCGGTACCCATCCCGCAGGGCGGCATGCAGGCTCATCACCCTGCGCGCGAAGACCACCTCACCCTCCGCGCCGGCACACGGCACATCGAGCTTCGTCGACATCCGGACGCGGGGGGTCTTCTCACCCACCAGGTAGCCGAGAAAAGCCGTGACCTGCATCCACTCGCCTTCCTGTCCCGTCACCGGGACGCAGGCCAGCTCGCCTTCCGGCAGCGCGATGTAGAAGAAGATCTCCTCGTCGAGCTGATCGTCGAGGAGGATGGCGCCATCGGCTCGGAAGTGGATATCCCCCTCGGCCTCTTGCGGAAAGGAGCGAAAGTCGTCGGAGAGGGCGCCGCCAGCCAGCAAAAGCAGGAGCGCGGCACCCACGTGGGCCCGCGCTCCAGGCTCGAAGCGGCTGCGCAACCGGGACCTCCTAGAATCGGAAGTCGACGGAGATGCGATGAATCGCTCCCAGGTAATCGGCATCCGAGTATGCATAGTCGAGCGTCGCCTCGGCGTTCAGACTCGTGGGAACCTTGAATCCCACCCCCAGCGCCAGACCCTCGGCATCATAACCGAATCCGAACCCGCCGCGCACGTGCAGGAAGTCGCGGAAGCCGACTTCCGTCCCCAGATTCGCCCGTTCGTTGTTGTCCGGAGGATGGGAGAACTCCGCCGATGTCAAGACGGTGTACTGGGCATCTTCATAGACGCTTGCCGACATCCCCACCCGGAAAACGATAGGGAGCTTGACGGTATCTTCGATGAATTCCATCTCCGTCCCGATGTTCTGAATCGCCATTCCGATCCGCAGCGATTGGAAACCGGTATCGTACAGGGTTCCGAAATCGAACGCGTAGGCCGAGGAGCTGTAATCCGCCAGCGAGGAGTGGACGTAGTTGAAGGTCAGTCCGGCCGAGAACTTGTCGGTCAGCGATCGCGCGTAGGTGAGCCCTACGGCCACGTCGCCGTTGTCGAACAGCCGTCCGTCGCCCCCCGGGTTATAAACCGTGCGCACGAGCTGCTCCGGCATGTACAGGCTTCGGGCATGGATCGACATCATCCCCGGAACGTAACGCGGATCGAATACGTACGCCGCCTGCGAAAACGAGATGTCGGCCGGCCAGTCGCAGTGATTGAGGGCAATCACATTCCGGGTGATCCGCGCCACCCCGGCCGGGTTCCAGTAGACAGCCGAGGCGTCATCCGCCACCGAAGCGAACGCGCCGCCCATCCCCGCGGCACGCGCACCTATCCCAATCTTGAGGAATTGCCCCCCGATGGTGCCAACCTTCTCGAACTCACGGGCACCGTGGGCCAGGCCCGGAAGGGCGAGGAGTAGAACCCCGACCAGGATCGCGCGCTTCACCGTTCTTCCCTCCATGACTCGCCTCCAAAGAGCATCGGCGCCGCCCCTAGCGGATCACCGTGAATCTACCAACCTTCGATTCCCCATCGCAGCTGACCGCGTAGAGATAGACACCGCTGGCGATGTCTTGTCCGTTACGGGAGATCATGTTCCAACGGACCGTACCCGTGCCCAAACCGCCGGCGTGGCGCAGCGTCTGCACCAGATCACCCGCCAGCGTATAGATCCTCACATCGCACGGCTTGTTCGGCAAACCGGCGAAATCGATATGCGTGCCCGTCGGGTCCGAGGAACTGGGCGTCAGATCCCACGCCGCTCCCCCGCGCCACGGATTGGGCACGACGATCATGCGGTCCTGCCATTTGCTGCTACCCGTTGTGCTCCAAAGCGGCCTGACCCCTTCGGCCTCCACCGCGGCCGGCTGACTGGTGAGCTCTTGGTAGGTGAGGGTCGCCACCTCGTCGGTCAGCTCCCCCTCCTCATCCTCGACAAAGGTCGTATCAAACCAGCAGCTGTAGGCCGTGACATCGTAGAAGTAGAGCATCCCGTTCTTGAGCCCCACGCTGTCGACATAGAAATAGCGGCCGACCGCGTAGCGGTACAGGAACTCGCCCTCTTCGGCCGGTGAGGGCAGGGTGTCGACGACGGCCGCGTCTTGCACCGTGTAGTCGCTCAACCGCAGCTGGCTCCCTTCCGGCGGGAGCCCCACGTGGCTCTCGTCGGACCAGAGATCGGCCACCAGCTGCCACTCCTCCGGGGCGGGGCCCGTCGATCCGATCGGGCGGCTCCACCCCTCGACCCGCCAGACGCGATAGCCGCAGAAAAGTATCTTCTGCAGAATCGGGTCGGCCACCAACTCCGAAGAGTTGTCCCACTCCAGCAAGATCCGCCGATCCCCTTCCAGTCGTGCCCGAGCGGTCGGGTCCTCCGTGTTGACCGACGGGGGCGGCGGCGCCACCGTGCCCACCCAGTGGACGAGCCTCTCCCACCCATTGCAGGTGGTGGCGTCATCCTGCAGCGGCGTGCAGCAGTTGCAGTCGTTGTCGGCCCAATTGGTCTCCCCGTCCGGATTGCACTCCGTATTGGAAATCGTCACCGCCGGCTGGAGCGAGTCGCACGGGTTGAACCACTCCACCCGCTCATCACCCGGGTTGATCCGGAGGCAGGTCTCTCGACCCCAGCATCCGGTCTCCTTGTTGTCATCGGTATCACGCCATTGCCCGTCGTAGATACGCTGTGCGGTCAGGGCGTTGTCGACCAGTCCGCGCCTCTCGTTTCCGATCACGAAGGCGGTCTGGAACTCCAGTTCCTCACCCGGCAGCAGCTCCCGGAATGGCCCGGCGCTAAAGGCGTAGCGGTAGTCGGCCGGCCGCTGCGTGGGTCGCCGCGGGGTTTCCCCGCTCGCCAAAAGGTCGTACCGCTCGAAGTCGTTTCGCGGATCCCCGTTGGGATAGGTTCCGCTTCCGCTGAAGAAGCGGGCGGAGTAAATGCCCACTTCTTGGGGCGCCCGCTCTCCCACCG
>Ga0180432_10010155_pt1 | contig 11338 bp, 7 predicted proteins | sample SS_ome_10_FD_132414 | JGI IMG/M metagenome (GOLD analysis project Ga0180432, IMG submission 132414) | Hypersaline lake sediment archaeal communities from the Salton Sea, California, USA - SS_1_MS_2 metaG | ecosystem: Environmental > Aquatic > Non-marine Saline and Alkaline > Hypersaline >... | reverse complement strand
GGCAGCAGCCATCCTTATTGTGGATATATGGGGGCACACCCGCTGGACCTTCCTGGGAAGGGTCTATGGTGCCAACGCCATTACCTCCTACGTGCTGGCGGGAATGCTGACTGTTGTTTTTTACGGGATACGGATCGGTGGAGCATCGCTGAACGAATGGTTCATGAACGGACTGACCCCGCTGGGTTTTGATTCCAGGTTTGTATCTTTGCTCTACGCGGTGATCTATATGTTGACCATCTTTCTGCCTGCCCTCTTCCTGTACAGGCGTAATATTTTCATTAAGGTTTAAATCGAAATTATCTATCCATGACCGAATCAGATCAATCCAGTTATGAAAGCCCTGACAAAAGTCAGGATATGTTCCGGCCGGTGAACGATCCCATCCAGCCTCATTCGCAGGTTAGCTCTTTTATCGAGATCCTCGGGTTTGATGAAATGCTTGAGAAGAAAGAAATTTCAAAGCTCCAGGTATTTTTCGAACGTGTGGCACAGGAGATTTATGATACCCGAAAAAAGAACTATTCATGGGGATTCAGGGTGATCGAGCCTGAATTCCTGAACATGTGCGATCGCATGGTTCTTACCTCCAAGTTGTATAAGGAAGAAGACCTGGCTGACCTGAACAGCGTTGTTTTCAAGCTTTTTACAGAATTCAACAACATCATCCTCTCGGTAGCCCTTCATATGCACCTCCCGATCCGGGGTATTATCCGAATCGGGGAAACATACAGGGGAACGGTCACCTCCAGGAAGCCGGCGCTTGTATCAGGGAAGGATCCCCTGATCCTGGCAGACCTGCTGAAGGTGTTCACCATCGGGGAGATTTTCCCTGACGGTTTTTCCGAGGGATTGATCCCGGCTGTGGAAATGCCTTTTCACTTCGGGGATTGCATGAGGAAATCGATCGCAGAACTTCCCACCATTGATTCCATCGGGATCTTTATGCCTGTTGAACTTAATTCCAATAAGATCGCCGATGTGACCATCCTTTCCAACATGATGCTTCAGATAAAAATAAATGGAAAGGACTTTTATGCCTGTAACTGGAAAGCCTGGATGAATGAGCATACCGATTGTTCCGTGGACAACATCTACGCCTATGCGGAAGAAGAATCGGCGAACAAGGCTTCTCCCCATGCCAGCAAATGGAAAAGACTGATTGAGTATTCCAAAAAAGATCCTTAAGCTGAACCGGAATCCATCAGTTCTTTCACCGCTGAAACCATGTCATTCTGGGTGAACGGCTTCTGTATGATCCTGGTGGCGCCGAAGATCCTGGCAGTTTCAAGGTAATTCTCAGCCGAGATCTTTCCGCCGCCGGACATGGCGATGATTTTCAGTTCAGGGTGGATTCGCTTCATCTCCCTGATGGTCTCCAGGCCTTCCTTTTCTGGCATGATAATATCGGTAATGACCAGATCGGAAGGGGATTTCTGGAAAATTTCCATTCCTTCCTTGCCGTTGGCAGCCAGGTCGGTCTCATATCCTGCTTTCTCCATCATCTTTTTCAGCATCATCAGGATATGCGGTTCATCATCTATGATCAGTATTTTTTGCATTATGATGCTTTTTTAATATTCCTTTGGTTCAATACTTTCCGGATGAGTTCGCTGAATTCGCTTAATATAAGAGGTTTTGAAATGATATCCTCAATATCGAACCTTTCAATATCACTTCTGGGAATGGAATCGTAGTATCCCGTAATGATGATTGTTTTCAGGTCCGGCCGGATCTGCTTGACCTTCCCGATCAATTCCGTTCCCGGCATTTTTGGCATAGCCTGGTCGGTAACAAGCAGGTCATATTTGCGCGGATTCTTTCTGAACTCCTGGAGGGCTGTCTGCCCGTCTGTTTTAATATCCACCGTATATCCCAGGCTCTCAAGCATTCTCTTACCCATATAGGTGATTTCCTTTTCATCATCAACAAAGAGGATGCTGCCGTTACCCTTCTTTATTTTCCTTGAAGCTTCTTCCTCGACTATTTCTTCCGCTGAATGCTGGGGCAGGTGGATGATGAAAATGGATCCCTTATCCAGTTCACTTTCCACTTCAATGGCGCCATTGTAATTGCTGACAATACCATGGACCACTGACAGACCGAGCCCTGATCCGGAACCCACTTCTTTCTTGGTGAAGAACGGTTCAAAGATCCTCTCCATGGTCCTTTGATCCATGCCATGCCCGGTATCTGAAATGGTCAGCCTGACATAGGTTCCTTTCTGGAGCTTCACAGACCCGATCATCTGTTTCCCATCAATTTCCACCTTATCCAGTTTTACCCGGAGCATCCCGCCTTCTTTCATCATGGAGTGGTAAGCATTGGTACAAAGGTTCATAATAATCTGGTGCATCTGGGTGGCATCTGCAAGCACGGTTCCGCAGGCCTGGTCCAGATCCTGACGGATCTCAATGTTGGAAGGGAAAGATGCCCTGATCAGTTTCATGACTTCCTTCACCACCACATCAAGCTTCAGTGGCCTTTTGTCAAAATCCACCTGCCGGCTGAAGGTAAGGATCTGCTGGACCAGGTCTTTCCCCCGGGTGGCAGCACTGCTGATCTGTTCTATGTCATACCGCAATACACTTTCCTCGGAAAGTTCCTCCAGGGCCATTTCGGTATAACCCAGGATGGGGGTGAGGATGTTATTAAAATCGTGGGCAATCCCCCCGGCCAGGGTCCCGATGGTCTCCATTTTCTGCAGCTGCAGAAGGTGCTGCTCCAGTTTCGCCTTTTCCTTCTGGTGAAGTTTGTTTAATTCGATCTCTTTTTTCAGGTCCCTGTTGGCGGTGGTGAGCTGGCGCGTTCTCTCCTGGACACGTTTCTCCAGTGCATTGTTGGCGGCCTTCACTTTATCCTGTTCCTTTTCAAGCAGCTTTCTCATATAGTAATCACGTCTTGCCGAGTGCTCCATGAAATAGCTGATAAACATCCCCACCACGTTGGCACTGATGAAGAAATAGTTATTGTTGATCAGGATCTGCAGGGGGGTATCGGACATCCAGAATGCTGCAATTTCATAAGATACCACAATGGACCATCCTGCGATGGTAGCATACATGAATCGGGCCTTGATAAAAGTGTACCCGAAAATGAAGATCAGGATGAGTCCTGCATAATAGGTATAATGTTGTGCCACCCTTGCCGCAAAAATGATCATGACAATGATGGCCAGCCCTGTCAGGTACATGATGACCGAAAGCAAGGGCTGCATGTATTTCTTGAAAGCCGGAGTGAATGAAAAAACCAGGACCGATAAAAGCAGGGGCGTGATCAATCCGAACCGGATGATCCAGAACATGTATTTCAGGTCAGGAAGCAGCCATGCATCCAGGAACGCAAAAATATCAAAGAAACAAATGGCCAGCACAATGGCAAACCGGAACGGATTAAGTGAACGATGGTAATAATCATCCCTGAAATCCTGCTCATATTTTTTTAGCTTCCCGCTGAAAGCCAAAGTCAGTTTATTCAGCTTCCAGTGGTCACGCCCGGCAGTTGAAATCCCGAATAAATTCCCCTGTGTAATCTTTTGCATATTCATCTCAGGCCGCTTTTATTCTCAGGAACAGATTTACTCCCAGCTCCTCCATCTCAACCCTCACCTGATCCTCCCGGGCCTCTGCTTCCAGGGCCATTCTGACCAGGTCACTCTTTGAACGGTGATTCAGATACCAGTCGGACAATACTTCCATCAGCCGTTTCGTGGGATTGCTGTTGGAAAAATTCCCTATGATATATTCTCCTCCTTCAGCAAGGTACCTGTAATATTTATTGATCATATACACGAAATGCCTGTCCTTGAAATAATCGAAAAGGCCGGCGCTCCATATCAGGTCATACCAGAGATAGGGTTTAAACCTGAGTACATTGATGCGGAAATAATCAATGGAATTGCTGAATGACCGGTTCTGGGAACTGGCAAAATCGATGGCATTCTGATCGAAATCCACAAGGTCGAAGTGGATCCTGCTTCCGGGATTGTTTTCCAGGTATTCATGCACATCGGTGGCAGGGCCGCAACCAAGGATCAGTACTTTGATCTCTTTCTGATCGCTTTTTTCAAGCTCCCGGCAACGACTCAGGAAATAGTCCTTGCGATTCCTGACCGCATGCGCCCCTGCCTGGTCCTGGAAAAACCGGTCCCAGTTACTGTACTTCCGGTCGGGATTCACATAGACACGGTAAATATTGTGAATGATCGAGAAGTCCCCCGGATACCCGAATGGTTTCACATAACCATGACCTATCAGCGTGTTTTCGTTGAGGGAATCTTTGATAATCTCCCTGAAAGCATCCATCTCGTTATCTTCCAGGTTATTGACAATTGCCGTAAACTCCTTGTATTCCTGGGGATCGGGTCCGCCTTTCTGAACAAGCGAAATTAAGAACTCCCGCTCTTCATCCGGGATCTGCCCGCCGGTAACAAGAGGATGTGTCATGTCCATCATGATCAATATCTGATTTAATGCCCGGTACAAACCCGTTACCAGGTTCAGCGAGACGGGGCATGTTTCGTACATTCCAGGTATTTATACGCCCGCCGGATGAATAAGTTTCAAAAGTAAAGGAGTGATAGATAGTTAGAATATGTTTAAATAATTGCGGCGGGGATCAGATTTTTGAAACTAATGGTAAAAATTACTTTCTTTAACCTTCCTGAAAATGAGATGAAAAAAATATTCAACGGAAAGGTTCTGTTCATCACGGGATTGTTTGTGGCTTCCCTGGTCATCTTCCTGGGTAATAAAGCAGTCAGCTGGACTTCCACCGATCAGTTCTGTGCTTCCTGCCATATACATCCGCATTCCACCGATAGCTGGAAAAGGTCCACCCACTTTGACAACAAAAGAGGAATCTATGTACACTGCGTGGAATGCCACCTGCCCCCGCACGGGGAAGGACACCTTTGGGAGAAGGCAAAAACCGGAATGCGTGACCTTTATGGAAAATGGTTCAAGGATCCTGAAAATTTGAACTGGGAAGCCAAGTCACAGATTGAATACGCAAAAAACCATACATTTGAATCTTCCTGCATCCACTGCCATGAGAACAATTATCCCCTCGGCCTGACCCAGGAGGGCCGGGAAGCACACCTGTACTACGAAGAGCAGCAGGGAGATCTGCACTGCATCAATTGTCACATCACCGTGGGCCATTATGATCCTGACAGGTTGCATGAACAGAACACCGCATTCGGAATCAGTGAAGAGGTGGTAGCGGAGGTATATACAGAACCAGGGATGATCGATGGATTCAATGATTTTACAGAGTATATTCCCGGAAGTACTGTCAGTTTTGAAATGGTGGCCATCCCGGGCGGTTCATTTCCAATGGGCAGTCCCCCGACCGAACCTTTCAGGGATCAGGATGAGGGACCGGTGAGGGAAGTATCGGTCTCCTCCTTCTTCATGGGTGAGGCGGAGGTTACCTGGGATGAATACCTGGCTTTCTTTAAGCAGACAGGGGCCCAGGGAAAAACTGCCGATGCTTACCTCAATACCGGGAAGGCTGAAGTGGATGCCATCTCAGGTCCCACTCCTCCATGGGGAGCCCCGGACCAGGGCTGGGGCAAAGGCAAATTGCCCGCCATTACCATGACACACCATGCAGCAGAGGTATATTGCCGCTGGCTTTCCAGGGTGACCGGAAAATCATACCGGCTGCCAACCGAAGCGGAATGGGAATATGCCTCCAGGGCGGGGACCACCACCCCCTATTTTTTTGAAGGCGATCCCGGAAAATTTGTAAGACACGGTATAATCGACAGGATCTTTGGTGTGGATACGGCGGTCATCAACAGTTATGTGAACTACGCCGAGAACAGCGCTCTCAGAACAACCCGCCCTGCAAATGTAAAGGAAAATCCCTTCGGACTGGTTCATACCCTGGGAAACGTGGCTGAACTCTGCAGTGACTGGTATGCTGAAGATGCGTATGCACAGTACCCGGACGGGGCCCTGATCGATCCCACAGGTCCCGAATCTGGTCAGGAATACGTGATCAGGGGGGGCTCCTACAGGGACGGGGCGGAGAATGTAAGGTCTGCCTCCCGCAGCCATACCCTTACCGAGCAATGGCTGAAAACCGATCCGCAAATTCCCAAAAGCATCTGGTGGTATTCGGATTGTACCCATGTTGGATTCAGGGTAGTTTGTGAATATAATGAACATGAAATTGAAGAATAATGGTTAAATTGCCTGACTTTATGTAACCACAACAAAAAAGACTATTGAATATGGGATTATCAGCCAAAACAAGTCGACGCAGATTCTTAGAGAACACTGCAGCCATTGGTGCCATTGGTGCCATCGGAGCAGGCCAGCTTGTCCGCGCCTGCACATCAGAAAGCAAAACCGGTGAGGTGGAAGAACCGGTGATGCTTGATAAAGCTCCGGAAGGAGAACCGCTTAAAGCGGGAGTGGTAGGATGCGGTGGACGCGGAACCGGGGCTGCATTCAATTTCCTGAACGCCGGGCCTGATGTGAACATTACGGCGGCAGCAGATCTTTTCCAGGACAGGATAGATAAGTTCCGCCAGGAGATGAAAGAGGAAAAAGGTGTTGAACTGGATGATGCCAATTGCTTTTTGGGATTTGATGCTTATAAAAGATTGCTGGATACCGATGTGGATGTGGTCATCCTGGCCACCCCTCCCTATTTCAGGCCCGATCATTTCCTGGCATGTGTGGAGGCACGCAAGCACGTATTCATGGAAAAACCTGTGGCTGTTGATCCGGTAGGGGCACGGTCCATCATGGCAGCATCCAAACAGGCAGAAGCAGCCGGATTGAACGTGGTCACCGGGACCCAGAGGCGCCACCAGAGGGACTATAACAATGTACTGGCCCGGGTCAAAGCCGGAATGATCGGTGATATCGTTGCTTCCAATGTATACTGGAACCAGTCCAAGCTCTGGCACAGGGAAAAGCAGCCGGATTGGACCGAGATGGAATATATGATCCGTGACTGGGTGAACTGGATCTGGCTTTCGGGCGATCATATCGTGGAACAGCATATCCACAACATTGATGTGAGCAACTGGTTCGTCGGCAAAGCTCCCGTGGAAGCGGTGGGAGTCGGTTCAAGGCAGCGCAGGGTGACAGGGAATTGCTATGACAACTTCAGTGTGGACTTTGTGTACGACAGAGAGGTGCATATGCACAGCATGTGCAGGCAGATCAACGATTGTGCGAACGAGGTAGCCGAGCAACTGAGAGGGTCCAAAGGGTATACCAATTGTCGCAACACTGTCTGGGATCCTGACGGCAATCAGCTTTATGCCTATGAAATCCCTGTGGATGAGAATGATAAACCTACTGTCAACAACGGATATGACCAGGAGCATGTAGACCTGGTAGCAGCCATCCGGACAGGTGAGCAGATCGTGGAGGCGGAGGAGACCGCCCGCACAAACCTGACCGCTATCATGGGCCGTCAGGCAGCTTACACAGGAAAGAAAGTAACCTGGGAGGAAATGATGGGCTCCGGACTGAAACTGGGTCCGGAAGGAGAACTCACAATGGGTCCTGTTGACATCAAGGCCCTGGTCCCCGTGCCCGGTTCTGCCCCCGAGTAGAAACCGGTCACACCGGATGTGAATCCCGCTCGCGCATTCCCCGAAGTTCTACTTCGGGGTAAGCGAGCACAATATAATAAACACTGGATCGAAGATTCCTCGCAGCTTGCTGCGAGGATCTTCAATGCATCTTGAGCATGTTTGTGAAGTTGTCTCAAAAGGGGGATTCCCTGCTAGCTGAGGGATGCTTTTGAAGTAACCTGGCATCTTTTGAGGCATCCTCAGAACTGGTCCACATTCACATAGGCATCGATCACCGCCTGTTCTCCTTGCTTGCCCTCCATGGAGTTGCCGTGTTCCATGCCCACAATACCGGTATACCCCTTATCGTGGATATGGCTGAATATATTCAGGTAATTGATCTCACCGGTGGTGGGTTCCTTCCGTCCCGGATTATCCCCGACCTGGAAATAGGCAATCTCTTCCCATGCCAGGTCTATATTTGGGATCAGGTTCCCTTCCTGTACCTGCTGGTGATACAGGTCATCCAAAATTTTGCATGAAGGGCTTCCCACCGCCTGGCATATCTGGTAAGCCTGGGGGATCTTTTTCAGGAACAGACCGGGATGATTCCTGAAATTAAGGGGTTCCAGCACCATTACCAGACTGTGGGGTTCCAGGATCTCGCTGGCACGCTTCAGTGCCTCGACCACATTGCGGGTCTGGTACCCCATATCCTTTCTGAGATCCACATGTCCAGGAACAACGGTCATCCACCTGGCATGAACCCTTTTCGCCACCTCCACCGATTCCCTGATCTCTTTAAGGAACCGTTCCAGATTTTCTTTCTCTCCGCTGACAAGGTCCGGTTCTGTCCAGCGGATGGTATTGGCCACGAAAACCCCCATTTCCATTCCCAGTGTGCTCATCTTTCCCGCAATTTTTTCCTGCATGGAGACTTCCCTTCCTTTCATGCCGTTATCTTCCATGGCAGTAAACCCCGCATCTGCCATGAACTGGATCTGGTCCAGTAAATCTTCCCCCCCATGGTGCCTGAACATCCCGAAATGCGGGGCGTATTTCAGTTGAAAGCGATGCTGCCGGGTTTGAGAGCCTGTCCCGGCCGGACCGGAAGCCTTCAGAAGGCTTCCTGATGCAATGGCTGCAGAAGCTGCAACACTGTTCTTGATAAAAGATCTCCTTTCCATGAATATAGGTTTTTGATAATGAACTAAGTTAATAATTTCCGGGGAGCATCAGACAGAAAACCAGAGATTCAGTTTGACCATCAGTACATGGTTCCCCATGATCCGGAACAATTCTCCCATGATATCGTTCACCGGATGGTAAACCGATTCGTAACCGGAACGTTCATGTGACCATACCAGGTAAAGGGTGGACCCCAGTTTATATTCCCACCTGAAGACCAGATTGGAACGGAACTGCATGAAATTGAAATCAGGATTCCCGAAACTCCAGGTTTCATCCTTGTACATGTAACTGTATCTGTTTGCCCCCGCATCGTAAATAACATCCAGCTGTTCCAGGCGTTCACTGAAATCCTTTGCCGAAGCCCTGGACACACGCCTGAAATCATCATATTTGCCCACCGAATAGTAAGGACTGCCATAATACTGCAGTGAGATCTCCGGGGTGAAAAACACTTCTCCCCTGAAGGTCAACGATGTTGAATGATGGTCGATGCTGGCCACAATATACTCCTTTGAAGTATTTCCCTGCAGCGTATTCACATATTGCTGGTAGTAGGCTCTCTGATCCAGACTGGCAAAACAACTCAGTTTTATTTTCCTGACCGGGAGCCAGGTGAGTCCCATCTCAAATATCTCCCGGTGGGCATCCGGTCTGCCCAGCGCCCTGTAATGGAACCCCATGCTTCCCGAAAGATCTTTTGAATTGTCGGATGAAATCATGGTCCCAGTCTGGAACTGTCCATCCTCACGCAGCGCCGGACCTCCCCGCAGCTGCCTGATATCGAGATGTGTCAAATAATAAGTGCCGTAAAGAAAAAAGCTCCACCCTGAATTATTCATGAGTGAAAGGTTGAGCTCCAGCTGGTTCAGGATATTCTGGCCGCCGAAGCTCCACCGTGCCTCCTGACGCATCAGAAGGGTGTAATTCCTGATCCACTTGCCGGGTTCGTTCATCCTGTATGCCAGTTCAGCACCTTCACCTATGAAATCGACCTCCCTGATATAACCCATATCATTCAGGTTCAGACCCGGACTGCGGTACTGGCCCTGCAGGCTGAAATTTATCTTCCCTCCCTTTTTACCCACTTCAACCAACCCACCGAGTCCGGAGAGTTTTTCTCTGGTACTGTCCAATGAAAGATAACCGGCATCGGGTCGCTGGAACCGGTGAGCGTTTGCGGTCTGTTTCAGTAAAATGGCTTCCGGGGTTCCCTGCAACCTGCTCGCGATGGATTTTGCCTCCAAATAATAATTCTTATGATCCCAGTAATGAAGCAGGTCAACGCCTCCGCTAAGCGCCTCGGAAGGAAGCAATGAAAGGATCGTTGAGTCACTGGAAATACGTTTCACCAGGCTGACCATCCCTCCCACAATGGTATTGCCCTCCCTGAATTCCCGCTTGATCCTGGAAGCCGCATAATTACTCAGGGGAGCCACCTGGATCTCCTTTGCTTCACCCGTTTCATTTTCTCCCCTTGCAAATTCCCCTGCAGTAAGTCCATTGATCAGGCCTACAGACAGGCCCTTCTGACTTTTCCCGGTCAGTTTCACCGAACCCAGGATGGTCGTACGGCTGGGTACCTGGGAGATATTCCACGGCCCCAGGGAAGAAGGAAATGAAGGTGCACTTCCGATCCGCCTTGAATAGTAGGGAATGGCTCCATCCAGCTCAAAATCAAATATTTCCGTCCCCTCCAGGAAAAACGGCCGTTTCTCTTCGTAGAAGGTTTCAAAGGATGTAAGGTTCAGTACGGAGGGATCGGCTTCCACCTGTCCGAAATCCGGATTGACTGAGAGATCAAGGGTATAATCGCTGCTGATCCCTACCTTGGCATTGATCCCCGCATTGTACCCGAACGGTTCTAAATCCTGTTCCCACGCATATTTCTCCAGGGAGCCCAGTACATAAGGAAGAAACTCCACCTGCCGGGAACTTCTGATATCCCGAATTCCCTTTAACTCACCAAAAAGATAGACCATGGCAGGCGCTTGCATGGGGATCAGCTGCCATTGGTCCTCTTCGTGCTTCCTTGCGATCCAACGCCACACATGCATTCCCCAGGTATGTTCATCCTGGTCGGTATACCTGATCTGACTGAAAGGGATCTGTATCTCGGCGATCCATGCAGTATCATTTTGCGATGTGGCACCATCCCATACTGCATCCCAGTTGAAATCCCATTGATAATCCGCCAGGTGTTTCAGGTCCATTTTTTGTCCGGCCGCACTCAGATTGAATTCAAATGCAGTCCGTTTATCAAAATAACTATCAATGGCAATCCCGGTCATATCACCGCTCAACGCATCACGACGGTCAAAAATGTCCCTGATCCTGTCTGGCTCACTGTCCTGGCAGATGATGGCCACAAACAGGTTGGAATGATCATACAGTACTTTCACATAGGTATTTTCGCTGCCTTCTTTTCCGCCGTAAGGTTGTTGCTGGGTAAAGTCCCCGTGCCACTGGCCCAGATTCCAAATTTCATCATCCAGCAATCCATCTATCCTGGGGAGGGACAACCCTTGAATATGTTCCGCATGGTATATCCTTTTGTTCTGAATCAAAGAATCAAGGTTCTGGGACCGGACCTCCCTCCAGGGGATC
>Ga0180432_10010153_pt1 | contig 11339 bp, 20 predicted proteins | sample SS_ome_10_FD_132414 | JGI IMG/M metagenome (GOLD analysis project Ga0180432, IMG submission 132414) | Hypersaline lake sediment archaeal communities from the Salton Sea, California, USA - SS_1_MS_2 metaG | ecosystem: Environmental > Aquatic > Non-marine Saline and Alkaline > Hypersaline >... | reverse complement strand
TATAATGGCAGTTGGTGAGGGGCCAGCAAATGTTAATGCTTTAAGATTTGGTCTTGTTACAGGAGGAACATTTTCTTCAGCAAGATTTTCATTATATAAAGATTTAGAGAGCTAAAAATGGTATTGAGTCTATTCCACTTAATAATGATGCTTTTGCTGAATTAGTATTCCAGCAAGAAGATTACAAATCCAAAAAAACAAGAATGTTAGAAACAGAAGAATGAAAAAATTAATCGTTATCGCAGTTATCATACCTATATTACTTCTTTCCTTTTGGGGAATTAAAAAGATGTTTCCAGGATATGAAGATGATAGTGCTGTAGAAGAAATTATCGAAGATATTGTAGAACATCACAGTGACATAGATATTGACCTAACGCCTGAGAGCATGGAAAATGAAAATAAAACTTGAAGTTGAAGCTTGTTGTGATGACGAGCATGAGGACCTATTGATATACGCACATGCTTATAGCTATAAGATAGCATTGGATCAAATTAACCAATTAATCCGCAACAGGCTCAAATATGGCGAAAATGTCTCTGATGAGGAAGAAAAAATATTAGGGGATATCAGAGAGCTAACCATCATTGAGGCGCCTTAACAATGCCTTTTAAAAGCTCTAAGCAGCGCAAATTTCTATATTCTCAAAAGCCTGAAGTGGCCAAGAAGTTTGCTGAACACGCCAAAAAGCCTAAATGGAAGAAGCCTTCAAAGAAGAAGTAGCCAAAACATCTTTCTTTTCTTGATAGCTTCTTTCCAATTTCTCGGCTAACTCCCTGTCGATCAATTCCAATTTTTTGTAAAAATTAGCCATTTTTATATCTTCTTCTATTGTCATTTCTTTTTGCATTATATATAATCCTATTAAACTTATTAAATCCTTCAAGGGCTGAGTATGCAAGGAAAAGCAGTTAATACCGTTTTATCAATCATCAGAAATAATTTCCACAAAAAGAATCTCTTGCAGCTTGAGGATCTAATTGAAATCGGACTTTTTGAGAGCAAAAAGAAGTTCAATTGGTGGAGATTGAGACATAAAAACTTCCCCTTAGTTAGGTTGTCAAAGAGAAAATTCGTGATTCCGAAGAGAGACCTAGTCGAATGGATTAAAGAGCAAAACTAAGAAGAGAGAAAAAATGGAAATCACATACTATTTTAAATCAAGAGATCCTGAAAGCAAGATCGTAGGTGAGTTTGGATTAAAGATTCCAGAATGGGATCTATATTTTAGCAAAATGAAGGTCATTCGTACGCTGAACGGTGGTTTATTTATTGCAGGCCCCTCTTTTAAAGGCAAAGATAAAGATGGGAAAGAGATTTACAAAGACTACTGGTGGTTTGGTAAAGACACTGGGGCTAGATTTAAAGAAAAAGTGCTGAAGCTTGTAGAGGATTATATTAAAGAGAAGTTCGGTCAACAAGCGTTGTCTGAGACTAGTATCCCATATTCTGAAGATATGTTTTGATGGAATGGATCAACTTTAATCAACAAAAACCGACAGATGATCAAACGGTTTTGGGTTGCCAAAAAGGACAAACAGGCTATCCAATCCTCTGCTATTATGACGAGGAAATCGACGCTTTTATCCCATGTGCTTCTTTTCAAGATTTTTATATAAAAATCGATTATTGGATGCCTTTGCCTACTTTACCTGACCAGACGGTTCCATACACAGAGGATATGTTTTAATGACATTTGAGCGACACTTTTCCAGTTTGAGTGACACTTTTCCAGTTTGAGTGACAAAAAGAAAGTAAGCTATTTACCAATTGATAAGTAATTGGTAGAAAATTGGTAGATTTTGAGGCAGAGAAGCGAAAGTAACAAAAAACGAGACACAAATAATGAAAATAGCAATCATCGGAACACACGGTACAGGCAAGACAACGCTAGCCTACATGCTGGCTGCAAAGGCCCAAGAAAAAGGCCTCTCAACGCAGGTCGTCGGTGAAGTCGCCAGGGCTAATCCATTCCCACTTAATAAAGATTTCGATACAGACGGCGCGAATTGGATTATTACAACACAAATTAAACGCGAACTGGATGCTAAAAAACAAAAAACACAATGCATTGTCTGTGATCGGTCTGCTATTGACCCGATCTGTTATCTCAAGGCAATCGATAGCCCTCAGGCAAACTATGAGGGATTAAGAATCTTTGCAGAAGAGTGGATGTTGACATACGATTATATCATTTTTGTAACTCCCTCAGGCGAAGAGCCCGCATTTGATGGCGTTAGAAGTACAGATCAAGAGTTTCAAGAGACTGTACATGATCAATTTGCTAAAATAATTGATTTAAAAAAACAAGATTTAATTGTTTTTCCGTCTAAGTATGTCTTTTCAAAAGATATTGATGAATTGGTAAATAAAATATTTTAAAAAGGCGTGTTTATGTCGCTAGCAGAAAAACTAAAAGAGAAAAGCGCTGATTTCCATGAGTTTATCGAAGGGTATTTTGAAGGACTCAAGGACGCCTCAGAAGAAGAAATTATAGAAAGGACGGAAGAGGTAACAATAACGCTGCTCTCGACTATATACAACTCCTCGTACCTCTTGCACATGCTCTCAAAAGATAAGATCGAGATGAGAGAAGAGCTGGCGAAATTTGTAGATCTTGGAATAGCTGATGCATACGGATTTTTTGAGAAATAGGTGAAATATGCAGCCAATTGAAGTAACTCAATACAATCTCAGAGACGGAACACTCTATTTAGCTACTTCATCATATATAGACGGCTACGCTTTGGAAGAAAAAGAAGAAGATGCCGTTGCGATAGTCATACAAGCAATTGCCTTGAAAATCTTACAAGAATCGGCACAAATACAGGAGGACAGATGTCCTGGATCTTAACTATTATTGCGCTTATTGGTGCATTTTTTAACTCTCAAGGCGAAAAGAGGGGTTTTTACTTTTGGGTTATCTCAAACCTAGGGTTTTGTATCTATAACGCCTGCATTTTGGAGTGGGCTATGTGCGCTCTTTTCTTTGCATACCTTTTGATTACCATTAATGGACTTTGTAAATGGAAGACATAGAGCTAAGTGATGGATCTATAGCTAAATTTATTATAATTAATGATGAAAATGCTGGAAAGCATCCATTAGTAGAAAAAGCTGTTCGATCGTTATTAAAAAGAAATCTTGAATCTTCGATTAATGAGATTAGAATGGAAATGGAGAGAAAAACTGAGAAGACAGAGAAGAAGGATGGCTAAAGAGGTCGACATTAACATTATTTGCGAGATTAATCAATTTTACAACTCAGAACTATTAAATATGCCGCTACCAACGTTTACACTTAGAGACATTTTGGACGCCTATTTAAGCGTAAAAAATAAACTGCATAAAAAAGTGTCTTATAATGCTAAGAGGCAAGAGCGTTTCAAAGCACTCGAAAAGGGGTTTTTAGATCTATATGAGCGGATTAAGAAGAAAGAAGAAAATCTTAGCGAAAAAGATAAAAACATTACGAAAAGACCCCTTTATAGTCCTTGGGTCGATAATGTCCATCACCGAGAAGTATGGTTCCGACTTAAGTACAAAAGTTAAAGAGATACCAAAAGCTTCTGGATGTAAAATTAAATTTAAAAAATACAAAATCTAACAACGAGGTAGTCGGTGAAAAAACTAATGCTTAGCTTAATTTGCCTACCAGTGGCTCTATTTGCCGTACAATCAACAATCGACGATCAAGCTTATATTTGGCAGATAATTAATGAAAAAGTCTATGACGCGGCTTTATATGAGCTCACCTGTTTAGATCATACGTCAGTAGAAAATGACTTGCATACTTGGTTAATGAGGCTTTATGTAGCTGAAAAACTCCAAGACAAGCAATTTAAACGTGATTGCATGAGAAATATACAAAAAATATCAAAGAAAGCCTATGGGGAACTATAGCTTGCATGTTAATTAATACTCTTAATATAACTATCAAACGATCAATGAATGATTATGATTGGATAGCGCACACTACAGATAAAGAATTCTATGCCGTAGAAGAGAGTAGAGAAAAAGCAATTTTTAAAGTTGTAAAATTAGTTTTAGATAACACGAATACATGCTATCGAAACCTAAAAATTCATCGATTAAAAAGATAAAATATCATACGGAGGACTTTGACTAAATGTTGCAAAACTATAAGTTTTATATTTTTGGAGTCGCTTTTACTATATTGATCGTAATGCTTATCTTTCTTCTAAGCGAAATAGATGAAGGCGACGAATTTGATGAGTATCCTCCTAGATTTGGCATTGAGAGGAATGGATAGATGGCAAAAGAGTGGAAGCCATCACTAAAAGAGCTTCCATCTCGCCACTTCTGTTCTTTTGACTCTCTAATTCAGCCTGATCTTGACAACGAGACCCTAAATCTCTCTGATAATTCGGATTTTAGAGACGAAATTGACAAGAAATATCTCTTAGACGGCATTAAAGCTATTTTAAATACACTATCTGAAAGAGAGAAGCTTGTCGTCCTCGCAAGATTTGGGTTCCTCTCTGTAAATTCCTTAACGCTAGATTCTGTTGGTAAAGAATTTAACATCACAAGAGAGCGTATTCGCCAGATTGAGATCAAAGCTTTAAGAAAACTACGCCATGAATCTCGTTCAAAACCCTTAGCACATCTTGTTCAAAACTCTGTGTATGACAAGTATGTCAAAGGCATAGACGCTTAATTTGTTTAATTTTGTTAAATCCATGATCAGTTGTATTAAATCTATGAACAAAAAAAGACAAAAAAAGACAAGAATTTGAAAATACGCTTTAGACGCCTGTTATAGGGTAGAGAAAAAACAAGAAAATCCAGGTTTTGTACAAAAGTTGGATTTTTCTAGCTGAGTTATCAACAACTTCAACACCACATAAAGAAGAAGATAAACAATTCCAATTCTATTTAATCCTCTTTTTGGTTGGTGGAAATTGTTGATAAGGTTAATCTTAGTTGAAGCAAGTTTTCTGCTTTATAAAAACATTTTTTTAACCATATAAGCATGTGTTCTTCTAATGAAATGTTTCCCAGGCTGGGTGATAGCTCAGCTTGGGTTTTTTATTTTTAAGGGTGAATTCTAGAGATTTCGTGCACACGGAATGGACATATTCTGTGTATATGTTGAAAAAAACAGTAATTTTTGAGCATTTGGCATGTAAAACAGTGATTTTTTCTAGAAAACGATGACTTTTCCAACGTTAAAGATTTATTTTGATATATTAAAAAAGTTTCTTGTACATCAAAATGTATACACGGCACTAGCTCGCTGTATAGCACTTTTTGTTTTATCGTTATATATCTCCCAGCCCTGTTGTTTGAGTTTTTCAAGATCATTGTATTCCATTACTTTATCAAAACCCATTACAACGGCATTTATTTGCTCTGTATTCAAAAAACTTTCTTTCCGAGTGGTTTTGGTCATATTAGTCCTTTTCGATTGATCTAGCTCGATTTTGTGAGTTCTTTGGTTGTCAATTTTTAAGCCTTTGCTTAAATCGAACATGTCGGAATTTCCGACAGGGTGCCTATTTAAATTTAACAGTATTAGCTTGAGCTATCCGACTCAAAATTCTCGCCCCATATAGTTCAGATAGCTCACTATTTGATAAATTTGTAGTCAATAACGTCGTAAGTTTATCATTTGTCTTTCTTGAGTCAATAAGACAATAGAAAAAATCTTGAAACGCAGTCGGCGGCTCTCTTACTCCAATATCGTCTAATATTAGGAACTGGAGTGTATTATATTTTTCCCTTAACCCTCTTTCCTCTCCTTTGATATTCAAACTTTCTTTCCAATCTGAAAATAAATCTGAAAATCGCTTAAAATACCCATTTGTACCACCAAGTCTACGATACTCTTCTAAGCACGCACACGCTGCGTAGGTTTTTCCCACTTGAAAATCTCCTTGAAATAGGATAAATCCAGTAGGAGTTGAGGCGATTTGTGTTAAAAAAGGTTTGAGACCTTCTCTTTTACAGTTCTCGATGTTTGCGGAAACGAAAGATCCCAAGACCCCAAACTCTTCTATTGAATTAACTTTCGGAACGTATCTAGTTGGCTGGGTTCCAACCGTTGGCTTGTAACATCTTCCGCAACACCAGGTTTTATCTTTTGGACAAAAGTGCCCAAAATTAAATCCACACACTGAACACGATACGTCTTTACACAATTTTGGCTCATCAAACCATGAAATCTCCTGTGTGAGAGGAGTTCTTCGCCCCAAAACAATTAGATCACCATCCGAAAATTGAAGCATATTTTTCGTAATATTCGAAACTAACTTAGACATAAATCAACCTCCCACCAGCTTTCATTTCTTCCTCTGTAGGTGGCTTCCAGTCTTCATCAAATTTACATTTAGGACGATTATTGGATTTTTTGATATTTAAGTTTGAGAGTTGATTCCATTTCTTTTTGAGATACGCAACGTTTATTAACTTGTCTTTCCAAAAATCATCATCCATCGTCCTATCCACTACTTGTTTTGCTATTGCAAAAGCTTCAGTGAGAGAGGGGGAAGCCGCGGAACTACGGGGGGTGAGAGCTATGAGTAAAGATTGCGCAGCCTTTCTCTCTCTTGTGAGTTGGTTAGAGTTAAGCGAAATTGCGTTAGCATTTGAGCTATGAACTTTCTCTTGAACGTAAGTTACCAACTCTTTTGCTTCTTCGGAGATCGCTTGCTTCGCAGAGCTCTCTTTTTTCTCTTTCAAAGATAAAGAATTTAGATCTCCCCCTTTGGGGGTTGGGGGGTCTTTTTGGTTTACTTTTTCTTTAATAGTTTCTTTTGTAAGAGTTTCTTTTGAGGGTCTACTAAGTAGACTGGGGGGGGTCTTGTAAGTAGACTGGTATAACTTATTTGAATTTGTCTCTATATTAGGCCCATTTTGATCGTTTTTTTCATCATTAATTAGACATAAAGAATAGAAAACTTGTTCAGTTCCACATTGACCAAATTTTTCCTTTTTGATCATCCCTTTTTTGATTAGATTCTTAACGGCTAGACAAACGGATTGGCGGCACATTCCAGTTTTCTTCATCAGAAATGTTATCGATATTCGATCCCATTCTTTATGCCATCCATATGTTTGACGCATGATCACAAGGAGCGCTCGAAGCTCGCCCTCTTTCAATGTGGGTATTAATTCATCAAAGAGTTTGTTCGGGATTTGCGTGTGTTGTGGGACTGAAAACATAAGATGTACTCGCTTAAAGTTGTCAAAAATTTACTTTTTGTTTCACTTTTCTCTGGAGTACTTTAGAATTAAACCCTAAAATGTTAATCTTAGTGTCGATCAGATGGATCCGTCGACAAATACAATTTGGCGATTGTATTGGTTTTTGTTCTGGACTATTTCTCCAGAAGAAAATGAAAACCTAGACTATCTATGATGATTAATACTACGCAAGGGATTTCTTTTTCTTGCGTCATCTTTTTGGGGCTCTCGGGGTAAAACCTGGGGCCCCATCATTTGATGTTCTTCTAAAATCAGTGGCAATCGAAAATTCGTAAAAAGTCGACCACCTATTGTTGCAAAGTCGACCACCTATTGTTGCAAAGTCGACCACCTATTGTTGCAAAGTCGACCACCTATTGTTGCAAAGTCGACCACCTATTGTTGCAAATTCCTCTCCTAAAATCGAAGTCCTATAATTAACAAAGTATAACATACTTTGCATGGGCCGTTGCCTTAACGGCACGGCCTTCTTTTTTTTCTAAAGGTTTAAATATACTTAAATTGAGTTAGGCGACTATACTAATCTTGCTAATTCTCTTAGTTAGCTTGGTTTGGGCGGTCTTTAGTGTGGGCCGCTCTTTTTTTAATACATCCTTACCTTATATCGATCCTCAAGTGCCTTAGCATCAGACTTGGACATACCATAGCCGACGGCGTCTTGGGAGAAAAAGTGGGAAAATACACCGTACCTTAAGCTGTCCATACAATTCTTTGACAAGATACCATCCGCAAAATACTCGTGTTTATTGGCTATGTGTAGGTTATATACTTTTTGCCTTCCAATAGGCTTTCCTTCCGCACGAGATTGAGCAGAATTTTCTTTTGTCGTATTTGTTTCTAGAGAAAAGCTTTCCGCAAAGAGGGCATTTTCTTTTCTCATTATCAATCTTACTTCTCCGTCTGTTTGCAGCCTTACACTTATTGCTACAAAACTTTGCTTTTTTTGGGTCTCTACTTGTGAAGGATTCTCCACAGAAAAGACATGTGCAGGATTTATACTCTCTCTTTGCATAGGCCTCTTTTGCATGTCGACTATGCCAAAGGCTTCCCTCTCTACTTTTGTGCCATTGCTTTGCTTTTTCAAGCATATAAGGGAGGTTTTCTTTGAGAGCTCTTCTTTGATTTTCTGTAGGATTACTGCCATGCTCGGAAAGATGGTCGAAAGCTCGGCAGCACTCGAGATTGCCAATGCTATTGTCTGTTGTGTCTTTGTTTTTGTGATGAATATGGCATCCTTTTGGAATTTCTCCAAACTCTCGTTCCCATAAGACTCGATGCAGATATCTTCCTCGATATTTTCCTTTTGTAGCCTTGAAATAGACTCTATCAGTTCTGTTTTTTGAGCTTGGATATCTTCTGAAAATTGTTCCATCGAATCTTGTTGTTGTGACCATGCCCCTTCTCCTAAATAAATTAGTTGAATATCTCGGCTCCCAATCTTGTTGATCTCTTTGTAATCATCCAGGTTAGCTAAATACATCTTGTGATCGTATGTACATGCGAGAGTCTTGCCTAAGATATCAAACTCATAGCAATCGGCTTCTCGCTCAAATGTTTCTACTATCGGTTGGTAGCCTATAGTTGTTAAAACATTATCGCCTTTCCTGAGGCTCTCTATTGGTTTGTATCCTTGATCAGTCAATATGGGGGTTTTACAACAAAAGCAATGGTCTGATACCTTCATTGGAGCGTCTTTACCTAGTTTTGTAGCCCTTGCATCCCACACATAAGCACCAAACTCTCTAATAGTCCTCGTGCATTGCTGGCATATCTTTAAGGCTCCTGATGTTAGCAGGTTAGATGTAAATCTAATTCCCGAGAGGACGTCATTGTCTGCATCGCAGATATTGGTTATACCGTTACGGTAGAGTTCTTGCTTAAATGAGGCTGCCGATGGGTCGATGTAGATAGCTGAGATATGCTTTCCATCAATAAATTTCTTGAAATCTTCGGCGTATTCGAAGTCAGACTTTTGCCTATTGTGCTCTTTAGAATCATAGTAGTACTCCTCTTGGAGCCAGATGTTTGGATAAGAATTTGGACTGTAACCTATTAAGCTGAAGACAGTTGGGTTAGTTGTGCCATAATCGACGCCTACGATATACTCTCGTGGATTGTGTGGAGGAAATTTGATAGTGTGCACTTCTTCGTCGAAGAAGTCATAGACGGCGCCTTCAGCAACAACCCACTGACCCTCAATAAATCGCTTATACCAGAGTCCTGAGTACTCTTTCTTAAGCGCCTCTTTAAATGACGGATCAAGGGATGGATTATCATCAAGCCGAAAAGAAAAGACAGAGCAATCCAGTTCATTTCTCCTGTCTATAAGATCCTTCTTGACCCAGTGATACGGTGAGTCTGGGTTGGTGGTAGCAAATAGCTTGGCTCCTCTTATGGACATACGAGATAGCAGCATCTTAACAAAGGACTCTGGGAGGATGGTAATCTCATCGAGCAATGCCCCTACTATCTCAGAGCCTCTAATCTTTGCCTCCGCTCGATCGTCATTCGCCCCAATGAGCATCATGACACGCCCATAGATGTGCAGCTCTCTCTTGCCTGGGAAGTATCTTAGCCCTGATGGTCCGACTAGATCAAATAGAGGATCAACAATGTTACGCTTGATTGTAGCGTCTGTACGGCCACAGGCTACTAATGGTCCAGCTGGCCCAGAACGAATAAACTCAAGCCATCTAACGAGCGCTATGAACGACTTTCCTGCCCGTACAGAGCCTTCAAAGATGTTGATACGAGAGTTAGACTCCTGGAATGACTTGATCTGCTTCTGGCTCATCGGCACTTGTAGCGTCATCAATCTCCTTGAGCTTTATATGTGCAAGTTTATCTAGCAAAACTGCCAATTTCCCGTTAAACTGCTCTAGTTCTTGTGGTATATCTCTTTGTCCTAGCCACTGTTTGCCCATCCAGATAGCCATGGCGGCGTTTTTCTTAGCTAAATTGATTTGTATACGCCTAAGAGAGGCTTTCCCTCCATCTGAAAATTTTTTATAACAGCTGGAATAGCCCTCTCCGTAAGTCCTCTTACACCACTTATCAAGAGTCCTTGGATCGGTACGAAAAATGTTTACGATCTCGTTAATTGTGCAGTGCACAAAACACAACCCCTCAAAAGTCTTCTTATCATACTCTCGAAGAGGTGGTGGTGGCGGTGGCACCATTTTCCCGTTGACTATAGTCCCTGGCCTTGGCTTATCATCGTCTTTCTTTTTCTTGGCAGCCATAGCTAATCCTTTATCTTGTATTTACCACCAGTCTTATCCACAAGATGTGCTAAATCTGCTGATATCTGGTCTAGGTCGTCCTTAGTATCAAACGTCGCGACAAACTGTATCTTTTGTGGCGTTTCTTTGGTCTCCTCTAGCATCTCATCTATAGATGGCAAACCTAGCTCTTTACTGTCAAAGCCCCAATCCAACAGATCCTCAACCTCAAATTCGTTGGCAAGTATGTCAAAATTATCCTCGCCAGCATGTCGGTTAAGCCTAATAGACAACTCATCTACCTCTTGTGGATCTAGCAGTCTATGAGGTATCATAACATCTGCTGATGTGTATCCCAGTCCTTGATAAACCAAATATCTCTGGTTTCCTCCGATGATAACTCCGTCTCGATTGACTACTAGAGCTTGACATGGGCCAAACTTGTCCATAGAGACTTTAAGTTGCTCAAACTTGGCTTTGTTGAGTCTCCTTGGGTTCTTCGGATTCGGCTTTATCTTCTCGAGCTTCCAGTTTTCCTGTCTCCATACTACCATTTTTGTCTCCTTCTATCTGCTCTATCTTAGCTGTATACACGTGTCTCGGATTATGCCACACAAAATATTCGTCCTCTTGTCGTACTGGCAGTCCGTCTTTTGCCGCCTCTAGCACATCAAAAAGCATTTCATCTTGGCTTATAAGCGACTTCCCAACTTGCTTATTATCAATGGTATAAAGTGTAACCTTTAGCATGATTAGTCTCCTTTTTTGCTTAAAAAAAGTTATTGTATGCATGGTGCCATTTTAATGTAAGCCCCTTTATTCTAATTCTTTATGTCCATATCTAAATCTTTTTAATCCTTTTTTATTGTAATTAAATCATGCTTATT